>Ga0209645_1001430_pt1 | contig 11985 bp, 18 predicted proteins | sample ETNvirenome_6_30_FD_184070 | JGI IMG/M metagenome (GOLD analysis project Ga0209645, IMG submission 184070) | Marine viral communities from the Pacific Ocean - ETNP_6_30 (SPAdes) (version 2) | ecosystem: Environmental > Aquatic > Marine > Oceanic | place: Pacific Ocean | collected 2013-06-19
CACACTGCTTGCGACATGACACATAAACAAAGACTTACCAACACCAGTGCCAGCAAGAGCAATATTGAGTGTTTTATTTGGAAGGCCACCCTTTGTAATCTTGTTAAAGAATTCAAGGTCAAAAGCGATCCTTTCTTCCTTCTTGTTGTATAAATCAAACCTTTCTGCATAGTCTTGAAGGTAATCGTGTCCTACATGATTATCAAAACTGACAGCAAGAGCTTCTGATAAGATAGAAGGAATTGCGTCAGGTTGTTTCTTTTCATCCTGACCATCAGCAATTGAAATAGATTCCATAAGTGCCATATAAATGGCACGCTCTCTACACCAGTTTTCTGTTGTATTTTCTAACCATTCCCTCTCTGCTGGTTCATCATCAAGGTAACTAATCAGTTTAGAGATTTCTTTATAGGATGTATCATTGATGTCTTTTCTTTTCTCTACCTCAATACCAAGAACTTCCTTTGATGGAATTTCATTATATTCAGATACAAAAGACATAATCTCCTCAAATACAATCTTTTGATTGAAATCTTGAAAATAATCTGCCTTAATAAAGGGAATGACTTTTCTTAAATATTCTTCATTATGTAAGAGGTTCCTGAGAACTAGAAATTCAATTTTGTCCATTAACTACCATATGAGAATTCTTCTTTTGCAATTGCATCAAGTTTTTCCATTACTTCTGGTGTGAAGTATGACTCTGGGTCTTTGTAGATTGCCTTGGCATAGACTTTCTTACCATCAATCTCATAGCGTCCTGCTACATTTTTCCAAAGACCACCAAGTTCTCCCAGTTCAAGAAGACCATAATATCTGTCTAGACCACGTTCATCATAATACAAACGCACTTCAACAGTTTTATTCTCTTTGCTCAAACGCGACTTAGCAGTCTTAGCTTTGATAATGTTGCCAACCACTTCTGTTCCATCTTTTTCCTTCTTCTTGCTGAGATAGATGATTGTAGACGCTGCATACTTGAGTCCTGAACCTCCTCCCATCTCTTTAGTTGGTACGTAAGCTCCAATGACATCGTATGTGTGATTTGTGACAATGAGCGGAACATTTGCTTGTCCTAATTTGAGTGTTAGCATTCTAAATGCTCCCTTGACCAACTGAGATTTGGTCATGTCCCTGACTTGCTTATCATCAAGGGCATCCCTAATCTCTTTCTCAGTGGAAAGCATACCCAGTGAGTCTAGCACAAACATACAGGGTTTGCGTTCATCTTCAGGTTTTTTTAGGTATAGGTCCACTGCCCTGAGTGCCTTTGATCTGAACTCCTCAATAGTTACGACATTGATAACAACCAGTCTGGTAAGGTCAATCCCTCTACTTGCGAGTAGACCCTTATTAACAGCTGCTTCAGTATCAAAATATAGGCAATACCCATCAGGATTAGAATCAAGGAAATTCTTGACGACTGCCAAACTGAAGAAAGTTTTGCCAGTGCTAGACTCCCCAGCAATGGCAGTAATCTTATTCCCAGATACACCACCAAATATAGAACCTGAAACAACTCCGTTAAAAATGTACGAACCTGTATCAACAAATTGTTCTGTGTCATCTATGTCTTTTGCGAGTTGGGTATAATCATCACCAATCTCTTTTACAATTTCTTTTAAGAAGTCCATGAATTAATCAAAAATGTAATGTGGGTTATGAGATTTAAACATTTCAACCTGTTCTTTGGTTTTAAAAAACTTAAAAAGTTTTACATTTGAATGTTCTTTAAGTTGATACTTTACTTTAATCATTACAGCACAAATCCAAATTCTTCACGAGCAATCTTCTTATAAGGTCCACCTGGGTTAGCATCACGAATGTCCTTAATTTTCTTCAGTTTTTGATACAAAGAAGTATCTCCACCAAGGCGAAGAGCACTGACAATTGTAGCAAGTTCTTTGTCGTTAATAGGTAGGTCCATTAGCCAAAAAATAGTTCCAGGTTTACAACTTTCTCAACATTCCAACCAATGGCATCAAGAATGACTTTGACAGGTTCCAAGAAGGCTTTGTCAAATTGTAGGTCATAATCAATGTACTTGTCAACACCAAGTTCCATTGGGAAGTCTGAGATGAAGGAGATAACATTCTCTCTGATTGGGTTTGCTTTCTTCAAGTAAATAAACTTGATTTTCTCCCCATTGTTGATAAGAGAATATTTGGTGTCAAGATTCTTTTCCTTGACATAGTAATTATACAGCAGAGCACCTCTACAATGAATAGGAGTCCCTTTTGCATAGATTGTAGAGTGACTTTTATGCTTATTAACATCACTCACAGTTCTAGGAAAGGCAATCTCTTCTGGAGACATCTTCTTGAACTTTGCTCTGGCATCATCAATAAAATCAATGACCTCATCTTCTGTGCCACCCATCATAAGGTTGAGAGCATCCTTAATCATCTTCCTACAGGGCGCAGGTGTAGATGACTTAACAGCCTCAATACCCATGATTTTCAATTTAGGATCTTCATACCTTACACCCTCACTGTCCCACACATTAAGGATGTATCTTTTCTTTGCTGTCCAAATGCCCCTGTCTGCAATGTTCTCCCTCTTCATTTGCATCTTCTGGGCATACGCATTTACATACGTCGCAAGCTCCTGATAACTCTCCTCAATAAATGGTTCCAACTTCTCTTGGCAGATCTGGTCAAGTATGTTAACAAGTTTAGTCTTGTTACCAGTGAGATTACCAAAAAATTTATCAACAAGAGGTCCGAAATTAATATAGATTGAGTCAGTGTCAGATGCGATGACATAATCTACATCTTGTGTTTGTAACAGATTATTTAGGTATCCATTTACACGGTTCTCAATCCACCTAATAGATGTCTGACCTGATAGGGTGATTGCTTCAGCATTTGCTAATTTATAATAGCGGAAGTATTGATTACCAATCGCACCATAGGCAGAGTTGAGAGAAATCTTTTTAGCCATCTGGATGTTGTTACATCTGGCAATTTCTTTTTCAAGTGCTTTGGTTGGTGTTTTTTCATACTCTTGTTTAGCAGCAAGCATTCTCTTTTTGAAGATGACCCTCTCTGCATACATCTTCTCCATCAGTTCAGGAAGAAATCCCTTTACATCCTTCCTATACATTGCACCATTGGCGCATACAGCATTGTCCTTGTATAACTCAAAACTTATCTCTTGTTTAAGGATTCTATCAACTGTAGCCGCTGGATGTTTTTCTGGAAGGAGGGTCTCTGGGGATATATTGTACTGCATAATAAGATGAGGGTACAAGCTATTAAGGTCAAAAGAGACCACCCAATCATACTTTCCTGGAATCGGTTCCTTGACATAGGCACCTGCAAATTTAGAATCTTTCTCTGATCTATCTTTGGGAGGAATGACAATGTGTCTCCTCTTTAAATAGTTATAAATGATTGTATCCCACATCCTTACCTGATACATCACATCAACATAGTTGACCTTTGCTGTATATGCCATAGTCAAGGCAAGTTCAATTAGTTTCATCTTGTCTTCCAAACGGTCAACAAGTTCCACGTCAATGATGTTGTAGTCTACAAACTTCTTCCAATTACCTCTATAAAAATCTTTAAAAGTATTGAACTCACTGTGATCAAGTTTCTTCTGTCCAAGTTCTACTTGAGCAATATAATCCAGTCTATATGACTCTTGTGCTTTGTAGGTGAACTTTTTGTAAAGTTCAAGATAATCAAGTGTGGTTAGTCCTGCAATGTCATAAACATTAAACTTCCTACCAGAAATGTATGCCTCATCTTGAGATACAAGACCCCATGGTGAAAGAAGTTTCATCTTCTTCTCACCCATAATTCTACTGATTCTCCCACACAGGTATGGGATATCATACAACCTCACATTCCACCCTGTAATGACATCAGGAGTGTTGTTTGACCACCAATAAAGGAATGCATTAAGCATTGCAACCTCATCCTCATGGTGATGATAGGTTACATTCTTTTGAGTAGGAGTATATTCTTTTCTACCCCAAGTGATAATCTGCTTTGTAGCATTATCCTGGATAGAGATAGTCAGCATCTCTTCAGAACAAGATTCAGGGTCAGGAAATCCTTCCTCTGCCTGAACCTCAATATCCATTGTTACCAGAGAAATCTTTGAGATATCAAATTTAATCTCTTCCTCTGGATACTTATCAGAGATATACTGATAGACATACCTTTCATTGCCATAGATGGGAAATCCATCTACACCATCATATTTCTTGTAGAACTCTCTACAATCTCTAATAGTTCCTGGTTGAATAGGTTCTACACACTCACCCTCTAGAGTCTTCCACTTAGACTCTTTCTTTGATTTAACAAAGAGAGTTGGTTGATATGCTTCCTTGTAAATTTTTCTCTGGCCATCTTCATAACCACGAACAAGAAAGTTGTTGCCAACCATCTGCACGTTTGTGTAGAACCTCATTCCTTCACCAGACTCTCGTACCTTTCAGTCAGTTTACTATTGGGGGTTGCAATAGTCAAGATTTTATCAGAATGAATCATAAAGACATTCTGTGTTGTAATTCCTACCAACCATGGAGAGAGGGTATCCTGCTCTCCAAGAACCATGGGTTCAGTAAGTTTACAATCAGGGGAACCCAATTCACCTGCTACCTCATCAATTTGTGAGAGGAGCACTAGGTTCTCCATAACCAATACTTTAAGATTTTCCATCAGTTACCTTTTCTTCTTTTTTGACTTTTGCTTCAAGTTTTACTTCAGTGGGGTATTCTACCACTGGTAGATATTTACGATACCTTCTAGTCTCATATGTTTCAAACACCTCATCAGGATTACCATAACAAGTCTTCTTCACCACCTCAACAATTTCATTGTAAGGGTCTGAATTAACATCAGGCCATTGTCTCTGAGCATTCTCAGTAACCTGTCTGCTGATTACTTCATACTCCACACCATTTCCAGATTCAGGTGGGACATAATCAACATACTCTTTTTTCTTAGGTGCCATAACAAAGTTACTTACACTCTATTTTAAGCCATAAAAAAGGGGGTGTCAACTGGATTGTGCCAGTTCCCCCTTTGCCCATAGGCAGCGACGATACATCTTATTTATAGCATCCCTGCTAGCATTATTAAGAAACAAATTATAGTAAAGACTAATAATCCTGCACTACCAATCCATAACCAAGTGGGAATAGAGTCTTCACCATTTGGATGATGTTCAGATCCAGTTTTTTCTTGCATGATGTTCTGGAACAATTTTACCTAAGATGACAGTTAGAAGCCCATCTTCAAAAGTAACTGATCTAACTTCCGTGTCATCTGAGATTGTCCAACTACGATTAAAACTCCGTTGAGCCAGACCCTGGTGGAGGATGTAAGTATCTTTTTCCTTTTCTTTATCCTCTTTTTTGCCCTCAATAATAAGTTTACCGTATTCTGTGTAAACACTTACTTCTTCCTTTTTAAATCCTGCGAGAGCAACTTCTAAATGTGATTCTGTATTGCTCAGTTGAAAAAGATTATATGGTGGATAATTTGCTGCCTGTGCTTTAAAAATTTTATCAAAATATTCATCCATTCCGATGCTGTGTCTATTGATTCTCTCCATTAATTGAGACAAATCTGCAGCACCATACTTTTGTAGGTTACCCATCTGAAAAACTCCTTAGATAGCAAGTTTAGTTGTGTGGACCCCTAAGGCATCCACACTTATTTATAACATACTATCAAAAAAATGTAAGTAGGGTTTACCCTTCCTCTTGTGGTTTTCCCTTTTTGCCAATATTATATTTCTGCTCTAAGGTCCACTCGTTCTTATCCCTATATGGCAGGACTTTGATCTGATTCAATGGAGCAATGTCCATAATTGAATCTTCCTTTACCACACTGATGAGACCCCAATCAGCAAGAAGACGAGTAATACGATTCCTACGCTGAACGTCGTTAACAGTAATGTTAGCGTACTTGCCATCAAGAGCAAAAAGCTCCTTAAAATGCACTATGTAATATTTACCTTGTTTGTGGAGAATATGGCAAGATTGATAAAGTTTCTTTTCTTTGCGAGAAGCAACACCAATTCTTGTTAAGGTCTCTCTCACCTTAAGGAAATCATCTGGTTCATTGAGGACAATTTCAATCATTTTGTCCTGTGACCAATGAACCTGAGGTTCTGCAGTCTGAGTCATCTTTTGCCACCAGTGTCAAGTTTTTGTTTAATGTAGTCCAATTGTTCTTTTGATAAGATTTTCAGTGCCTGAGATGCTTTCTCATTATTATAACCATAATAAGATTTGACAAACTCAAGGTCTGAGACCTTTTCTTTGCGAACCCAAGGAGAGAATCTCTTCCTCTTTCTCAGAATATTTATATAAAAGTTATATTGCATATCCTTATCTAAGAAATGATACCTGTTCATTTCATTAGCAAATAAAACACAATCTAAATGTCCAGACAGACATCTATTAATGATATATGGTGGATACTCCTTAATATATTCACTCAAATCTTCTTTTGAGAAGTTAATAGAATTTAACCAGTCTTTCAGTTCCAATGTCTAATCACCCCCGCAACAATAAAACAATTAGTCGCCAAATAAGAAAAGAATATAATGCTACGAAGAATAGCAACACCATTATCGTATCTTTTTGTTTTGACATCAGAGAAACTACCTAGAGTGTACTTCCACAGTCTCCATACTTTCTTCAATCTACCATACCCTCCTTCTTCAACTTAGCAAAATTATAACAACCTTCAAATGAAAGTTGAACCTTTGCCTTCTTACCATAGTTCATAAGAAGAAGTTCTTTCCTATCTTTCTGTTCTCTCATATATTTACCAACAGATCTGAGAGTATATGTATGATCAAACTCTGCCATATTCCATTCCTGGAATCTATGTTTTACTAATTGTCCTGAGTTGTAGGAGATAAGCATATCGATGCTACAATCAGAGCAATCACTAGAAAAAGTGTCATGGTTGAATCCTTTATGCATGTTTCCTTTTTTCCCATATAAACTATCCTTAATAGCATAGGGAGGGTCAAGATAAATGAATGATCTCCTCTCTGAAGATTCATCTAATAGTTCTTCATAAGACAAGTTTGTAATGTTCCAGTTTGCAATAATCTTTTGAAAACCTGGAAGTCTATCAATACCTCTTTGAGTAAAGTTGTTTTCTGATGCCATCTTAGAGAAAGAAGATGACTCAGTAAGACCAGAGAAAGAACACTTATTTACAATGTAAAAGGCACAAGCCTTTGCAAAATCACTGACACTATCATCATTGATGTGACCCTTTGATGAGTTGAACAGCAACTTACATTTGTCAGGATTATTATGAAATCTTTTAAGAGAACCAAGAAAGTCTCTCATCTCATCTCCCTTCTCTTGCAATTGTTGCCAAAAGTTAGTCAAGGGTGTGTAGAAATCATTTACCCAAATATTCAAATCTGGATACATCTTAGTAATATGAATTGCTACTGAACCACCACCAAGAAATGGTTCCCTATATTCTTGATATTCAGATAAGTCTGGGATATGAGGAATAATTTTTGTTAGGGCACGTGATTTGCCACCAGGATAACGAAGAGGAGTTTTCAAAGATTTCATAATTAATTAGTGAATGTGAATTTGCCACTCTGGACCAGGATACCAACCAGGATACCAATAATCTTCATACTTAGGATATGTCCCTGAGTATAGACCATGCATGAACCATCTACCATGGTGACCAGCATCCTTACCATAGTGTGTATGAGTATGGGTGTGGCATACTCCATCATCATGGCAGTGACGATGCCAGTGTCTGCCTGTCTGGTACTGTCTGTTGAACCTGTGTGCCTTGTGTGCCATGGCAGGACTTTCTGCCAATGGAGAGAGCACCAGAAGGGCACTGGCTGCTGCTAGGAGGTACTTCATTTCATATTCTCCAATACTTGATTTACAGAATTACTCATTGCTCTAAAACCAGATCCAACATAGATCTGACCAGAGACCACTGATACAGTGGCAATTCCCCAAAATATATAGTACCACCTTGACTTAACTTGATGCCTCTGTTTCTTTGTCTTCATAGGTAATCTCAATACGTCTTTTGTTTAAACCATAAGAGTCAGTAATAATTTTATGCTTTACTTCACCATTAAGAAGTTTAGCAATATTTTGTACTTGTTGATTAGCAATAACTTTATTTGTTGTTTCTTTCCAACCCATCAGAATCCTCCTCCCTTTGTTTTCTTTTTAGGACTGTACTGTTTCAACATTTTTTTCAGTTTATCATCATCATAGAGTTCCATAAGTTGCAATTGTCTATCAACAGCAAACTGAAATACACTACCTGGTGACATCTGTTTTAACATGGCAACTGCCACATCATACATCAGTTCTTCTCTTTCATTTTTATTCATTTAAACTCACACTCCACCATGATTTCAGTGAGACAGGCAAGCATGTTTATTTCTTGGTCTGCGACAAATCCACTTTGATACTGATACTTAGCAATAATAAGCACAGCAGCAGCAATCCCAGCACCTTCCAAGGATGCATAACAAGCATCGTAAACAGACCTAAGAAGTACAGTAGGATCATTATCCAAATTGTCCACCACCCACTTTCTGACCTTAGGAAAGTCTTTACTCTTGAGACACCTGAAGAGATCATCTGTTTTAACATTAGCAAAATTCGCAAGAATACCTGAGTCAATACTACCACTTGATGCATATCTCTGGCACTCATTTAGAACACGTCTCCAGTCAGGAAAATGCTTCTGAATAAGTTCTACCAGGACCTTGTTATCATATTCAATACTTTCTGTATCCAAGATTTCTTGGAGTCTCTTGAAGAAGTTTCCAGCAAGTATTTGTCTTTCTTTTCCTTTAAGGGAGAAGTCAATGACTGAGCATCTGCTGTGGAGTGGTTGGATGATTTTGTTTTTGTAGTTGCAGGTGAAGATGAATCTGCAATTGCCAATGAACTCCTCAGTAAACGCCCGTAAGCAGAGTTGAACATCTGGGGTTGTGTTGTCAGCTTCGTCAATGATAATGACTTTGTGTTTAGAACTTGACGAAAGTGAGACGGTCGAAGCGAAATTCTTCGCATTGTTTCTGACAGTATCCAGGAATCTCCCTTCATCTGATCCATTGATGACATAGTAGTCTGCTCCTAATTGTTCACACAATGCTTTTGCAACAGTGGTCTTACCACATCCAGGAGGTCCAGATAAAAGAAGATTAGGAACCTCCCCCTTATCTAGGAAATCAAGAAAAGTTTTTTTAGTATTTTCAGGAAGAATACAATCTTCAATTTTCTTGGGTCTGTATTTTTCAACCCAAACAAATTCACTACGACTCATAATTAATCATTCAATTGTTCTATCAATAATCTTAGAGTCAATGTCAGTTGCTCCAAGTGTTTCATACATGTAAGTAGCACCAGATCTTGGATTTGTGTGATCTCCACATGTAAAAACATCACATACTGCTACACCATTCTCAGGCCAAGTGTGAATACTAATATGACTCTCAGCAAGGAGAGCAATAGCAGTGACACCATGAGGACTGAATTTGTGGGAAGATACATCCAATAATGTGCTCTCACATAAAACAGCAGCACCAATTAGAGTAGCACGAATTAGTGCTTCATCATTCAGTTTATCATAGGGACAACCTTTTAATGTAAAGAGAATATGTTTCATTTTCTTTTCATTCTTCCTGCAACCACCTTATGCCAAGGAGCATAAAGTGGTCCATCATAGTCTTTCTTAACCAAAGGTGGAGTCTGGTTCCAAGGCAATGAAGTATGTAACATCAATGTTTTGGTTAGTAAACCTTGAAAGAAGTTTTTGAGAGACAACAACATCATAAGAACCAGGGACAATTTTCAAGTTTTCTTCCTTGAAGTTAAAGACAAACTCTGAATCAGTCTCACCAACAACAATAGAGAAGTCATTGGAGGTATCATTCTTCTTATCACGTGCAACCAGTTTAATCACACCTGCTTCACCAATAGCAGAAATATCAGGCAGTTGATAGATAGATGCTGCTTTCTTCAACTTCTCAAGTTGTTGACTACTAAGTTCAAAACAAATATCCTCTGTGGGCAAAGAGATCTCTTTCTCAGGAGGAGCAACAATGACTGTAGGGTCAGCAAAGAAATACTTAGAGCGCATCTTGCCTTCTCTAATCATCACAAAATCATTGCTCTTGAAATCAAGTTCAGGACTTGCATGGAGTGACAGACCATTCAAGAACTGGTTCAGGTCATAGATGCCAAAGTCTTTGGGAAAAGATTCTTCAACAGTTGCCTCAACCAGAATGTTCTTCATCACTGAGATAGAACGCAGTTTGTTACCCTCTTTGAACAGAATAGACTGATTAATAGAAGAGAAGTTCTTGAGAAGATTGACAGTAGTTTCAGACAGTTTCATATTGTTAAGAGTTTTCATCACTGAGGGTAAGTTTCTTTTTGAGAATTTTTGTCATTGAAATGCATCAGAAGAACAGCATAATGCAAAATCTTCATGATGTCACGTCTTGCAGTGCCTTTCTTATCATAACGAGAGGCATACTTAAGAATGTTGGATCTGCAGAATGCTTCACCATCACCACAAGCTTCAATAAGATCAAGAGTTTGAATCTTATCATCACCAGCAGAGTAATGCTGATTATAAGTTCTAATAATATAATCTTTTAGTTCATTGAGGATTTGTTCCTCATTGTATTTGTACATTGTATTTGTTTTAGCGCTAGTTTTATCTGTTCCACTAATCAATGTAATGTGGTCTTGACCCAAACCAACATAATCCATTTTCACTGTGTCAGCAGCATTGATTCCAGATCCAGAAAAGTCAATAGTATCATCAGACATACCACCAAATAGATGATTGCCTACCATACTATGCCCATCTCCTCCCCAGAAATCATTGTAATCTTTAGTAGTTGCTGATTCAATAGTCATAGATTCATCTCCATAAAGTTCATCATGTAAAAGTGACCAGGCATTTATCATTAATTATATCAAGCAGTTTCTTCAGTGTCAATCATTTGAAAGTCAGCATCAACTTTATCATAGAGTTCAATAAAGGATGCTTTGGTTTCATCATCAAAACGATTAATGCAGACCTGGATTGCTTTCTCTTTGTTGTTAAAGATACTATAAGCATTAATGATATGAACCAGGCGACGTGTGCTGATTACTTCCTCAATACCACCATCAAAGAAGGTCTTGCGAATAATGTCTGCCCAATCAACCAGGTGCTTACAGAAGGCACGATCTTCAATGCCAAGATCAAGTGCAATACCTTCAAGGATCTTCTGCTCTGTTGCAGGAGCAGGATAAGACTGTTCAAAGGTTACTGGGAACCTTTCAAGGAATGCTTCATTGAGCACATTAGTTCCAATGAACCGTCCATCATCTGATCCCTTTCCTTTAGTATTGGCAGTGGCGAATACTTGGAAACCCTTTGTGGGCGCAATGTACTGGCCAGTTTTCTTGAGGAAAATCCCTTTTCCTTCAAGAATAGATTGAAGACAGAGGATTTTGTTTGAGGCGAGGTCAATCTCATCAAGGAGCAGGACTGCACCTCGTTGGAGTGCTTCAATGACTGGGCCATTGTGCCAGACGGTTTCACCATTAACAAGGCGGAAACCACCAATAAGGTCATCTTCATCAGTTTCAATTGTAATGTTAACACGAATCAGTTCCCTCTTGAGTTGAGCACAAGCTTGTTCAACACAGAGTGTTTTACCATTACCAGAAAGTCCTGTAATGAAGACAGGGTAGAAAAGATTGGACTTAACAATTTTTTTAACATCAGTGAAATTGCCAAACTGGACGAAGGTATCATCTTTCTGAGGGATAAGGTTTTGTTCAATAGCAGGAGCAGCAGCAGGTGCTTCATAAGACTGCTCAAGTTTCTCTTTGACAGTCAGGTTCCACTTACCACGACCAACTTTGTAATCATCAAGTTTCTTAGTAACAGTCTGATAGGTGGTGCCATTCATAGCACACCATGCACGAACATCAGC
>Ga0209645_1001431_pt1 | contig 11984 bp, 29 predicted proteins | sample ETNvirenome_6_30_FD_184070 | JGI IMG/M metagenome (GOLD analysis project Ga0209645, IMG submission 184070) | Marine viral communities from the Pacific Ocean - ETNP_6_30 (SPAdes) (version 2) | ecosystem: Environmental > Aquatic > Marine > Oceanic | place: Pacific Ocean | collected 2013-06-19
CATAGAGATCATCTATAACCTCGTGAATTTTGTCGCAAGCATGGTGATAGTACCAGCTTAGTTTAGATGTCTCCATCGTCAATAGATCGTAAGATTTCTTGAACAGCTGCGTCTACCTGACCACTGTTCTTAGCTAAAAATACGATCGTATTAGATTTTTTTGCAACCAAATGTTTTAGAAAAAGCTTCCACCTCATAGGAAAGTCATGATGTGATGGAAGATAACCCTTGGTTTCTATGATCCAGTCGTGGTCCCTACCCACAAAGTCTGGCTTGTAGGTGATAGGAAGGACTGTAGATCCAGTCTTGTCGGTCATGTCTTTCCCCTTGGCCGTCATCTTGAAGTACTTGTTGGGGAACTTGAACTTCTCGCTCAGCTCAAAGGTATGTTGCTCATAATCAAATGCTAAGCCATGTTGCTTCAGCTGCTCTGCACAATACTTTTCTATTGAGCTGGCATACTTTCCAAGGTTTCTTTTCTTGGCAGACTTCCTTTTGGGTGTCTTCGTTCTCCTCTTCATAAGAGGAAGTTAGTCAACAAAGGCTTTAGTTCTCTTTTGTATATCCACCGTAGGGGATTTTTGATTGCTTCCCTACAAAATTGATTGGATGAAACAGTCTCTTTGTCCCCGTCATATTTGTAAATCCTGTATGCGACAGATTCATAAGCAATAAGTAAGGATCATCTATGATTGTCGGACCACCACCTGTCTCTACATCTCTGACTTTCCTTACATGTAACTCACTCATCTTCTTGATGTTAGGCTCCCTTGCTTGAACCTTTCGATGAACTGTAAGGAAGCAGTCAGCTCTATTGACAAACTTGCCACCGCCTTCGGTGTCCTCTGCATACGGGGCTACAGGCAAACCGTCATCACCCTTGCGACGTTGAGCCTCTGTGACAGCGTGCATATTCAACCATACTGCGATGTCTCTGGATGTACTGAATGTCAAGAACTCACTGGCTGCCTCGTAGTGGTATTCGTGAGTAGAGATAGCATTGGTCTTCATGTCAATCTTCAGGCTGTTGTAGGGATCCACGAAGATTGCATCGACGTGTTGCTGACGCATGACCTTCTCCATAAAGAGGATGATGTCAGCGTAGCTGTACACCTGATTGTTGTTGATGATGGTGAAATGCTGTTGAACCCATTGAAAAGCACTCTTCCGTTCTGCATACGTCATGTCATGCACCTTCTTGTCAGCAATAAACTGCATCAGGTTCATCTTGATTGAAGCGGTGCGGTTCTCTGAGGAGTACAGGATCCATTTCCACCCGTGGCGGACGGCGGAGTTGACAATCAAGTACAGCATAGTGGTCGTCTTCCCTACGTTGGAGTGACCGTTTACGATGACAAACTCTTTCTTATATCTGAAGTATTCATCTAAGAGCTGATCTCCCGTGTCCAGACCCATGATGATTTTACCTCGTGAGTAGTCGTCAATCCATCTGAAGTCCTCGTCGTCAGAAGAAACAAAAGACATGTCACCGTCATTGATGAGCATCTCCCTTTTGACGGATTTCTCATCGTCTATAATCTCTCTGATGGGGGTCTGCTTGCCCTTCTCTATCCCGTCTATGATTGTGGCCTTGGCATGCTCTTCGCTGTCTACATCGCGTTTGCATATCTCACGAAAAAGGATTCTTATGACCTCCTCCTCTTCCATCTTTCCTGCAGCTACATATCCGCCACACAGGATTGCAGCCCTGTTTAGTGTGCTCCACTTCTCTCCATCCTGAGCCTGCCGAATCATACGAGCAGCCAGGTTGAGCTTCATGTAATCTGTGTAGTCGTAGGCCTCGTTGGTTGGGACCTGCGCCTCAGCAAGCTCACTGGTGAAGTGACCAAAGCTCTTGGAGTCATCTTTTGTGATAATGTCAGGGTCGTATGACTCAAAGCAAGCCCTCGACTCATTGATTCCTGACTCATCAATCTCCAGGCCATGAGTCTTTTCAAAGTATTTGATAAGTGCCCTGAAGTGATCCCTGTGTCTTTCAGGGTTTGTGATTTTCACCAAGGCCTTTACTCCCTGGCCACTTGGTGACACCCAACAGGAGTGTATAAAGTCGTCTGTGGCCAGTGCTGTTTTAGTGGCTTCGACATCTACGTAGTCAAAGTCCAGCACTATCAGGCCACTATGGTTGAATAGATCCTCGTCTTTACGAGACAAAAACTCCCCGCTGAAACAAACAACAGGGAGCTCTTTCTTTTTTTCTTTGTTACCCTCTCGTACCTCAGTCACTAAAGTACGCGACTTCCCCTCTTGTATCCGCTGTAGAGCTGATGTCAGAGTTATCGGGTGAGGATTGGTTTTGTCCCATACGTTTTGAAAAATCGTGAGCATCATTGTCTTTGGCGATCATAAGGAGGATGAGGTAACCAGCCAGGTCTTGCAACGTGTCCTCCGTCGCATCTACAAGTCCTGCGTTCTTGATACGTTTGAGCTTGTCGTCGATACGCATCTTGATGCCCGCGACAGCTCCTGCACATGAGAAAACATTCAGCGGTTCAAGCGCTGAGTTCCCATACTTCTCGTTCTTAGAAAGCAAGAGCTCCTCAAGCTCTTTGCATTTTCTTTTGATACTGTTCTTTGTGTTCATCTAGAGTAAGGTTTGAATGAGATATAAACTTCTTGGTCAGGATTTCTCTGATAAGGATTTGCTTGACTGTCTTGGCATTTTTCCCGTACAAATCTAACCCTAGCCTCGCCATGGTCTTCACGTCGTAACGACGGATGTCATTCGGATTGCTGAACACAGATACTATCCACATGACACGCTCGTGTACTACCTTCTTTTTTTTGAAGGCGACACGAGCGGTCATATAGTAGATAGGAGCCCCCTCTTTAGAAGGGGAGGTCATTGGTAGCCGCCGCCTTGGTTTGGCGTGCTTCCTTGGCCGCTGCACTGTTCGGATCAAAGACACGGCAGCATGGCTTGCCGCCCTTTGACATGAACATGGTGACGTAGATGTTGCCACCCTGTCCCTCTTCATTGCGGCGTGTAGCGTACTTTTCAATCATCTCCTTCAGTTCGGAGTCCTTGAACTTGACGCCCCACATGCCAATCTTGCCATCGTCATTGTAACGAGGCTCGTCTGCGTACCCGACGAGTACTGAGTTATACTTCTTTTCACTCATAATAAAATAAATTAAAGGGGTTTAAATAAATATCCAAAGCAAAAATAGGGCAATCGCAAGAGCCCTTTGTTTTTTAGACGGTGAATTCTGCGTAAGTGGTATGTGTTTTCCTGTCTCCATTGAGATATGCTTGTATGTTTTCTAGTGCTTGATGGAACTTCATCTCTCCTCGAAACAACGTCTCGTCTGTGCATTTGACGTCTGCGGGGTAGAAAGGGAAGGCCTTCTCTTGCACCACCCAGTAGAAGTCTTTGATACCGAACACCTTGGTATAGATAAATGCTTGGATATCATAGCTCCAACTGTTGACGTCGTACCTAAACTTCTCAATGGATCGTGAAGACTTAGAGTCCACAATAAACTCTCCTTCCTGCAAGCAGTCTAGGAATCCTTTCAGGGGGATCCCGTCCAGGTCTACGTTGAACTCCACTTGGAACTTACCGCCTGCAAAACGCTTGTCGTACAGTCCGCAGTCTTTGAGCCTCTGAATCATCTCATGGGCTTTCTTCCAGTCTGCAGTTCCGACTAGCTCTTTCCCCTCTTGCTCGGTCCCTTGGAGTGCTTCTGCTTTCCATTCTCGATACTTCTTTGTGTTACGTGGTGCGCGACCACCAATGCGAGCGACGATATCAGTATCGTCCAAAGTAAAATATCTTTCATGAGCTTTTTCAGGTTCAAAGAGTAGCATGTCGTACATCGTGCCAAAGGTCAGGGCCTCGGACTCTTTCTTCAGCTGCCCACGCATGTACATTTCCCAAAGGCGCATGTCTCCCAGCGCGTACTTCAGGGAGCTGTATGACAGGTGAGGCTTACCTACGGCTTCTTCAAGTGCTTGTCTCATCGGTGTTTTTGATAGCTTTTTTTAATCGTTTCCATGGTATGCGGTGCCATTTATTTTGGCCGACAAACCTAAACTTGAAAGAAACGCAAGACAAGATGATGTCGTAAGACTTTCCGTCTATTTCGTTTGTGCGTAGAGAGAACAAAGAAGGGGTAGCTGTTTCTTTTGATAGATCTGCATGGATGCTAAGAAGCTTGGTCAAATTCTTGTACTTCTTCTCTTCCTTCAGTTGATTCTTGTAGAATGAGCATATCGCACTGTCGCTACAACCGAAACATTTGCAAGGCCTAGAAAAATATTCTAATCCGTTGTGCTCTTCCTTTATCCTATGATACCATTCAACCGAGTTTTCTTCCAGAGGGGGTATCATGCTCTTGAATTATCTTAGTCGCAAGATCTATGCGTTCCAACAAGGCTTCAAAACGAGCGTCATCTGCCATCTTTCTAGCGTATGACAAAGACTCCAAAAGAAGTGATGTGATGTCACTGTCTTCAACCTTTGTCATGGTAGTGCCATAGTCCTCCTTGAGGGATTTTGCCAGGTCATTTAAAAATTCATTCATCGTACAAACTTTTGGAGTCCTGCTACTTGCTTCTCTGTAAGTTGATCACCGTACTTCTTGGTGATGGCAGTGAAGGCTTTCTTCTTGTCTGTCTGTGACTTGATGTAGCTTACTGCTTTGTCCATGATGTTTTCGACTGGCGCATCGAGAGCTTTACTAAGCTTCTGGACTTTAGGGTTGTCGACCATGGCCTGTTGCTGCGCGATTGCATCTTCAACTTCATTAGCTGACGCAATAGACGTGTCGATTCCGATTCCGAGCATGGCAAGAGCTCGTCCGACAGCGGAGGTCTCACAGTTTTCGACATAGCTTGTTTTGTTGATGTTAGAAGATCCGCGCATCTCGTGTGCATGGCCTTGAGCGATGATGTCCCCATCAGCGTCAGTAATAGTACACTTGCACAGGCATTGCTCTGAATCAATCATAGGAAACTCTGTGCGAATACCCCAAAGGTTGTACTTGTCTTCCTGACGGAAGAACTTGATGCGTTCGTTGACTTCAACGTACTGCTTGCCACGGATGTTCGTGGTCTTGAACTTGTAATTAGACATGAATTAAATTATTGAAGAGTTGTCTTTCTCTGTTACTTGATATCTACACCCACGAATTCATCTTCTAGTTTGACCCTCATCTTTTTGTGGACAAGAGTTTCCTTGAGTTTCTCAATGCGACTCTCTATGGATTTAATGGTGCTCTCATACTGCTGGATTTGTTGATACAGTCCCACACCATCTGTCCTGTAGATAGGATATATCTGCATTTCTTCTGCCACCCTATCTGTCACGTCAACGGCATTGATGAACTTCTCAAGATACTCAGGGTGAAACTTGATCATTGGCTCATGCTCTTTGGCATAATGAACGATGGTGGAGTGATCTTTGTCAAACACTTCCCCTATCTGTAAAGTTGTAGCATAGGGACGCAAAGCATTGGCTAGAGCACACCTGTGTTGGATGTTTGTTCTACCCCTGTATGTAGGGTGTATATCGTGACGACACACCCTTTGATACTCAGATTTTACGTTGCGTAAGAAATGAGATTTCCTCTCTTGTTCATTCATGTTTCTTCATTTTCTTCTTGTACTTGTTTATCTCTCTCTGCATCAATCTACGTCGTGCCCTTGCGTTTGTAGGCTCAGTAGATATGTTTTTCAAGAAGGTTTGTAAGGCTTTTTCTTTCTCCGTCATGTGCGGGGTGTTTTAGAAGGGGGGTTGGGACTCGAACACAACTGCCATCGCACTAAACACACAAAGTGGATGTACGCACCGACTGCGCCCCCTTTTTCAATCTTGGTTTACAGATTGTCGATGACTGTCAACAGCTCTTCGTTGGTCATCTTGCCCTCACCCACCAACTTGGCGCATCGGATAATCACCTCTGACACTCCAATAACGGGCTTCTTTTCAATAGAAACAGGTGGCTTGGGGATGACTAGCCGACCTTTTTTATGGCGGTTTTCAAGGTACCTCTTTTTGGCCTTCGCCTTCTGCTCTTCCGTTCTGTTGTGGTAGTGGAATTTATTTGCCACCGAACGTTCTGTCAGGGTGCTTCCAAAGTCCTTGTTCAGGACGATTGCTATGGTCTGCATGACCTGTATGTTTTTCTTGGTCATCTTAATGACCTTCTCACCATGCCTGTTGGTGGTGATGGGGACCTTCATGTTTCTGATCAGGTTCATTGCCCGATCAGTCATCTCATCAGTCCAGGAATTGTGGTTGCGTAACGGCATTGTAAATGAATTAAAGGATTGAATTAAAGTCTTATCTGCTTGATGCTGCAACTCATTTTTTAGGGTACATGGTGAGTGAAACCTTTTTCTTTTTCACCCCGTACTTAAAGGTAGGCCAGAATGACACCAAAACCCCAATGTTTTCCATCACAGCATCCTCAATCAACTTCTTCGCGTCTTGATCTACCGTATCACCACAATGACAACAGGTGTAGTTGTTCCATGCTATTGTGAGCTCTTCGAGAGAGAAATCGAGAAAAGGATTCGTGGGGTTCATGATTCTGGCTGTGATATAAATTCTTGTGTGCTTTCGTTAATGTCTTTGGCCGAGCCCATAGATTCAAGAGATACTATGATGTCGCTGGGTCGTCCACTGTTTTGCCGCCACCAATCTACGGCATCAGAGACAGTTTCAAACACAGGTGTCCCATCATAAATGCGAAGGTCTACTTCATTCAATATAGTGTACATTGTTGTAAATCAATTAGTTGTAAGCGCTCTATTAAACTATTGCTTTAGCTCTTTTTCTTTCTCGTGCTCGTCAATTAAGGACTCAAGATGCCACTCATCATCAAGCCTTTCTCGTCTCACCCCTGCTCTTGTTGCCAATTTGTAGCCGTCCACAAACGTAGGTCCTCCGTTTCCGTCATTCCAAATCTCTACCCCGTCAATGTTTGTTTTGCATTGATAACCAATACCGCGTCTTGTCTTGTAGTAGCGGATGTCTACAACTTTCAGCTCAATGTTTTTCTCCATTTGTCTTGTATTTAAGTGTTGTGTTGTTGGGCCGCTTGCCCTTTAGTTTCGCATACATTCTGTGATGGTTGAGCCCAAGTTCTTCGCATGCTTCCTTTACGCTACTCCATTCCTTTCCTGTCTCTGTGCAGTAACACCCCCTTGTTCTTGGTGGAGGAGGGGGAGAGTAACTTATTCTCTCATCATGATCCTTGGGGTTGAGCCAAACAAGGTTTTTTCTCCCCTCTTTCCCCCTCAAGCATCGCTGAATGTATGGTCTGCTGAATCCAAGCGTTTCGGCGGCAGTAGAAACAGACTCATAGACCTCTCCTGTATCTGTGTTGAGCACAGCCTTTGCGAAAACGTGTTTACCACCCTTGTACTTCCCCTTCATGTGCTCACTCCACGCCTTTCTGCGCTCATCGCTCCACTCCCTGCCGATGAGGGTGGGTAGCAACCACTCTTTTGTTTTTTTCTTCCACTCTTCGCTTGTAACCCTCTTCATGTGGACTTCATACGACCTTTTGGACATCGGCTGAGAGCAATACTTCAATAAGTGCTCGTTGTTTTTCTTTCGTTCGTCGGGAGACATTGCTTGCCATTTTGCCTTGCTCGCTTTGCTCATTTTCTCGCGGGTCTCGTCCGTGATAACCCTGTCAATCACCCCATCCCCACCCTTTGTCTGATTCAGTAACGGCCCTTCACCCTTGTCTCTGCGCCCATGCTTAGAGATCAAATCTATCTCCATCTTGCACGCCTCGTCCCACTGCATGTTTTCTGCAAGTATCTCTACATACCAATCATGTTTATTGGTGTAGTTGTTCCAAAAGTTGCTTCTGGCGTGAACGTAATAAGGTCGATTTGGCTGACCTATACCTATATAGAATGTTTGGTTGTCACTCTTGCGTTTGTGAGCATATACTACAGTGTCATTCATTTGTCTTGGATGTATCTGATTACACAAAGGATTCCCAACGCTGTCAAGTACAGGGATAGCCCCGACAGGCAGTAGATGTCGAGGGTTGTCATTGTCTCATGCGTTTTTGATGGTCTTTTTTCCCTTGTGTGATTACCTGCACCGCTTCGTCGGGGGTGATTTCGTGGTGCTCGGCAAACTTTTTGATGGTTAGGAACTCATTGAAGAACTCCAGGTACATCTCTTCGTGTCTTGTCATTGGTCGTTGAAGTAGTCGTTATACATTTCGTCAATCTCCTCGTCGGTGTTGTTCTTGAGGTCGTAGAGCATGGTGTTGAAGACGTATTGGTACATTGTTTTCCAATCCATGCCTTCGATTACGCTTTCGATGTAGTGTGTGGTTTTTTCGTATCGTGTCATCCGTTGTAGATAAATGAGAAGTGTTCTCGGATAGCTCTGCCGTAGCGGGTATGGAACCCATAGCTGTGGCTGTGCATAACGGGTTCGTCGGCCAACATGAACCGCAACACCTTCCACTCACCAAGGTCGAAGGCGGCGGCGGTTTCTTGTGTCGCTTCGAGTAGCATGTCGGGGTCGTGTCGCAGGGATTGACCGAGGTCTACCTCGACGTAGTTCTTGATGTCTTGTGCTGTCATGCGTTCTGTTCTTCGTGTATTTCAATGATGTGTTCTGCCACCTGCTCTTCGAGGCGGTCAACCACCTCGTCAATTTGGCCGTGGGTGAACCCGTGCGTATCACGCAGGTATGTCGATAGCAGGCTGTATCCTGAAGCAAGGTTGTTGGCCCTGTTGAAGCAGTCGCTGACTGCCACTCGGATGTCGAGGTCTGTATGTGATTCGATAGTCATGAATTTAATTTTTGTCAGGTTGTGTTTTGACGCTTAGGATTGATTTGTCAGGGTGACTGCCATCCGTAGATGTACGCACCGACTGCGCTCCCTTTGGTCAAACTTCAATTAACCAATTCGTTGTGTTTGAGGTTATCGTGCTTGCCCGCCCACCACATAATCTCGGTGTCGTGCAGACGCATCTCGTATGCTGCTCCCAGGTCGTCGTTCCATACATTGATGTAGATGCAGGGGTCGTCAGGTGCCCCCACCATGCCAGGGTTGAAGCCCGCACGTTCGAGGGCTTTAAGTGCTTTGTCGTACATATTCATGATTCGTTGTTTTTGCAGTCCTTGTCGATTGGGGTTGTTTGTTTTAGTTCTCAAATTCATATTCATCTTGGTCCTCCCACTCCGTGTAGTAGCAGTAGTTCGTCTGAAACGCGATGGTCATAAGGTCCTCGTCCGTTTCTGTGCCTTGCAAGGCTCGTTGAACAGCATCATTAAATAACTTCCACCCTGGGTCCTCCTCGCAGAACTGGTCTTGAATCATCGAGACATCAACGTCCTCAATATCTTGCAGGATAGCGTCCCTGTCTTTGCGGCATTCAGCCAAGGCGTCTTTCTCGTACTTGGCGTAAAACACCCCGTCTCCAAAGACCCATCCTGCGTTCATGCCTTCTCCTGTCACGGAGCATTCTCTTGCGTATTTCATGGTGTTTTCAGTAGTTCTTGTCTTGCTTGAGCCAGTTGCTTGCGTGCCTCGTCGTCGCGGTTGTAGGACCACATCGAGAGAGCGTATCGTGCCTGCTTCTCGGCAACGATAAGGTTGCGCTCTTTGCAGCGGTTGATAACCATGTCAAATTCGGAACGTATCATCTGTGTTGTTTTTGCATTTAGGACAAATCTCGTAGCGTGGCTCGGCAGGGACGTAGCCCTCACCCTTGCACACCTTGCAGTCCTTGTCGATTTGAGTTGTTGGGATTAGTTCTCTCATGATTCGTGGTTATTGCGGTCAACAGGATTGAGTTCAAAGGTGACGTCCCACGTTGCTTGGCAATCTTCGCATTCGTAGTCGTAGTACCATTCCGAGACGTCGCCGTCCGAGTTGAGGAAGATGCCGACTCCACCACACTTGTGGCAGGTGTCGTAGTCGTGAATTGGGTTTTTCATGCTACTTTCAGTATGTATGTGGTGGTGTCAACCTTGCCACGGGTTTCATTGATGTATTCTAGCTTGAATCCAATCTTCCTCAAGATGTCCCGCATAGAGGACATACCACAAGCCCCATCAAGTGTCGATCGTGTGTTCTCGCTCGATCTGTACTGCCGTCTCTTTGTTTTCGTGTTCCAATGGCCCACGCCGTAAAACTCCCTTGAATCGAGCCGTTTGATTTGTTCGGGAAAACATTGCTCAATGAACTCCCCAAGGCACGTCCCCGTCATGTCGTAGCCCCCGCCCGTGCAACGGACACCTTTGATGATGTCCCCGCGCTTGTCCACAACCTTCACGATGTTGCCATTCACCCCGTCAGAATAACGGAAGGTCAGCACCCCGTACCTCCAATTCTCATCGAGCCACGCTTCGCGTTGCTTCTTAGTTAGTAGTTTTCTCATGCGTTCAGAATTGTTCTAGTTCGTTCAGCTTCGTCGGCCAGACGCATGAGATGGTCTATAGCATATCCAGCCGACTCTGAATTAGAGTAAGGGCTCAACATTATAGCCATATTTATTACATCATAAGGCACAAGCCGTGCCGCACGGTTGAGGTCGTGCAGGCGTCCGCTTGCAAGGCCATTAAGGACGAGGACGGAACGCCCTACGGGTTGCTTCTTAGTTAGCAGTGTGTGTGTTTTCATGTCTTTTGATTTTAGAACTCCATTTGAAGTATTGTATTCAACTTCAGTTGTGCGTTCACGGTGTTCTTTCCTTTGTCAGAAATTAGAAGCTCCCGCACCTTGGGATTTTGCGCCGCCACGTTGGGGTTGATTGTGTGCTCGTTGCAGAGAAATAGGTAGTCGCTGTACTTCATGTCTTTTGTAGTTTGTAAAGCAACCTCTGAAGGTCACTCTTAATGTCTGAGACGTCATTCCAAAGGGTCTCGGCTTCGTCAAAATCTATTGAATCTTGCACCTGCTGAACTTCGTCCTTAATTTCTGAAAGCTTGCACAGCAGTTTGAGCGTATTGTTTTTCTTCTCCTCGGATTCTGTTGGCACGTACTTCATCGCTTCATCGATTGTTTGACACTGAGGGGCGCGAACACTTGTCCCGTCCGTGAAGTGCAAGGTGTTCAGTTCGGGTGCGTAGCGGTGTCGCTCAAGCCCAATTATTTCCTTTGCTTTCATGTTTTTTCAATTTCGTAACACCATCCAAGGTGTCCCGTTACGTCACACTTTCCCATGCCTTGCACCATGTCGTCGGGGTGTTCGGCATCCATGACAGGTGCCCAATGTGGCCCGTGCTCATTCACAAAGGCTTCAATTTTCTTTGGTTCAATCGCCCCCGTGAAGTAGGGGTCAGTGTCCGCGTTCACCACAAAGGGGAGAACGTCGGGGAGAACTTGAAATGTGTCTTTCATGTCGTTGGTTTTTTGCCAGTTTGCGGACAGATCCATGACCCGTCCCATTCGTTTCCGTTTAGATACCAGACCCCACGGTTTTGAAAGATGCTAACTCCGTCAATCCCGTTGAGACGTTCCTTCGTTGTTCGCGTATTCCATCCCGCGTCCGTGACGTATGTACGTCCGTTCCATGATTCATGGCGCGCGATTGTGTTCCCGTGCAACTCCAGGAGAACGAGAGACCCGCCCCCGTCCTGTCGAATGACGCGGACCTGGGTGTTCCCGCTTTTGAAAGGGCGCGAACCCTGAAAGGCCTGCACCGCTTGTTGTGTGATTTTCCGCATATTGTATGGGGTTTAAATTGAACTTGTAGCCAAAAGGGAAGGACTCGAACCTCCGCGCGTATCTACGCGCACACCTTGTACCTTGGGTGTTGTGTGGTGGTGCCCTGTTTTTTTCACGTCAGGGGCTCCCTGACGAATAGCCACGGCGTGGCCTTGTATGTTGTGCGCTCTGTTATCTCGGGCGCTTCCGCTTTGCGCGTCGTTCGTCGTAAGCTCGGGCCTTTGCCGCATCGCGCATGAATTGACAAGGCATGGCGTCGGCGGCGCGTTTGGACCTGTTGGCTTTCTGGCCTCGTGAACCTCCCCACG
>Ga0209645_1001432_pt1 | contig 11979 bp, 33 predicted proteins | sample ETNvirenome_6_30_FD_184070 | JGI IMG/M metagenome (GOLD analysis project Ga0209645, IMG submission 184070) | Marine viral communities from the Pacific Ocean - ETNP_6_30 (SPAdes) (version 2) | ecosystem: Environmental > Aquatic > Marine > Oceanic | place: Pacific Ocean | collected 2013-06-19
CCTGTGTCTCAGGTTTAGATTCTGAAGGTTCTGCTGTTTTAGTTTCAGTTTCTTGTTGATCTTTTGGATTCAATAATCCTGAAATTTTTTCAGCAGCACTATCTATATTTTCTGTTTTTGACATTGTATCGTTCCTTTCATGGTTGACGAATTTGACGTTGCGTTAGCTTAACGTCTTTTATTTAATTGATCTAACTCTTGTTGAGTTAGTTTTCCACTTGACATGATGCTTTGCAAATGTCCTCTGATTTTTTCTACAAGATTGTAGGCTACCCAAAGGTGTGTTCGCTTATCATTATCAGCGAATTTAGTATTAAACATCTCTTGTTTATATATTTCTAAGAGATCTTCAAATGCTGTCTTTAGCAGGGGATCGTTGAGGAGCTGTTCTGCTCTCTTGCCCTGCCTGATTTGTGTTTCTTTGTCCATTAAAGAATTGTCCTTGACCTTTTACTATTTCTTTCATTAAATCACCAGACTTATTAAAGTCGGCTTGTTCTAACATTGATCTTCGTTTTAATTCTAATTCATCAATCTTAGTACCATATTTTAACTCAAGATCTTTAATTTTCAACTCAAAATCTAATAATTCTTTTCTCATCTGAGATTCAATACGTTTCATTTCTACATTATTCTTCATAGAAGCTCTTTGGTTCTCACCTTGTACTTGAGCTAATGTAACTTTCTCAAACTCAGTTGGTGGTTTAGGTGGAAGTGGTGGCATTTGTGCTGCACCTACCTCTGGATCCATAAAGAAAGGTTCTATACTATTTAGACCTGCATTCTCTACAAGTTTCTTTAATGAGTTATAGATGTTTCTTAAATTAACCATTGGGCCATACACATTCTGTTGTAATTGTATAGCTTCCATCTGTCTTTGCAAAATAGCATTAATTAAGATTAGTTGTTGTTCTTTTGATCCAGTACCTAATCCTACTCTTACAGTAACATTTACTCTATCCTTCCATTCGTATGGTCGCATAGGTATATACTTACCTCTAATTCTAACAATTTTTTCTTTTTGCTGATATTTACAAGTTAGTTCAAATAACTTTAATGCTAGATCTTTAACACCTGTTTCGGCAAAGATTCTAGCAATCAACTCCATTCTCATTTGAGATTGAGTTAATACTTGGTTCATACCAGTAGCTGTTTTATTATTTAAAGAATCAGGATTTAATCCTTGTGCAGTTTTACTTACACCTGTTCTAGATTCTTTTACAGCATCTAAATAACCTAACATACCACTAGCTTGTTCTGTAATAGGTTGTGCCTGAATAGGCATCATTACATTTTGTGGTGGTTGTTTGGTTCTTACAATTCCTCCAGGTCTATTGGTTAGTAGGTCATCCATAGCTACCTGACCATCCTGGATTGCAACTCTGTTATTATTAGTTAGATACATGTTGTCTAACATTTGTCTCATAACAGTAGATTTAATTAATTGAATATCTTCAACTAGTTCTGCAATTGATCTTCCATGAAATCTGTGAGGCATGATAACTGGTGTCATAGATATAAAAGGCATATTATCTACTTCTTCAATATCTAAAAGTTTTGTAGCTTCACCAGCTGTAGTAATTTTTAATAACTCTGCTTTACCATCTTCATCAGCATCCATTCTTACATAACACTCATGAATTAAAATATCTTGTGTAGATTCATCACCATCTGTTTGTCCATGTGAAAAGTCTACGTTTTGATGTCTAACAAACTTATCTTCTGTGTAATAATCTGTATCACCTGTTGGTAAACTATCTACTAATTCAGGATCATATCCCATTTCAATTAATTCAGTTCTAGTCTTTTGTGTTCTATGACAAACAAAGTTTGCAGTATCAATAGACTTACATCTTCTTTCAATTAAAAATTCTTCAGGTGGAATAGGTTCTATTCTTACTTTACCATATAGTTTAGTTCTATGAATAACTACATCATGTAACTTAACTTTATCTATTTCTTTACCTCTATCATCTGTAATAGGTTCTTCATATTCTGAATGAGCTGTTACTTTAACTTCTGCGTTTTCTACTAAATCATTAAACTCATCATCAGTAAGTCTTGTATATTCTTCTCTTTCAGTTTTTTGTGAGTTATCCCAAAATACTTTTAAGATACCATTCTTTTGAATAAGTGCATCTTTAAATGCAGAATATAAAGCTAAAAAACCATCGTTTTCTTTATAGAAGATGTGATTAAGATAATCAGTACATTGTCTAGCCATTTCTTCATCTTCAGGGCCAACACCTTCGCATTCAAATATATTATCACCAGCAGTAAAGATCTTCATTAATGAAGGCATTAAACTTTCTACTGTGTCTAAAACATCATTAGATACTACTTGAGATCTACCTTCTTGTTCATTACCAAGAGGCATACCTAAATAATATTCTAATGATTTTTTTCTTCTAGCAACTAATTCACCACCAATGTAACCTGATGCTTGATGTATCTCACTTGCTAGTACTCGTAATATTTCTTCTTTTGATTTCATACTATGTATTTTGTATCTATTGTTAAAGGTTTATCCCATTCAGTTGTATCAATTGGTTCACTTACGCATCCATATCTAAAGCTGTCAGCTGCGTGTGAGCACCAATTGTGTAAGGGTTTATTTTTAAACACCTGATTTTTTTCATCCCATTGTTTTCTATATTGACGTAAAGCATCTAAACCAACTTTACATTTCTGTCTATCAAAATAACAATTAGGTAACGCATTTCTTACAGATTCAATTCCATGATCTACTTCTAATCTTGGAGCTACATCAAAGTTTATACCAAGTTCATTTGCAACTTCAAGTCTTGATTTACCTGTTCCAAGCTCTCTAGCCATTATATCATGTGGAGCTATATGTGATGAATAAGCATAATCTTTATCTGCTAATACATCTGCATAGTGTGCTAATGATTCACCAGAGGTTTCGTAATAATCTATAAGATGTATTTCTTCACCAACTCTTTGTGCAAACCATATTGCAGTTGAATCTCCTATCCCCAAATCCCACCACGTTTCTACACCTAGATTTTCATCGTAGGGTACATCACCTATTCTTTTATCTTTTTCTGCTTTTGATATTAGTCTACCATAATAGCTTCCTGATACTGCAGCAGTAAATGAACACTCAAACTCTTGTTCGTATTGTTCAGGTGTCATGATAGCTTTTGCTTCTTCAAGCTCAGTATCTGGTATTACTTGCGTATCGGATGCTCTATATAATTTACCATACCAATCTTCTTTACCACGTAAAGCATAATCATATACTTCCCAAAATTGATTGTGGCCCATTGGTGTGCCTATAAATAAAACCCAACCTAATTTATCTGCAACAGCAGGTCTGATAATCTCTGTCCATACTCTTGGAGACATAATAGCATATTCGTCCAGGACAACTGCATCAAACCCCATACCCCTGATGCTATCTGGATTATCTGCTCCGAATATTTGTATACGTGATCCATTAAATAAATCTATCCTTAGTTCTGACTCATTTCTACTACCACCTATTTGAAGTAAAGGTTTAGTATAAAATTTTAAATATTCCCAAGCGATACTTTTTCCTTGACGATATGTCGGTGCTACGAATGCACATAAAGCTCTAGGTTTGTCTGCTGCTGTTTTAATTAATTCGTTTATAGATAAAACTGATTTACCAAATCGTCTATGACATACAAGGACACTAAATCGTTTTCTATTTTTATGAACTTCTTCTTGATAAGATCTTGGTTTATATGGGATCTCTACTATCTTAATCTTCTTTTTGCCATTGGACTTTGACTTGGACTGGTTCATCTATACTCATTTTTGTGTTTGATGATGTAAGTCTTGCATGAACATATGGTGCAGCTTTTTCTGCTGCATACATTTTTCTTTCAGGACTACTTGCAGGATTGTTTAACACAGCAAGTAAATAATCTAAAGGAGAATGTTGATATTTTTCTGCCATTTCTTCCATAGATTTCCACAGAGCTTTTGATTTAGATCCAACAGGTCTACCAGCTCCAGGTCTTTTTCCACCATGATTTGATTTGACTTCTTCTGACATTAAATTTTTCTACCTTTTTTATTAAACTGTCTATATTCAGGAAAATCAAAACTTTTTGCTTGTCCTAATTTTTTTGCTTGACCACCAGCTACATATAATCCTGCTGCTGTAATTGGATTCATAAATGCAAATTTACCAACTTTAAATAAAGTTTTTGGTAAAGTTTTTCCTAAGAATCTTTGTTCACCAGTAGTTTTAGATGCAATATCTTTTATACCTTTTTTTAACTTACTTTTTTTATGTTTATATTTTAAATAAGCCTGTTCACCACTAACTCTGATCTTAGATTTAAAAGATCCTAATTTAGAATAAGGTACTAGATCTTTATTTTTTGCCATTTTTTTTCTTCTTTTTCATTTTAGATTTAATAATCTTTTCTTTAAGCTGTTTAGGTAATCTTTGTTGTGCTTTAGTTAATACGTTTTTCATTAGTAACCTTTTTTAACTTTCATACCTTTTTTCTTTGCAGCTTTCTTTGCTGCAGCTTTACCTTTTTTAGTATATGGGTATTTTTTCTTTCCAACCATCGGCATATTATACGTATCCTTTCTTTTTGAGTTCTTTTTTTAGTCTAGCATGTGTACCATCATTTTTATGTTTTTGATGTTGACTAAAAACACCTGCAGTAACTGCTCCACCAGCTCCTGCTGCATATTTTAATTTATGTTTTTTTACATGCTTATTTACTTTTTTGCCAAACTTTTCTAAAGATGGTTTCATTGCTTTACCTTTAGATTCTATTTTAGCACCCAATGTTTTCATTGCATCTTTTGCATCACTCATACCTTTTTTAGCATAAGTCTTTGCAAGGAAAGCATAAGTTTTCATTCTCATCCTCTTAATAGTCCTCTCATTGCTGCATCTCTCGTGGTAGGCATAGGCATTTGACCACCTGGTCTTTTACCCATTGCTGCCATTTGAGGTGTAGGTTGTTGTAATAATCCTTGTTGTCTTGCCATCTCAGGCATCATTCTAGATCTCATAATAAGACCTAGTTGCTGACCTTCTTCTGGAGAAAGTCGCATTAATTCATCTGCAAGTTTTTCTAATCTATTTTTAGCCATTAGCAATTCCACTTTCTTAATGATTTATTTATTCTACTATTTGGATCTCTAGCTGTTTTAGCTGACGTTAGCTTACGTTTCATGCCTTTCATTCTCGCACAAAAACTAGCTCTACGTTTCGCAGCTTTTGATCCTTTTTTTAATTTTGATGGCTTAGTAGTTACTGCCATCTTTAATTTTGAACCAGGATTTGCTTTTCTGTAAGAGGCTATACCTTTTCTATTCAAACCCCCTGATTTGGATTTGCCTTCTTTTCTCTGCCATGCAGGTGATTTAGCCACTTTTATGTACTTTCTGTATTTTAAATTTAGCTGTTAAAGATGCACCTTTATGTGATTTAAATTTACCTGAGTGTTTCATTAGATTATAACCACTACCTTTTTTCATCCAATGAAATCCTTTAGGAGCTTTTACTGTTTTCATCATGATTTTCTTTTCTTTCCTGATGCTGTTACTGACCATTTAACTTTCTTTGAGCTGGTTTTCTTTCTAGCTTCTGCTTTGCTTATTCTACCAGCGACAGCTTTTGGACGACACGCAGGATATGGTCTAGTTTTTTTCTCTTTACCAGATCTACCACACTTTTTGCCTGTTTTGACGTCTCGCCAATCTTCAGCAAACCACTTTCGTAGTCCACCCTTTGCCATTAGTATTTGCCACCACGTTTTTTATACGTTTTTACAAGCCATGCAGATGCATATGCTGATGGCCACGTTTTAAATTTACGTTTAGCTTCAGATTTTACTCTATTGTACAATGCTTTGTTCTTTGGAGTTGCCATAATTATATAAACCTTTTTGCGTAATCTAATATTTTAGTTTTTTGTCTAAATTTTTTAGACTTTAGATCTTTACTAAATTGTTTACGTTTTTCCAATTGTTTTTTTATGTCAATTTTAAAGACACTATATGGTATTTTCTTCATCTTCCTTGCCTATTGTACTTTTTAAAGCTACGTTTTTCGGATTTGTTCATGCTTTTTTTGTGTATCCTAATCCTTTTTTTTGGTTTTGGTCTAGGTACGAAGTGAACAAACTTCTGTTTAGCCATTATTCATCGTCATTTAAAAACTTATATGTACCCATACCACCTACAAATGAAGATAATTTAGGATTTTCTTTAATAGCTTGTCCAAATAATCTGCTTCCTTGATGTGCTTTTTTACGAGTGCCAGATATAAACTTACTTGTTTTAGCATATCCTTTTTTACCTGCAAATTTTGCAGCTTTTTCAACTTGTTTTCCTGTTTTTATTTTGCCTTTATATAAAGTTTTTAGAAATTTTTTGGCAGCTTCACCACCAGCTTTTTCTAAATACATTCCAGCTCTACCTATTCCATATAGTATGCTCATGTTATTTTCCTTTTTATTGTTAATTAAACCCCCCTATTGGAGAATATCTGTATAAAACCCCCCTATTTGCACATACGACATACATGTCGATGTTGCAGGGGTAAGTTTAAAACCCTGTCAATTGCTATCGCAATTGTCTTTTTTGTCGTTATTGTCAGCTTCGCTGTCTTTTATTTGTTGTGTCGATTTATTGCTGTTGCTTGTAGCAACAATAAATCGATGTTGTTTATATTATATATTGGTAGTCAGTTAACTCTCGGCGAAATCGGTTGATTAATTGATTACCAATATTGATTTAACCTGTTGATATTACTGTAATACTTGATTGCTGTGATTCAACAAGACTAACAAATAAGTGCTATATTCAGATCAACTGAGAAGCACAGAAAGGATATAATATGTTAAGTACTATAGTAATGAGTCTATTAGCTATATGGTTGGTGTTAATGATAACAGGATACATTGTAGGAGGTTTATTCTCTTACAAGGTGTGGAAATCTATAACTAATGACGAAAATAATAAGTAATGCAATATACATTGGGCTAGTGTTCAGTGTATTAACAATAGTATAGGAGATGATATGAAATACAATATACACGCAGAAATAGAAAGGGATGAGGAGCTACAATATAAGTTCCCATTCCCAGATGATGTTGAGATATGTGTTAGCAATGTCAATCCAATGGATAAGATATATCCAAAGTTCATTGTATCTGCGAAAAATAAACTTTGTCAGAAAGGAGACAATAATGACGAAAGACAGTAAATACGTACCATATAGTGAGTCAAAGACTAGGGAAGAAAGAATAGCTTATGTAAAAGCTAATCCTGATAAGTATCTACCATATGCTGAATGGAAGGCTAAACAGGATGCTAAAAAAGAGTTTATAGATTCTATGTTCCAAAAGTTTATGGACTCACAGAAATAATAATATCGGCTAATGCCTGGTCGCTTGGGCTAGGCATTGCCTACAACTAACAGGAGATAATATGAATAAAAAACAAATTAAAGAGCATTTACAATGGTTAAAAAAGTTTACTGATTGCAAGGAGGTTAAGAGTGTACCGAGTAGTAATAGAAAAAAAGTTCAAAGAAAAACCAATAAATCTAAGCAGAGCAGTACAGCTCATGTTTAGGCAGCCCTTTACTGGATCTATCAAGAGTGAGCATATATCTTGGTGGAAACAGTATTGGTTAAAATCTATGAACTTAAAAATCTTGCAACCAAGAGTAGGATGGATTACACTCGTAAAGATATATAGAGAGGGTAAACCATCTATAAGAGTAATAACTGTGCCAACCAGCTCTGACAAACGAGAGCTGTTTGTCATGAATAAATTATATGGAGGTAATCAATGAATAAAAAAGATAAAACAGAACATACATACCATATTGCTAAAAACATTGCTAAGAACCTTATACTACATAGAGTGTGGAAAGGTTTTACACAATCACAGATAGCAGATAGTATTGGTGTTACGTTTCAGCAAGTACAAAAGTATGAGAAACTAATCAACAGAATATCTGCAGAAAGTTTGATTGATCTGTGTCAAAAAAGAAAATGGGATATATCTGTATTTGCTTCTGGTAATCCAGAGACAACTCTTGGTATATGGAAACAAGAAGTTAATTTAGAAGATCCTGAAAGTATATACCAATTACGATTAGAACAGATACTCAAAGCATGGGCCAAGTTAGATAGGATAGGTAAAACTAATTACTATCATGTAAGAAATACAATGGTCAATAAATTGATTAAAATATCAAACGATCTTGAGGATGCAGGTATAAATCCAAAAGATACAATACTACCAATAGTGAAAGGAGATAGATGAATGGACTTATTAGTTTGGCTCGTTTTGTGGCCTTTAGTGTTGCTGGTGTAGCAGTACGCAAAAGTTGGAATTGGCTCACTGCTGACGTGGATCCAATTCCTGGAACTAAAGAATTTGATGATGAATATCGTCAAGTAAAAGCAAAGTACGTACGATTAACTAAAAAAAAGGAGGAATACGATGATGCGTCTAAAAAAATTAGGTGATGTAGTTTTTTCAACAGCTACATATCCTATTAGATTCTGTATTGGTGCTTACAAAGCAATTGATAAGCATATACCAGAGTCTATTGAGTTACCAATTGAAATCAAAATAAAGGAGGAAAACGATGGAAGTACAAGAAACAAAACTATCTCTCGAGGAGAGGGTTAGTAAAAAAATGGGTTTAGCTAAATGGATACATGAATTGTATTACCAAAATGCTGAACTGTTTCAATCAGATCCTAGATATAAAAGTTTGCCACAGTTTTTGCAAACATCTGGTATCTCATCTACATTCATAGCTTTGAAAGAAGCATTGGATAAGAACAGAGATGCTAGAGAAACTGCTGAGCAATTAGTAGATATATCTAAATCTAAAACAAAGACTAAAAAGTCTGCGTAAACTAATAACAGGGCTAGGCCAAGTAAGTCTAGCCCAAACCAATAGGAGATAATATGAAACCAATAAGAAAAGATGAACAAGAATATCTTAGAGAGTATATCAAAGATAAATTCAGAGATAAACGATCAGCTCTTGAATCAGATAGAGAAATAGAAGTAGAACAACAAGCAAAGAAAAATTATAAAAAGTTTGTTAATACACTTAAAATTTCTCAAATGCAAAAAGAGATTGTTAAATTAGAAAAAGATTACGAAGATTTTAAACTTCAAAAAGAAAAAATTGAACTTCGTAAACATATGAAATTAAGTGAAGCAGTAAACAAACTTAAAGATCATTTTAACAAATGGAAAAATATTAGAAGATGGGAACATAGTCCAGATTTTAGTAATTATGATGGCACTTCAATAAAAACAGAAGCTATTGATAAATTTGTTAATGAAGTTCTTCTTGAAGAAACTAGAAAAGCATATGACAATAGCAACAAAGGTAAAGCTATTAAAGAGTTAGATGCTCAACGTGAATCATGTGAGAATGCTTTGTATTCTGGTTCATCTCTTGGATCTGTTAGACAATACATACACAATGTATTAACTAAAGCTAAAATAGAAGATGCTATGCCTAATCAATTAATGATTGAGAATAAATAATGATGTGGCAAATGCCCGGTCACTTTCGACTGGGCATTATGCCTATAACCAATGGAGATAGTTAATATGAACGATATGAACTTACATGAACACCAAAAAAGAATCAATGATAATGTTTTAAGATGTATTGAAGCTAATAATAGAATTACTACAACACATCATATGACATTGAAAAAACATAGAAATGTTATGTTTGGTATTCTTTTTGTACAAGCTGCAACTATTGTTTTACTTGCATTTGGAGTGTATTCATGAAGATAGAAGATGAAGTCAAAGTTCTTGATGAAGCAACAACCAAAGCAATTAAACAAGTTCAAAAAGAATCTAAATCAAACAAACGATCTATTATAGATGAGTGGTTTAGATACGTAGAGCTTGTTGCTAAATTTATTAAAAAACAACTAAACTAGGAGATAATATGTGGATAGATAAACTAGCTATATATAAATATGATCAAAAATATGGTTCTAAAAAAAAATTAGAATTAAAAAATCATTTAAGAAATGAAGAAATGATGAAAATTTCTAGATTAGAATCATTAATTAATACATTAAAAGAATCTTGGGATTGTAATTATGCAGATGTCCAAGTTCAAGTAAGATTTGTACCACAAGGTACAGAAATGGAGCAACAATGACAGATAATTTATTTGATATAAGACATGCAATACAAGAGTTTCTTGAAACTAAACTTCAAGGTGAAGTGCATGGTGCTGGAATAACTTTAAATGAACCAGCTAGAATGGCAGATATAGAAGTTAGTCTGGGTGATGATAAATACTTAATAACAATAGAGGAGCTATAATGACAGAAGATGAACTGTTAAAAACAATGACTAAAAGAACTACACGTAATTCTAATACTAAAAAATATGGTATGTTTGGTTTAGCTTTAGGTGAAGATAATTACAATAGATTAGAAGCATATTGTAAAAAACATAATATATATAAATCCACTTTAGTTAAATCTTTAGTTGTAGATTATTTAAATAGAGCAGAAAGAGGTCAAAATGTATAATGTAATAGTATGGAAAGACAATGACAATGAAGATATTCATGTATTTAAAAATAAACCAACATTTAAAGATCTTTATCCATTGTTAGGTTGTGATCTTATTGAAATACAAAAAGGTTATAATCCTGAAATAAGTAAAAGATCATTTGATATGTATTGCGATGAAGAAGCAAAACTTAAACCTACTAATTATCCAAATAGACGTGCAACTCATGCTTGGTATACTTGGATGAATAAAACTAACAGAATGTGTTTGCCAGGCGATGGTATTTCTGGAGCAGTTGCTATTATCAAAAAAGTTGATATAAAGTTAAAAGAGGTAGCATGAAAATAAGAAACCCAGAACCACGTAGTTTATCAGAAGTATTAAAAGATTGTCATTTACTTGTTGATGAACTTAGAGATAAACTTAAAAAAAAATGTAATGATGTATTAAGTTTACGTAAAGAAGTTGATCGTTTAAATGAAGAACTTCAATTGTGTGAATTAAGATACACTACTATAAAAACTAAAGTGGATGAGTATACACAAGATCCATTAAACAAAGGGAGAATAGATGACAGTTCAAGATGAAGTAGTCCAAGAAGTAATATCTAAAAACAAAGCTAAAAAAAAAGAAAGAGAGAAAGTACAGAATGAAATGGATGATGCTATGGAAGCATTAACTATTATAGATTCTGCTATTTCTAGTGGTTATCTTTTAGATAAACATTCTTTGATATTACAAAAATGGGCTAAAGAATATCAACAAGATATTAATAGATGTAAAATGTTTATACAGGAGTCAGATAATGAGTAAAGAAAATATGTTAAGAGCAGCACTTGCTACTAAACAATTAGAAATAGATAAGCTTAAATTAAAAATTAAGGAGATGGAAAATGATTCAAACAGACAGCGAAATACTTCGGATAGAAAAAAGAATACGAGGTCTAAACAGAATAACAGCAGCGATTAATGATTTATCAATCTATGGTGTGTTCTATGGTAACTATCCTGAATTAGTTAAAGTGTTAGAACATGCTAAAGATCATGTTAAAGCTGAATTAAAATCTTCAAAAGAAAGATTAGAAGTTTTATATTATCCAAGTACAGATGACAGTGCAAAAGATGTTATTAATAAAATGTATATGGATAAAGGTATTTAAAAATTCTAAGGTACATAAACAGGGCGAGAGATCTCAGTTAAATATGGCTGCATAACCTCGACCTTAGATACACCCATCAGGGAGACTTGGTGGGTGGCTAATAAGGGTTAATGTTGGAATTGGCCACAGGCACAAAAGATTAACCCTTGTTATATTTCTGTAATTTTAACAATCCAAGATTTAGGTATCATAGTACGATCACCAAAAGTTATTGTACCATCATCTTCTTTATCGTAACTTGCAAATAATTTTATTGACTTACGATCTTTAGA
>Ga0209645_1001433_pt1 | contig 11975 bp, 14 predicted proteins | sample ETNvirenome_6_30_FD_184070 | JGI IMG/M metagenome (GOLD analysis project Ga0209645, IMG submission 184070) | Marine viral communities from the Pacific Ocean - ETNP_6_30 (SPAdes) (version 2) | ecosystem: Environmental > Aquatic > Marine > Oceanic | place: Pacific Ocean | collected 2013-06-19
GCCTTCTTGGGAGCAGCCTTCTTGGCTGCGGACTTCTTTGCAGGTTCCTTGCCCTTGACCGCAGCCCTGACTTTCGGTTCTTCGGAACCGGGGCTCCTTCCAAGGAACTTCGTTGCCTCAGCACGGGCCATCGTTGCCTCGCTCATGGACCCAAGTTCTTCCTTCAATTCCATGAAGGGCTTGTCCAAAATAGATTGCGCCTTGGCTCTCGTCATTTTGCCCCCGGACTTAGGCTTAGGCTTATCAGGCTCTTCCTTGACCTCTTTCACCTCAGAAGCGGGCTTTGCGATCTTGTTTCGCTTCGGCTTCGGAGAGTCTTCAGCAGGAGGAGCCGGAGCAGGGTCAGGATTTGGCCCCTTGCCCGCCATCGCAGCGACTCCGGCTTCCACGGCTTGCATCTCTTTTTCCGGTTCGGTAGCCATGCGCGATGAAACATTTTCCTTCAGTCCTTCCAAAGATTCTGCGCCAAAGCGTTCTGCGTGTTCTTCCCCATAAGTCTCAATGTATTCCGGAAACTTGGAGGGGTCTTTCTGCGCTGCTTCAAATGCGTCTTGGAGTTTGTCGGAGTCGGGGGAGTTCATCATGCTTCGTTCTTTGGCCCTTTGCTCCCGCATCGGACCGACTCTTGCTTGAATCTCCTTATCTCGCTGCACCAATTCCCGCGCCTGTGCCTCGGACATCGGTGGAGTCTCCGTCGGGCCTTGAGGTTCGGGAGCGGGTGCGGGTGCCTCAGGCTCAGGAGCAGGTGCCTCAGGCTTCTTCCTCGTCGGCCTTTTTCGTTTTGGCGGGTCCCTTGCAGAAAGAACGAGCGGTTCTTCCTCAGGCTCAGGCGCAGGTGCGGGAGGCGCGGGCGCTTCAGGCTCAGGTGCGGGACGCCGAGGCGGCGAAGACGTGACTTCATCGAGAGACGCTTCAGGAGTGGGGGCGGGCGTCAAGACAGGCATTGCGGAACGAAGTGCTGCCGTGGGGGGCTGTGATGTAGCCCGAGGTGTTCGAGGCCGTCGTGGGATTTGGCTTCGACGGGGCCTGCTTGGCGCTTCAGGCTCAGGAGCAGGGGGCTCGGGCTCGGGCGCAGGTGGGAAGAAGTCGGTCCGTGGACGTGCGGGCCCCGCTCCAAACCGAGACATTGCGTCCTCGAAACGCTCAGTTCGTTGGTCATATGCGCTGCGTCGTCCGCGGCGCAGGCTGTCCATCAGGCTCTTTTCAAGATCGTTCCAAACCAAATCAAAGACGGGGTCCGTCTGACCGTCCATGCGGTCGAGGATTTCGTCATATTGGTCGCCCATTCTGAACGCCTCACTTCAGGCCACGGAGGCGGTCGGTTCCATCGCGCTCGCGCACGGCGCTCTTGGATAGAAGGAGGTCTTCGAGGTCGGCTCGGTCGGCTGACTTGTTCGCAAGGTTCCGGAGGTCACGGCGGCCCATTGCTCGGCCAACCGCTCCGGAAAGTCCGAAAGTCGCTGCGTTCAAGAGGCCACCGCGCTTATTTGCACGACGGGTAGCGTCTGCAACCTGAGCCTGATACGCAGGGTTGGCTTGACGAACCGCACGTTGCTTTGCTTGAAGTTCTTGGTTGCGATAATTCTGATCGCCAAACATTCGAGCAGCCTGAAGGAAGTTCCCCATGTTCATGCCTTCCATCTGTTGTCCTTGCTGTTGTGCGTCACCGCCTCCCGCAGGAGTCACATTGCCTCCCGTAGGACCGGCTCCGGGTTGTGGGGGCGCGGGTGCAGCCTCAGCAGCAGGCGCGGGAGCCGCGGGAGCCGCGGGAGCAGCAGGAGCCGCGGGTGCCGGTGCCCGGTTCTGTTGAACGAGCGCCTCGTTCTGTGCTTGAAGTTGTGCAGGGTCGGTCACAGCACCGCCGGTTTGGGTATCGACTTGACCGAGCAAAGGGTTGCGGCGCATATCTGCTGCGGTTCGCTGCCTTTCCTGTCCGGTCTTGTATTGGTTCCGCATCGCGGCCTGTTCCTGCTTGATGCCTGCCTTGAGGTTCTTCCTTGCGTCCATGTCCGGCATATCGCCGGGACCTCCCGGTTCTTGCTGCAAGTAGTCACGCTTTTGCTGTGCGGCATATGCGCTTTGAGCCCTGCCGAGAGCAGTCGGGCGGAAACGTGCGCCGAGTTCCGAAAAACGTCGTCCCAACGCCTTCTCAACATCGCTATCAGCATGAAGACGTGCTGCGAGAGTCAGATCATCCATTGAACATCACCTTGATTTTCTGCACGTCAGAAACGTGGACATTGAACGACTTCGCAATGCTGTCCCAATCTCCACGAGAATGAACGATAGACACAACATCCTGTGGTGTCGTCCGGACCGCATTGGCCGCCATTGAAATGTCGGAGAGCGAGTTCACGTTTAGACCCATTCCCATGAAGCGGGGTGAAACCTCTCCCTTCGCAATGTCGATCTGAACGGACTCCAATGCTTCACGGACAAGGTCCACGCCGTCCGATTTGCCGAGCAGGGATTCATACCCATAGCCCAATGCTTCAGCGAGACGGTCGAGCATTGAACGGCGCTCCTGAGGCATTGGAGGGCGGTTTGCATCATAAGACCTTTGACTTGGAACGGTGGGAGGAGGTGGAGGTGGAGTGGAAGTGGCGGGAGGAGCAGGACGCGCAGAAGTGACCGCGGTGTTCATTGGAGGAGGCGGCGCTTCAGGCTCCCTTGGCGGTGGTGGCGTGATAGGCTCAGTAGGGGGGGACATAGGGGAGGGCGGCCCCTGAGTTGGCTGTGGTTGCTCCTGAGTCTGAGGTTTTTCCTGAGGTTGCTCTTGAGGCTCCGCAGAAACAGGCTCCCCCATTGGAGGACCTTTATACCATTCAGGCGCTTTTCCATCTTGCATATGCCATTGTTGCAGTAGGCCCGACAAGTTCTCCATGTATTTGCCCGACCCGGATTTTGCATTCTGAAGCATCTCAGCCGCTTCTTCAGCCGTCATTTGCTGTCCTTCTGAAGAGTTCGCCCGCGCGAATTGCTCATTGAAACGCTTGTTTGTTCCGCGATAGGCGGTGTGAATCATCTTGCCGTCCCTGAAGACCGATTCATTCTCGAACAGTTCGGGGTTAATCCAAGTGAGCCCCTGCTCGATTCTGCGTTGTGTCTCTTGTCCTTGGAGTGTCGATCTGAGTTTCTCTTTGCTGTATCTCCCATGCTCGAAATCAGCATTCTGCATACCCGAGTTTCGTTTGAAACGAGAGTCGGCCATAAGGGCCTGCATGGCGACTTCTCGGGGGTCGCCATCGGGATTGTTTCGCAAGGCATCCTTAATCGCGTTGAAGTAGCGAACCGTCATGTCTCGACCTTGAATGTTCACGCTGTTCCGGTGAAAGATTCCGGGGCGGATGTAGTCTCGGACCGACCCACGAGCATTTGGGATTCCTTCCAATTCCCTGAGCATCCCGAGTCCCTCCTTGTATGGACGGTTCCAAGCCTCATCACGGTGGTTGTATGAAGAGACAACGCGGGTGACGAGGCGGCCGTTTCGGTCGTGAGTCGGCGTTTGTTTTCGGTAGTCCCGAGGCGCGGACACGCCGCTTCTCCAAGCGTGCTGCACTTCCCCGTTTGAATCGAAGGCTAAGGGTATCGACGTTCCCGTTTGATTCGTGTTTTGGAGTTGAATGGCCCTGTTGATCATGGGAGCGCCTGCTTTGACCATGATACGGAAGGCATCCATGAACTGCGGGTTCTGTGAGCCCTCGTGGAAAATTCGCGCCGTCGCTTCATCCACAAGCCCGAAGTCATAGGCCATCTTCGCGGCGTCGATTTCGACTCCGGTGACGTCTTCGTGTTGAAGAGGGTGGGGGTCGCTCTCAAGAGCCATCTGCATTTGAGAGGGGTTTTCGGCCTGAATGGCCGCCTCGATGAGGGTATCGAGGTTGGTGAGGACGTAGTTCTTCTGAATGGTGAAGCGGTCGATGTCGTAAAGCCCCGGCATCCCCATCACCGCTTTCCTGTGATGCCGACCACCGTGTTAATGCTCGTGTCTCCGAAGCGGTATTGCGCCCTTTCCTCATCATTCAGTTCGGTTGGACCCGTGGGGTCCGAGGTTCCACCGGCCGGAGCGCCGCGCTTTGCGTTCTCCTCCAATTCCGGCGTAGCCTTGGTCAGTTTGTCGATCTTCTCGGTCAGTTTCCGCAGCATTGCCTTGAGCCGCGAGATTTCAGCCCGCGTGAGTTTGGTGGCCGACTTGGCGAGGGGGTCGTGAGTTCCGAGCGGGTCGCCAACAGCACCGGCCATCAGCCGGTCCCGACCTGCACCCGAAGACATTCGGGTTCCGAGTTTGGGGACTTTGGGGAGACTCGTGCCCCTGCCCTTTGCTCCGATCACGGTTCCACGGCCGGTGATGCCGCGGGTGTCGAAGTGCTGTGAAAGGCCACGGGGCAATGCGCCCATCATACGGCGGTTCTTCTCATAAGCGAGTTTGCGCTGATAGGCAACGGGGTCACGAAGACGGAGAGGAAGAGATTCTGACCGCGTGGCTCCAACACCACGGATGGCGAGACTGTGCGGGTTTGGATGGAAGGCCTGCTCCTTTGAACCCCGGCCGACGTTGCGAGCGGCAGACTCAGCACGTCGCTTTGTCTTGGACTTGGGCTCACGGGAGGAGTCCTTGAAGCCACGGTTGGACTTGCCTCGACGCTTCTTTTTTCGCTTATTGCGAGCCTTGGACTTCTTTTCCTCGCGGTCGCCCTCTTCGTCATCAGAATAACGTCGCCCCTTGTATCGGCGCTTTGCCTTCAGGATGTCCGAGAATGATTTGCCGATGTCCGATTGATAGGAGATTTGGCCGGTGGGGCTACGGATCGGACCGACGTTGGCTCCGGCCGCCAATGAACCGCCATTCGCCATTTGCCCCATGTCCACGCCGAGAGCGGACTCAAGCAATTGGTCGTCGCGTTCCGTCATTGGCGTTCGACTGAGCGTCTCATCGATTTTCTCCGGCTTGATAGAGATGTGCGGAATAGCGGTTTCGAGTTCGCGGAGAGCCTTTGCACGTCGCTTCCTTGGGTCACGTTGGTCCACGCTTTCCATGTCTTCAGGGGTCTGAAGCGTATGGTGCGATAAGCCATCGCTGTCCTCATTGGGATTGATGTCGAGGTCCAACACCTCGCGGGGGTTATAGCCCCCGGTGAACTCCTGAGTCCGAGGCGTCCAAAGCCCGGAATCTCGGGGGTTGCTCATCACCATCTCAGCACCCCTCGCGCTTCTGACGACGGAGGCGGATATAACCCTTCACGATGACGAAGGGCAATGTCGAATACCACACGGAAAGAGAAGGAGTGGACCTGAATGAGGTCACGAGGGCGGCCATTGCATTACGCAGTTCATCGAAATGGCGAAGCGCGTCAATGTAGTTCACCTCGGGTTTTGGCTGTTCGAGGTCATACAGGATCAAGCGAGCGCCGATGAGCAGCGAATAGATGGTCGCGGCCACCTCATCTGCGCCATCGGTGTTGAACGCCTCCATCCCCTCAGACCATTCTCGGATGACGTGGTCCACGGCGTCACAAAACACGATGCCGTCCTCGACGTAGTTCCATTCAGGCTGCTGATGAAGGACAGGCGCATACGGCGTATCCTTGAGCATCAATTGATGGATGGTGCGCTTTTTCATTCAAGCACACCTGCCTTCGCCAATTCGCCACGCAGTTCACGCCACACTTCAGGGGACTTCTCCGTGAAGACCTGTTGAATGACGGTGAGGATGCTGACGGACTGTGCTTTGTCGATGTTCTCGGCCTTCTCCATCCATTTGCCGATCTCGGTAAGCGTGTCGCGCACTTCCTTGTGCAAACGAATGACGGTGTCCACCGCTTTCATGTCCACGACCTCATCTTCATCGTCCATTTGATTCTGAATCATGTCGAGCATTCGCCCAAGCAAACCATCGAGGCGGTTCATGTTCACTTCGACGCGGGAGATGGTGTCGTGTGCTGACTTGATAGCGGACGGCATGACCTCAATCACGGCGGCTCGCTGAATCACGGGATGCAGATGAGAGGCCATATGCAAGTCAATGATAGTGGACGAAATGCCGATTTCTTCGGCAAAGTCTTCCGACGTGGCCGCGCCATTCGAGAGAGTCTGCTCGATAACGGCACGGTCAGGATGCGTGCATACAGGACATGAGGTGTTGCTGTTGGTGTGATAGTTCCCTGAATGCCGCTGCATATGTCGGTGCGAAGTCCCCTCAGCCCATCCCTGCTCGCGGTCAAGGTCTTCGGCTTCGATAGACCCCGAGGAAATCATCTGCTCAAGCAGGTCCCTTTCCGGGTGATTGCAGAACGGACAAGTCCTGCGAGTCTGCCGCCCCACGATTCAAATACGATGAGGAGGGTGTTTCAAGGCTTCGGACGATGGACCGAGCAGAAGCCGCCTGTTCCGGACATTGGTTTCGACTTACACGGAGAGCCGCTTTTGGTCAATGCCTTGCACTTCTCAGGTTCCTTCTTCGGTTCCTCTTGAGGGGTGTATTGGATCGGCGCTGTTGAGGAAAAGGTCAGCGGGGTCCGATCACCGAAAGGAAGCGTATTGGCGTGCAGCGATGATGAACGTAGTGAAGAGGCCGAACACGCCAAAGAGAATCTGATTGCTCGACAGGGTGGCTCCACGGGCAACGAGAACGGTGAAGCACATGAGGAAGAAGGCACCAATGAAAATCATGGTCGCGCTTTCCACGAGCATTCGGTTTGGCGAAAAGAAGTCAATGGTGATGCCGTAAGGCGTCACAGCGTTGTTTTCCTCAGGCTTGTCGTTTGAACTCAAATCATTGCCCCCATTGCGCCCGCTGCCTTCATCGCGTTGCCGTTCTGCATCTGATTGCCGATAGCATTACCGAGGAGAGAGCCGAAGAATCCGGGTTGGTTCTGCTGCGATCCTCCCATCATTTGATGTGCGTTCATCAATTGCATACGGGACTGTTGGTTCTGCTGCATGGTGGTTTGAGCCGCCTGCTGCACGCGGCTCATGGTGAGCGCGATGTTTTCAGGAGAGAGCGTAGCAAGAGCAGCGGGAAGGCTGCTTGGGTCAAGGGACATAGAGTCGCCATCGATCTTGAACTTCACATTTGCGAAGAACTCCTTCATGGCGAGGTTCATGGTTTCACCAACGAGGTCCATGACCTGCATGAAAGTCTGCGTCGTGAGGAAGGCTGCGATAGGGTCGCGGAGGTCGAGAAGGCGGCCAATCGCAATCACAGGGTCATTCGCCATCTGCTGCATCATTGGGTTCTGCTGTTGCATCATCATCATCATGGTGGGGTCCATTGCTTGACCCCCCATGCCGCCACCATAGGCGTTCATACCCATTCCCATGCCTTGATTCTGCGGCACGCCGAATTGCGAAGCGCCCGTGTCTGTGTTGTTTCCTCGGCTAAACCATCCCATTTTCACATCTCCGGGTTGTTTGGTGTTGGCGGAACTCCATTCATGGCTGTTCCGGTCATCGGGTTATTCTGAACGTATTGCGCTTCGGTTTGAAGGACGCGCAAGTCAAAAGAGACTTGGACGAAGTCCACGAGCCCCGTGATTGGATTTTCGTATTGAGAGATTTTCACGCCCTTGCTGTGTTCAGCATCAATGTGAATCTGCTTGAAAAACGGCTCATATTTCAGGATCGAATCCGGCGTGCTTCGGTTTTTTGCGGACGTCATACCTGCCGTTAGCATACCCATGCCGGGGACGCGCATGAAGCGCGTGCCTTTGCTTGCGACTTTGGCGAAGCCGTCCTCGGCCATTTGCTGTTCTTCGACCAACGATTTGAGCGTGTGGTAAATGTGCAAGTGAGCGGGGCAAAGCGTTGAGTTCATCTCATCGCCGTGGTCCCCGTGCGTGCGTGCATGGGGCTTCTTGGCGTTGCCGGTGTCCTCATCAAACCAATACAGATCGGCAAGAGAAAGACCCACCTTCTCGTCCATGATGTGAGCATAAGCGTTGTCTCCCTCAAGGAAGCGACGAACATCCACGCCGCAGCAAGCGCATTCGTGAGCGGCATTATACCGATACACCTTGAACAAACCAAGGTTATAGTTGGGAGGGCGTAGGGCTTTCCGAAGCATCTTGATGTTCTGACGCCGCGCCTTTGCCGGGTTCTTCGGATTGGATTTGAGTTTGATTTCAACGGTAGGGACGAGTTGCTCCCCAACCATGTCTCCTCCCGAACCGGCACTCGCCATTTCAGCACGTTGCTGTGCCCTCAAGAACTCATATTGGATGCCGGTCTGTGCCGACATAGTCCGGAGTTGTGCATCGTCAAGCCCCCTTAACGTGATTCCGCCGCCGAAGGGGTTGAATGAACCCGGCATAAACGCCATCAACCCTCCCATCCCTCACAGGCTGATAAATGCTGTGTAGGTCATAGTGCATTAAGTAAATCGGTAAATGCCCGCTCGACATTGCGCCCCTGTTGTGCGGAAACAGGGACGACCTCCGCCCTGATGCCCGCCTTCCGCATTCGCTTCAACGCATTGCGAAATGGCTGTGCAATCGGATGTTCGCGGAGAAGTCCAAGGTGATACAGGCGGGCCGCATCGTCATCCCACCATAAGTCCATTTTGTTGATCATCAGGCAGAACAATTTGGGACGGTATGCCTTTGCCTTCTTCCTCGTCTTCCTGCTGACGTTCCTTCCAACATCACCAAGCATACCGTTGACGAGGTATTCGATGCCTGCGACAGCGTCCACCATGAATTGAACCGACGTCAAAGCCCTGTGGTCCACCATGAACACCACGAGTTCGACATTTCTCCCGACCATGTCTTCGACCCACAGATTCCTGAATTGTGCTTGACCGGCAAGGTCGGTTGTGCTAACCGGCTTCTTCTCCTTCTTCCATCGAATTTGCTTTCGGGTGTTTCGCGGCATGACGTATCCGGTCGGCGTGTCGCCATGAGCATGAGTCGTGCGGAACTCGAAGGGGATGGGGTCAATGTCTCCGGGGACGGTGAGGTATTGGTCAAGCGTGGTTTTCCCCGTCATGCTTGGACCATAGATGCCGATGCGGAATGGACGGAGAACGCGATACATAGCGTAAATTGCCGAAGCCGAGGCCATCAGCATATGCCCCGCGATCAACGCGGACAACACTTCACCCCGTTAGGCCACGAATCCATTCCCATGCGTCAATCGGTGTGATGCCGAGCATATCAAGACCGATGAGGATTGCGAACGTCGAGGCGACTCCGGCAATGAGGGCGAGAACAGTCCGGACCCATCCGGCAACACGTTCCATCTTTCGCTCATAGGCGTTCTCAGCAAGAATCTGCGACATGGCCTCAGCCTGTCGCTCGTTCTGAGTCGTGAAGGGCCACACGGGCCATCACTCCGTTTTCTCATCCGTGCCGTTCTGCTGTTGAGGCATCCATCCGAACTGTCGGGCTCCCTGTTGCTGCTGCATCATGCTCTCCCTCCAATACGTCTCCTTTTGCATTTTGCGCTGTTGGAGTCGCATTTGCGAACGCATCCACTTCTCGGTTTGGCTCTCCTTAGCGAACTCGGCCCGCATGGCGAGACTGTCGCGGACGCCGCCTACATGGAACAGAACCATCGAAGCGCACAGGAAACCGAAAGTGATGAGGCCGTATTGCAGGCCCATTTCTCCGGGCGAGGCATCGGGGAGATACCAACCGAGGTGCGAGATCGCAACAGCCGTTCCGACGAGAAGCGCCTGCCATAGAAGCATAGCAATGAGGTTCACGTCAATGCGGTTCGAGTCCTGCGCCCACGGTGGCGGAGCGAGGTAGTTCGGCATTTGGTTGTTTTTTGGCTCTTCAGGCATCAGGGTCGCTCTCCTTGAGGCGGCTGCTGTTGAAATAGAGGTCGATGATGTGATTTACGAAAGAGGACCGTGATTCCCTCCCGCGTTCCCTCTCCATCTTTGTGAAGAGGTCGTCGCGCATCACGACCGAAACGTGCCGTCCCATGAGGGCTGTGAGGTATGAGAGGTTTATGAGCGTTGGGATTAAGAACGCGAGGCCACAACAGGGGTCCATGACGACGCCCAATGTGCGGCTTGCTGTCGCTGTGATGCGTTCCTACAACGTGGCCGTGGCGTCCGCGATTAACAACCCAAGCGCCATGACTTCATGGATCGAGAAAAACGCCGGAGAGCATTCCCGTTCGCGGGACTTCGACCAAGCCGCTGCTATTGGCCTGCTGTCCTATGTGGGCCACCCGCTGTTCCCAAGCGCCGACCTGTCCAACGAAGAGACGCAATGGGAAAGCATGATGTCCAATGCGGAGCAGGTGCTTCAGCAGGAAGACTCGTGGTCCTCGGCGCAGGTCCAACAGGCCTCGTCCACCTCATTCTTGCGGCTGTTCAGTTCGGACATCTCGTGGGTCGTTGATTGGGCGCAACGCACCGGCCTCACCGGCATGGAAGAGCGTCATATGCTCAATGCGTTGATTGCGACGTATCGGTCTGTGGCGAACGACACGGAGCCGCACCAACAGCACCAACCATAAATACAGTCTCACCCATCAGAAGTCGGGCCAATCGGGGACCGACATCCTTGGGCAGGGTCAAGTGGAAGCCTCCTCCGCACTACCCCGTGCGGCCCACCTCTCTCATGCCCTCGTCCTTTTGCTCACGCACCTTGTCGAGGAGCCGGTCAATCGACGGATTGCCGGTTTTTGGCCGATGTTCGATCTCAACCTCGGGTTGCTCAGGCTTCTTTCCCCTGACCTTGTCGATCAGACGTTGAATAGATGGGTTGCCGGTGGGGTTGTCTCTTGAGGCCTCGTCTTTGAGGACACTCCATGCTCGGTCAAATGCGGTCATTGTTCGCCCTCCCAATTTGGATTGCCCGATTCTTCAAGATGTGAAGGAATGTGCCTAAGCCATTCCGGGGGAATCAACGTGTTTTTCTCTTCAGGGTTTCGTGCGAGGTTATAATCGCCCTCCAAAAAGTCCAATCGGTCCTCGTTCTGATTCCAAACCCTTCTTGTGTGCATTCCGAAATCATCTTCTTCCGGAAAATCATACCACCAATTCTCATCGGGTGGGACCGTTATTTCAATCACAGCCGGAGTCTTGCTTCCCGCTCCCGTCAAACCCGCATTATACCAATTCCACACATCTTCGGGATAAGGGGAGCCATATACGCCGTCCCTTTTCTTCCCACCCACGCCGAACTCATGTGTTCCGGACCATGCCCCTGTGCCTTTCAATCCTTCACGAAGGATTTGTTCGACTAAATCCGCACTCGTCATATGATAAAGCGTAAAGGGCTCCCCCGGAACTGCAATAGCCCCGGAAGGCCACTTCTCGAAATCATCGTCTTGAGTATAGGGCATCTTGAGGACCAACCAAGCGCGGTCGAAGGCGGTCATTGAAAGCCCCACTCCTCGTATTCTTCAGGTTCAAGCACTCCATCCTCCATCTCTTGAATGCGGTCTGTCTCAGATGTTGCCGACAAATGCTTCGCTTCATCGGGCAACGTCAAACGGCCCGGAACGCCGCTATCGAATCGGCGGAGGGCATCAGCAATGTGCTGCCGCCGTGCTTCAGCAGAATGAGAGGTTCCCGTGTTTCCCCATGTGAACATATCATCGCCGCCTTCAATGAGACTCAAAAGCAGTTCTCTTATCTTCACTTCAGCCATAGGTTCATAGTCGATTTCGTCTTGAAAATAAGCATCGGAATATGGGTCGTCATAGACGTAATCCCATTCAGGATCGGGGTCCTGTGGTTCTCTTGCTATGAAAATCTGAGGGACCGTTTGCCTCATCGGCACGACTGAAGCGAACCCGTCTTGCCGCGATAAAGGAACATTGTCTCGTGGGACCGCCGACCCAAACAGGGCATAGGCCAAAGCCTCGTTGAGGTCGTCTGTCCAATAGGTCGGCGTATCCGAACGGTCGCCTCCGGAATATAGCGGCCCCTCCACAATTGGTTCTTCAGACCGCCCAAAGGACCCATGCGACTGAAAAAACCACGGCATCTTGAGGATGTCCCAAGCGCGGTCGAAGGC
>Ga0209645_1001434_pt1 | contig 11953 bp, 13 predicted proteins | sample ETNvirenome_6_30_FD_184070 | JGI IMG/M metagenome (GOLD analysis project Ga0209645, IMG submission 184070) | Marine viral communities from the Pacific Ocean - ETNP_6_30 (SPAdes) (version 2) | ecosystem: Environmental > Aquatic > Marine > Oceanic | place: Pacific Ocean | collected 2013-06-19
AAAGTAAAAACTTCCATCAATGTTCCACAGTTGATTTATTTATCATGCAACAGCAAGATCCGCATACTCAATCTGATCATCATTTAGATTAGAAGTAACAACATCTAGTACAGACATGAACTGATCAACAGTATCACATTCCACAAACTTTTCATCACCCTGATCACTCAGAAGGAGAAAAGAACGAGAGCAGATGTCGATCACAATACCTTCGACAAACTCTTCGGTGCGTTGCATGGGGTGCTTCCCTTGATTACCCATATATTATAGGGCATCTGGATAGGGGTGTCAACTGTGCCATTCAGAGAACTGGTCACAAGGTATTGATGATAGAAATTACATCTGAATTTGAAGTTTTTCTTTTTTCTTGCTCAGCTTTAACATTATTTGTTCCCCAATTTTGCAACTCTTTTTCCATCTTCTTGTCTTTTATTTTATTAAAATCTGACATACTGACAATATTATCTCTTTGAGTTCGAAGAGTTACTATTTCGGCAATAATACTAGTGATGGATGCTCCAATAGCTATGCATTTATTTTCTCCGGCAGTTCCAGTTAATGATGTATCAGTTGCATCTGGTGCAACACCGACACCAGAATATGCACGAAACGCACCTACATTTCTTGGTCCTTGATGATCTGTGTCAGTTGATGATATATTGCTTCTAACTGTTCCTAGATTAGTAGAAGATTGAAAAGTGTCTAGATATTCTTTACTACCATCTCCACCACCACCAACATTGTAATCACCTGCTTCTATTTCTGTGGCATCATCTCCGGCATTCAGTCTTCCATTATCTCTGTGATTTTCGTGTCCAAATCCAGAATTGGTAGAAGTTAACGTTACAAGACTAGTTGGATCAAATGGATTTTCGGCACCATAATTTACATCAGGACCTGCCATTGGTTTATAAATTTCCATTGCAACTCGATCCTCAAACATATCATAATCATTGCCAAAATTTTGAGTTGCAGATTCTCCTATTGCAGTTTGTCTAGTGAGTCCTAATGAGGTAGTTGTCGAATATGCAATACCTGGCCAACAATTACGACCAATTGCTTCCGTGGATAGTGTTACTAACTGTTGTTTCTTCGCATTAATCTGTGCATTAAGAGTAATAATGTCATTATCAATTTCTTTGCAGAATGCCTGAAGTGTTTCGGCATCTTCTTTGATCTGATTTTCAACTTTTCCTACAACAGCACCATCATAGTAAAGATCTTCTGCATTTTCTTCTTTTACAACTTTTTTGTATGTTCCATCATCATTTTCTTCAACAGTTGTTGTAGAAATAATTCCAACTGCTTTTACATCAGATTGTTCTTCAAATGCTCCTTCTAGTTGCTTTTGATCTTTTTCAAATATTCCTAGTGCCCTATCCTTTAATGACTCATCCATTTCAATTCTCCAGTTCAGATACTCGTTGCTTTAATTCTTCAATTTCACGTTGTTGTTCTTTCATTCCGTCAATAAGATGGGCAACTAAGTTTTCATAAAGGACTCTTTTATAAACTCGTCCTTTTTCTTTGCCATCTTTAACAGTATTTACTCTCGTTTTATAAACGACTTCTGGCACAACTTCCTCAACCTCTTGTGCGATTAATCCAACCATATGTGGATATTTTTCAGCAAGATCTGGGACAATTTCTTCATTCCAGTCAAAAGTTACTGGGTTTAGTTTCATAATCTTATCCAAACCATTTGTTAATGGTTCTATATTCTTCTTCAATCTCACGTCAGAAGTGTGCGGACCAGTAGAAATAAACGATCCATTGTACATCCAAAATCCATTTAGATTTCCAAATGGACTATTATGTAATGCTACCGCAGAATTATTAGTAATAACTGGTGAAGTTTCAGTATTCTGTGGTGTAACTTCAGACTTGAGTCCAGTTAATGAGGATTCGATGGCATTATATGCAACTTTCAATGCTCCAAGTGAGACATCGGTTCCAAATTTTACATCAACTCCAAATGTATTCCAAACACCAGTATGAACATCAAGACCAATAGAATTAAGACTCAATGGCGAAGTTAATGATGGTCCTACCACAAGTGCGGCAGAAAATGGAATTGTTACCGCACCAGTGCCAAAGTGTCCCTTATATGCTGAAAGTGATCCAGGTTCCCAGAAACCAGAAGGGATATTTAATGCACCTCCCAGTATTGGATTAAAAACATCTAAAGTTCCTGTTTCTAATTTTTGAAATGACATTACTTACAAGTCTCCGCAATATCTGTAATTAAACTGGCAACTGGTCCCGGTAAAAATGCTCCCAGCAATCCACTTAGTGGTGAACCTTGTATGATATCAGCATACAAAAGTCTCAAATAACCTTTTGCATTGAGAGTTATACTATCGGCAGCAGTTACACAAACCTTACCACCGGCAAGATTAAGTTGTTCTTCTGCTCTCATTGTGATGTGATCATTTGCCTTAATTAGGATTGATCCATCACTATCAGAACCAATGGTTTCGACATAAATGTTTTTTGCGATAATCTTTACGTTGCCATCTGGTGCTGCAAGAACCAAATCACCGTTCTTGCATACAATTGATTTAGCAATGTTTTCAGATGGTCCAATAAAGGAAGGATCTTGATTCAGTGCCGAACCACAAATTTCATGGGATGATCCAGGAACTCGTTCCTCTTTGTTTCCAGTGAGAGTCTGAATTTCTGTATATCCATTTTTTAAAGCATTAAAAAGATTAGTTGATGCATCTTCACCAACTTTATCCTTTTCACCAACAGGACCCAATTGAAGGACACCCCATTCGTTTCTGTATATTACTTGATCTGGTATTTTTGCCATTTTAACTTACACAATCCACAACACGAACAACATTTCTACTGAATAAACCTTGATTTTCAAGGTTCTCTGTAAGAACAGTTCTTCCTCTCAAAGTATTAATTGGATTATCACCAACATTTATAATGATATCTGGATCTCCAGATGCATCATCAAAGTCTTCTATTCTTGTAAATGATACAATTGGTTCAATCACAGCACTGTTTCCTGTTGGACTATTTATTATGACCTCTGGAATAGTAATTAAACCACAAACTGGTTCATTTATTTGAACATCAAATATTTGTCCAAATTCAGTCATACTAACACTTGCGTTCAAGTTTGGAACATCTGGTGTAAGAGTAATACTATCCTCTTCGGTATATCCAATTCCTGTATTAAGAACTCTAAATCCAACTAAACAAACAATATAATCATTACCAGGTCTATCATCACCCGTGCCACCATCGATAGGAAGAATACCTACGGTTCCTTCATCATCATCGATAGGAAGAATGCCTACGGTTCCATCATCATCACCAAATTCATTTCTTCCATCTGAAGGTGGACTTATGCCCCCAGAAGTTATAACAACATCAGTAACTTGTCCACCATCATCAATTATAGCATAACCAGATGTAAATGTATCTTCACAACTATCTTCAAAAGATACGAATGGTGGTCTGCTATAGTTTGATCCACCAAATACTAAATCAACACCAATTGTTCTTCCGACATTATCAACAATTGCCTCTCCAACCGCACCAGCACCACCTCCACCAAAGAATGTGATTTTGGGAGCACCACATCTGAATGCTGATGTATCACATGGTAATTGTAATTGTGGAGAATCTCCTAACCTACCACTCCCAAAAGTTTTGTCCTCTCCTTTGAAGATTTCTAAATTCTCAGCCCACTTATCAACACTACCAATGATACCTTCAGCAGATGCATTAGCAGCAGGTGCTAAGAATTTATTGAATGCATCAATCTCTGCTTGGTTTGGTCCGCCCCAAGCACTCGCCTTAAACTCTTTAATTTCTGGGCAATTTGGTTTTGCACATAAGAATGCCTCAAAACCAAGGATATAATCAAGTGCCTGGAATACACTTCCAACAATTTTTGTAATACCACCAAGAACATCATTAATTTGATCCAGGAGTGGACCAACTGCCTTGTCAACTATTGCTGCAATATTATTAATCAGTGCATTTGTAAATTGCTGTGCTGCACAGAAAGGTGCATTAACAACTTTACCTACTAATTCATTTAAGAAGTCCAATACCAAATCTACAAGTCCACCGACAATATCTTTAAATGCACAGAAGATATTATCTACGATTGTTTGAATAATAGTATTCTTAATATTTCTTGCTACCGTTGGCAGGAGCATCTCAATAAGGGCTTCAATTCCTTTTCTGATTTTGTCTATCAAAAAATCTCTCAGTCTGTTCATTAAACTCTTCAGAACAGCACCAATAATACTTGCAGTTTGACTGATTATACTTGTGATATTTGAAACCGCATTGATTGTTGGAGTAATATAAACGTTTGCGTATTGTTTTATTCCTTTAAGTGCCGTGAAAAAATTAGCTAGAGCGATATGAATTTTATTAACAGTCGTCGTTCCACAAGGATCGGGCAAAGCAATTTTTTCTTTGCCATCACTAATTGCTTTATTTAAAGCTGCAGAATACCTTAACTTCTCATTATTTGGAGTATTATCACTATTCTGTGGTTTTGTTGTTTGTGGAGCGTTCGATTCTATCACTAAAAATTACCTCCTATTCTGATTATTTAGAGAGTTTTTTCACATCTACCACCGCAGGTTTGGATGGTTTGGGTGCACCGGTAACAAGATTACCAGGACTTCTACCAGTATTATAAACATCTAACCTTTTTCCTAGCGTAGTTCCATTCGTAGATTCTCGTATTTCATAATCATTTCCATTATTTGTAAGAACATGTGTAATCACAGGTATCTGACAATCATCATCCATAAAAAATCCAATGACCCATTCTCCACCCCAAATTCCCGTTGATTGTACATTACGATTTCCATGTGTGGTTGGTTTTGCAACAATTGCCCAAGGAAGATCTTTATTTTGCAAAAGGGTTGCATCATTGCTGGATGTTGGATGCATTCCAGGTATTCTGACTTTTACTCGATCTCCATGATGATTCTCAAACTCACCATCACTTACATATTCATTCGAATTATCCGGTACTTGACCAATGAACCATTTAGTTCCATTAATAGAATATCCAATATTATTTGACATTATTGATTTCCTCCATATTTTCCATAAGTATCTCGAACAAGAGTCATGGATGTGAAAGATCTTAAAGAATCATAATGATGGCACAAATCCATAATTAAATATTTTCCACTCTCAACTGGGTCACTAAATCCCTGAACTTTTTGATCTGGACTAATAATTTCTAAGTCACATCTTATCACATCACCTGCTTTTAAATTTGGATTACAAGGAACTTGAATCTTTATAACTTGAGTGAATAATAAATTATATCTCATTTGAACTTCTTGTTGCCAATCTTTTGGATTTGCTTCACCCTTTGATTCAGTGCTTGAAGAAAGTGCTCCCACATCCAAAATACTGTACATAACTCTCGCATAATCATCATCAGTAGGTGCAACTTCTGGAGTGGGTGGTTGTTTTTTTCCTAATGATTGTGGTAATTCACCCAAGGAAAAAACTCTTTCTTCTTCCTTAAACGTTTTAGGATTGAAAAATACTCCACGACTAGAATAGACGCCAGATTTAAGTGCATTAATTAAGTTTTGATTTTTATTCACACTAAATGAAGATATTTTGAAACTAGTATCTTCATTTACAGAAGAACGATTCACTTCTACCTTAAAATAAGGATTTTTATCATTGACCGGTGTCTGAGATATCAATCTATCAATTGCTCTAAAGTTGTGTCCATCTTTTGTTTCATAAAAGAAAAACCCAGGTTTACCATCACCATATGCAGATTTTGAAGCTAACATTATTAAAACTTCAAAAGGCGATTTCATATTACCAATAAATGGATATCTATTTGATGATTCATCAGTAATTATTTTATCCAGTTTTAAAATATTTTTTGCAATATTTTTGACTGATTGTGTATTTGTAGAAGAATTAAAATAATTCTTTTTAACATGTGTCTGTTGATTTGTTATTGCAGATTTAGAAACTAAATTCAAAACCACAGTTTCTCTATTAGACTCTTGGTCTGGATTTGATGAACCACTAACATATAGTGGAGTTTTTGAAAAGTCCAGTGTTCCAAGACCAGAGGTAATTTTAAATTTTATCTCTTCATCTCCTGTGCCAGTTATTGGCAGTGCATTATAAATGGTTCCCACTCTTTCTTGAGAATCATATTTTTTATCATATCTAACATCTTGTTGACCTTTCTCTACCACTCCAGTATCGACATATGTCAAGGTTGCAGTAATATTTGGAGAAAGTAAACTCTCGTAGTAGTCAAAACTTACAACTTTCGATTGAAGTTGAATGACCTTTCCATTTTTAGTTATGGTGAATAACTGATATTTTGCTGCCTCTGCTGAACTTGCCATTTATTTTATTCGCTCCATATTGATGAAAGTTGTGCTACGGATGATGAGAAAGATCTGGATTTAGTAGGAATAGGCATCATATAAGGAACTGTCTGTATAGTATTTACCCTTTGAAGAGCTATGACTGTAGATCCACCTCTTTTTCTTGGATCTCTCTGACTTATTGTCCTTATTTGTTGTAATCTTCCACCCTCTCCAGGTGGTTTTATTTTTGTGGTTGATGATGATTCCAATAATTTATCGGCAAAAGATGTCAATTCCGAATTTTTTGCTGTAAATCCAATACCGTTAACATGGAGGGTGATGTGAGGATATACGGGATCGGGATTTCCAGGTCCAGGAACGGATCTACCAGATGCACCCTGATATCCCAACAATGTACCTTTTGGAATTACTTGTCCTTCTGTCGTGCCTTTGAATGGAAGATCTCTAAAGTGTCCCATTAATACTTCATATTCTTTTCCATTTTTTTCATATCGATAAGCACCATAATATCCAAAACCTTTACCAGAAGGACCTAATGCATCTTTTGTTCCATCCAATCCAACAGACTCTTTACCATCAGTTCCCACTGATCTATAGATCAGATCGAATGGAGCGTAAATTGGTGTTCCAATACCACCCGGAAGATTCATATTGAGTCCAGTTTGTTGTCCATCCCTATCACCAGTTGGTCCAATGTAGGCACCTGATGGGTAAGACCTTCCGGTGGTATCGTCATTTTGACGAGTCTTATCAGTTTGATCCGCATTTCTCTGTCTTGCTGTATTATACTCTATTCTCTCTGCATCAGTAAACCTTCTCGGTATAAAAGTGTCAGTTTCTAAATCTTTAAATCCTTCAATTATTTTTTTCTCTCCAGTTTCTTCATCAATTTCAGTTTTAGTTGCTAATACAATTTTATCTCCACGAAAATATTTAAAGACGGCATCAACAAGATCGTCAAATGGTTGAGTAATAATTCCAAGAGGTCCAAGATTTTTCTTTACTTTTTCAATTTCTTTATCAAGTTTTTTCACTTGATCACTCATTCTTTTTTTCTCGGGACTCAATTCTGGATCATCAAGTGGTTGTCCATCTATTACTGCTTTTAAAAGTAAAAATCCAGAGTAGATTGGTGTGACAAAACTAACCAAATTATCAATAAAATCTTGCACCTCTTTAATTATTCCTGGTAAAGCATTAACTAATATTCCGGCAAGTATTAAAGAACCAAATCCAATTAACCTATCGAGTAAATTCATTCCCGGTGCAACTGCAACCGAATCTTTTATGTTATCTAATGATTTTCCTACTGGAGATTCTAATGTTTTTTCTTCTTTATTCAACTTTTGCTTTTCTACTTTTCTTATTGTAAGTCTTCTTTTTTCTGATTTTAATTTTCTCTGCTCTTTATTTTTTGATACTAAAAAACTATGAATATTGGTAACGTTTAACTTTAATTGTTTTACCTGATTATCTACTTTCATCTTACTACACCGTTATACCATATAATGATGGAGATAATATACGATATGGATCTGCAATGTTTATACTAGAAATATCAGGAACTTCAGACGCAGGTCCACTAGGAACTGGAATCTCTGGTAGTGGTAATTGATTTGTAATTGGTGGTAATTCCATCATATTAATCTTACCCTCACCAATATCAGAAGAAATCATTTGGTAGATTTTTTCAGTTTTCATATTGTTTATTACTGTTCCACTAATTTTTGGAACGACAAGTTCTGGTCCACCCTCTCCTACGAGGTAAGGTTTTCCTGCTGTTATAGGACCACCCCTTTCTCTTGGTTCTACTCCAACTCTTGTTAAAAATTCTTCATATCGTTGTTTTTGAATCTCACTGTTAGTTGGTCCCAAAAATCCACCCAGTGTTAATACATACTTATCCAATTTACCCGCAACCGAATCTTGATATTCCGTTTCTATTTTGATTCTATTTTGCATATTTTGTATTATTCTTGCTTGTTTATCTGGACTTGCAGAATTAAATGCATTAACTTGTCCTTCCATAAATTTATCACTCATAAAATTCATTGCCTTATCGGCAACTTCTCCCAAAAGTAGACTGGCCGCATATGTGAGTAGCATTGACTGTGCACTACCAGGTGTTACCTTAGCATTTTTTGCCCTGTTTAAAAATTTCGAAAATATATTTCCTTTAGGAGTTATATTTCCACCACCTTGTCTTAATGCTTTTTGTGCTTGTTCTAATTGAAAACTACTACCAGCACGAGTTTGTCCTGGTTGTCTATATCTTCCAGGATCTCTAAATCCTCCCCTTTGCCCTGTAGCCTTTCCAGGATCACCAACAGTAGGTTTTCCACCTGCAAGAGGTCTTCCTCCAGGTGATGGTTTTGCTCCACCAAATAATCTTTTTCTTATAAGATTAAAAATATCAAAACCAGATCTAATAATTGTTATTGCACCACCAATTGCACCAACAAGTGATAATATAGGTTCTAATAATAAAACACCTGCCGTAATTCCTGCAACCCACTGCCAATTATCGGCAACCCAACCAAACCATTCATCGAGTTGTTTTCTATTCTCCGGATCCTTTAACCATTCGAATGCTGCATTGGCTGCAATACCAGCACCAACTAATGTCAAGAAATTCAATATTTGATCAAAAACATTTTTGATTGGTGATATGATCTTGTCCGTGGTTTTCTTAATTCCTTTACCTAGTTTCCTTGCAGATTTTTCTAATAAACTTTCTTCTGCTTTTAATTTTTTTCTGGATTCACCTCTTCTAATAGTATCTCGTTCTTCTTTCTCTTCTCTTGCTCTCATTGCAAAATCAAGAGCAAGTTGTTTTTGTATTTCTACAAGAATCTTATTTGTTTCTACTAATGTATTTTCTATCGACGACTGCTGTGGTGTTATTGCCTCAGGGTTTGTTTTTCTTTCTAATGCTTCAGGATTTATTCTTCTTGCTAGTGCAGGTCTTGATATTCTAATTCTAGATGTGTTTATCTTCGAGGAAAATTTTGTGGCACCAGAAATTAAAGAAGATGAAAAATTACTCTTCTTCAGTTTAGGAGTTGATGGTAAAGTAAAAAATTTAGATTCCACTTTGCTGTTGTGCCTTTAAGTTTTCTTCTTCAATATATTGTTGGAGTAAGATTAAATAAATTTCTCTCTCCCACGGAATCATATTTTCTAACTCTGTTAATGAATATTTATGATGCTGTAGCAAGGCAAAATTGATCTTGTAGTATGACTCAAGACTCGTATGAGCCATACTCAACTGAAAAAACTTGCTAATCCCTCAAGAACTACTTCTGATTCAACTCCAGTATTTGGATTCTTCACTGCAATTTTATGAGAGAGTTTTGGCATCGTAGTGAAAAACTTCTCTATTTGCTTAAATTGCTTGGTGTTAAGTTGTTCAATGAACTCATCAAGTTCTTTTTTGGAGTAGTCAGATGCCTCCCAACTTTCTTCTGCATTGTAAATCATATCAACACAGGATGTAATCATTGAAAGTGATTGACCAACTTCACTTGTTCCTTCTGCAGTTTCAAAATTATTTTCGACAAACTGTTCCAGTGAGGGATAACGAAGTTTCATCGAAAGTTCATCATCAAGTTTAATAATATTCTTATGACCTCTGGTCTTCTGAATTTTAATAGTATCAATATCAATCGACATTTCTACTTCTGTTTCACCATCATCAGGACAAGTGATATTCACATCAACGGTTTCACCAACAGACTTTGCACGAACATTCAGGAACAAATATTCAATATCAAAAGTTGCAAGAGATTCTACTTTCACATCTTTTGAAAGAATACAATCTGATAGGATTTGAACAATGGCATTGGTAATTTCTGACATATTTTCAGATTCCATTGCCATAATCAAAATCTTTTCTTCTCGTACAAGAAAAGGTCTATATTTAATCTTTTTTCCTGTCGAAGGCAACGTCAAGTCATACGTTGGTGTATTAATTTTTGGTAAAGGCATACTAATTGATACAACTCATATGTGATTATTTAGAGGGTTATTTGAACCTTAAGTAAGTTCTCCAGATTTATACAGTTCTTGCAATGATGGTTTCGGTTTTGTTACTGGTGCAGGTTGTACAGGTTGTGCAGGTTGTGCAGGTTGTACAGGTGATGCCGCTGCTGCAGCTGCCTCACTTCGTTCTTGTAATTCTGCACTAGGTGCTCTCCGTGCTTCTCTTTCTTCTCTAGCTGCGTCTAAAGATTGAAGAAATGAATCATTATTAGGTGCAGATCCTTTACTTATAGATCCTTGAGGATTTACAATATAACGGTCATAATTAAATTGAACACCAACCTTCAAAATATCTGCACCACCATAAGAAATAGGAGTTGCATTAATAATTTTAGGGAAAGCATTTACAAAAAGATAATCAAGTCTATTGCCTTTATTGACGTTTTTTTCAAATTTGGTAATATACATTGTTTGAGCTTTATACTTCTCAGGATAGTTCATTCTCCTATAATAATTTAAAGAAAGTTCGTTCATACCATCACCTATAGGACCAAGAACTTCACTTCCACTTGCAATATAATCAATCCATGCCTCAAAAATTCTTAAATTTGTATAATCATTATCCACATAGAATGTCAAATTTAAATCTGCATATACTCTCGAATGTACAAACTCTTGCGAAATACCCATAAAATTATCATTCACCTGCACGGTTGCTAAGTTACTGCCAGGCAATGATGCGTCTGCACATAAAAGACCTCCTGCATCAGTAAGAAACTTGTTTGGACCAGTAACACCAAATTTTCTTTCTGCGTGACTCTCTACTGCACCTGGAAGTGTGAACGAAACCTGATATTGATTGGTTTGTGATAAATTACCGAATAAGTCTTTAGACTTTGATGGTCGTATACTTCTTATTCTCGGAATACCCACTCTAAATACCTATGGACTGCTTTATTATTAGTTATTTAGATGTCATATAAGGGAAAATATCAACCATCTTATCCTAAAAAATATAAGGGTGACCCTACAAACATTGTATACCGTTCTCTCTGGGAACGCAAGTTTATGGTCTATTGTGATAAGAACGAAAATATTTTAGAATGGGGTAGTGAAGAAGTTATCGTTCCATATCGTTCACCCATTGATAACAGATACCATAGATACTTTCCAGACTTTTATATTAAGGTCAAGGAATCGAATGGTAAGATCAAAAAGATGATCATTGAGATCAAACCATACAGGCAGTGTATAGAACCAAAGGTCAAAACAAAAAAGACCAAAGGTTACGTCTACGAAGTTATGGAATATGCCAAAAATCAGGCAAAGTGGGGTGCTGCTAAAGAGTGGTGTTTAGATCGTGGTTATGAGTTTAAGGTTCTTACAGAAAATGAGTTAGGTATCAAATGACATTCTCACGTCCAACAGATGATCAGGAGAATCGTGTGCGTGGTGTGATTGATGATCTTGTCGGGGTAGAAACTCCCGATGACATTATGGAAAATTTGATAGGAGTTTTATCCGAGGGTTCTAAGATTCCCACGGCAGGTAACTATTATACCTTCTTTTATACTGCCAAGACACCAGGAATACAATACGACGAA
>Ga0209645_1001435_pt1 | contig 11947 bp, 20 predicted proteins | sample ETNvirenome_6_30_FD_184070 | JGI IMG/M metagenome (GOLD analysis project Ga0209645, IMG submission 184070) | Marine viral communities from the Pacific Ocean - ETNP_6_30 (SPAdes) (version 2) | ecosystem: Environmental > Aquatic > Marine > Oceanic | place: Pacific Ocean | collected 2013-06-19
CCTTTCCTATCCTTCTCTGTACTAAAACACTCTTGTGGAATTATTGTCATTAAACCACTTGGTCCTCCAAAGCAAACTCTTCTAAGGTCGCCATGTGTTGGTGCTACTACCGCAGATATGGTATTTGGATTTCTTAATGCGTATAAGGCTATATCTTGTGCACCAGTTCTAGTCTTACCCCACCCCCTGCCTGCCAGTATTAACCAGATGTAGTGTTGTTCTTTTGGTTGTAGTTGTTTGGTTCTTGCCGCCTTTAACCAATCAGTGTACAGGCTGATCGTCGCTTTCTCTGCGTCTGTCTGCAACTGAGTCAAGCAGTTCCATAGCTTCTCTGAAGGCGTTGTTTTGTAAGTTTCCATTTATCTCCACATTATGTGTTACTTCACCTAGTGCTAACTTAGCAAGTCTTTGCGCAGATAATGCGGCATTGGCTAATGCGTGTAGCTGGCTAGGCATCATACCTTTCTTTCCTTCATTTAATTCTTGGTTATTTCTAGCTAAGTTTTGTCCTACCGTTGTTAATAATGCTTTAGCTAGATTTATGCTATTTGTATCAAACTTCTTAGATTCCTCTGTTAAATCTTTCTGTCTTTGCTTATCAAGACCGATTAAATATTCTTGTTGAAACTGTTCACGCTGTGCTTTCCAATTATCTTGCTGTGCGTTTCTATAAAGTGTGGACTTGGCTATATTAAATTTGAGAGCAAGTTCATCTAGTGTATATGTTTTTCTATTACCTGATTCATCATCAAAACCTTGTACATATAGTATTCTGATCTCACCCTTAAGGTCATCAGTGAGTTTTACATATTTAGATTTTTTAACCATATATTCTCAATATTTCTCAGGATAATATCCCAAATCATTCCAAAATGGAAATAATGTTGTATGATTATTCTATCAATAACAGAGGTTATACATGAAATTAGGAATAGTTGGACATGGTTTCGTAGGTAAAGCAGTAGACTTTGCATTTACACACCCTAGTATGGAGAAAACAATAGTTGATCCTGTTTATAACACTGATATATCCATATTAAGCAAGACTCCACATGATGTAGTTTTTGTTTGTGTGCCTACACCAACCAATACAGAAACAGGCAATGTAGATGCCACTATAGTTACAGAAACAGTTGATTATCTAGTACAGAAGACCAACACTGACTTAATTGTTATTAAATCTACTGTGACACCAGATATTGTTGGAGATCTCATAACAAGTCATAACAACCCTAATATAATTTATAACCCTGAATTTCTGACAGAACGTTCAGCGAATGAAGAATTTGTTAATGCAGATTACCATATAATAGGCGGTAGTCATGATGCCTCTAATAAGCTCATTAACTTGTACAAACAATATTCTATGTGTGAAGCATTGCATTATGTAATTGTTACACCGCAAGAAGCATCTTTTATTAAGTATGCCTGTAATTCTTTTCTTGCCACCAAAGTTTCTTTCTTTAACCAGTTGTATGATCTTTGCCAAGACAATAACTGTTCTTACAACTCTGTTATGAAAGGTGTCACTTTAGATAAACGTATAGGCTCAAGTCATACAAAAGTGCCAGGTTATGATCTAAAACGTGGTTTTGGTGGTGCTTGTCTACCAAAAGACACTTTAGCCTTTCTTAAGTTTTCACAAGATAATATGTCTCTTCTGCAAACTGTATTAGATATTAACAATAATATAAGAAAACAATACAAATTAGACGAAAGAGAAAAAGTAAATAAAATACGTTTTAAATAATAGAAAAGGGGAACTACGGAATTCCCCTTTAATTTTTAATAACTTTCATTTTATTTTATTAACTTGCAGATTGAGTGAACTATCTGTAGTTACATTATACACTAATCATTAAAATTAACTCCACTCCAATCAGATACATTATTTTTCTTAAATGGTAAGAATCTATGTTTGTCAAAGTTGTACTGAAATGTAGCTTCTCCAATCTTACCGTATAGGTCTTGCTCTCTTATCTTTCTTGTTATTACGTTAGTTGTACTTGTGTCAAAGTCTCTATGTACTGTAAGAACTGCATCCGCCATGTTATGCCAATGTGCCGCTCCGCTTATATCGTATGCTGAGGGTGGTGCATAATTTCCATCTGTTCCTTTCTGTAGTTTAGTTGGATGTGCAACTATCCATGTAACAATCTCATATATACGACTAAATCTTTTACATAAGGAAATAAAGTCACGTATGTGCTCATCTTCTCTTGTATTGCCAGACCTCTTGGCGCTGACTTCATTAAAAGGATCTATAACTAAACCATTTATACCATGTTTGAATATACTGCTTTTGGCTATTGATAGTATATGGTCAATGCTTGGTACATGATCTCTTGTTTCTATAAAATAGAAGTGCTCATGTGTAAAATCAATAGCAGTATTTAATTCTTGCTCCGTCATTCTATTTGCAAAGCCTTCGTCAAAACTTTTCTTCATATACATCTGTGCCATTCTTCTTATGTGAAACTCTGTACTGTGTTCAGGTGAAAATATTGCAAACTTCCAACCATGATTCTCTGCCAAAGTTATAAGTATTTGGTCTAAAAATAACGACTTACCATGATTCGGTATACCTGTAATTGTATGGAATGTTCCAGTCATTATCTTGTATATATCATCTAAGCCTTGTATGCCTATCTCTAATGGCTTTTCATAATTACCGTTATAAAGATCATGCAACTTGCCATAGTAATCATTAGCCGTATATAGACCCTCTACAGGATAAGGCTCTGCATTGTCCAAAATTTCTTTTAGTTTTTTATCACCATGCTTCATAAGAACGTCATTGGCATCTTTACAACCTTCAGGTAGACGTACAAACCAAGATATATCTTTACCAAATCTATGTAAAAGTTCCTTGTGTAAAGCTCTGCCTGCACTATCTGTATCAGTAAATATAATTATTTTGGTAGCTTCAAGCGGACAGTTTTGTAATGCCTTAAATCTCGCATCATTTTCATTAAACTTTGCTTCCTTTGGTGCTCCGTTTGGTAATGTAGTTGCATCATATCCAACCATTTCACAAGACAGTACATCCATTTCTCCTTCTACAAATACTATAGATTTTTTCTTGTAAATATTGTCGTAGTTATAAAGTATTTGTTTTGCACCTTTTGTTTGCTTAAAACCTTTGTCTGCGGTTCTATACTTAATATTTTCAAGTTCACTATTCTCATTAAAATACTGAAAACCAAACCACCCTTTTTCGTCAAATATTTTAAATTTATCTACTACTGTTTTTGATATACCTCTCCTTTCAAAGAATTTGTACATCTTGTCTGTACTGTTTTCTATAGGCTTGGTTGGTCTTGTATACGTTTGCTTCGGTAAAGAAAAAGGTGTCATGCCTTTCTCAAAATAACTGCCTCTCCATTCACAATGGTGACAAAACCATACCGTACCTTCAGCATTTATTGTTACAGTAAGTGGATTATCTCTAGGGTTGTGTGGTGGCTGACACTCTGGACATTTAATCTTTTGTGATCCATGTTCTTGAGATCTTAACCTTATTCCATATTCTTCTGGTCTCTTATTCATTATTTTTGTCCCTCTTTCCATTCTTTAATCATTTTTTCTGCATAATTTAAAAAATCAGGCGGTCTTTCTCTCTCTATCTGCAACTCGTCTAAAGTTTTACGAAATGCCCTAATCATATGTGTTAAGTCCATTTCCAGTATGTCTATAAACTCCTGTCTTGACTCTGAAAAATAGATGTAATCAGAGGTATTTTCATTAGTCATATCACTTGGTATTTTTCTATCTTCTATTATAGATTGAAGTGCTATTAGTTTTTTTACTTGCATTTTTTTACCCCGCTAAATTATTAATTTTCTTTTGTGGTTTTGCTTTTATTACACAACCATATTTATCTGTTTCAAAGAAATCTAACCACCTTTCTTGATTTAACCAAGTAGTTGCATGTGGAATATATTTCTCTTCTGTTTTTTGACTTTGTTCTGAAAATCTCTGTGCGCCATAGAGAATCTTGTCATAATGTTTTTCATCAAACTTTGACCAAGACTTATATGCAGATTTCTTTGCAATCTTTCTTGGATATATTCTCCAAAAGATCTCAAATTTTTCACTATATATATCTTTAGTATTATCTTTAGTATTGTAGGTCTTGGAGGTACTAGGGGTGGTCTCCTCTAGGACCCTAGGGTTCTCTGTGACCATATTTGGATTTAAGAAGTATCTATTGCTAGTACAACCTCCATTTTCTTTTTTTCTATGTTTTACGACCACTAAGCCAAGTTCTACAAACTTTTTTATGGCTACTTTTACGCTTTTAGTTGTTTGTAACCCAACTATTTGCGCAATGTGACTATGTGAGGGGTAGCAACTACCTTTCTCATCAGCATAGTCTGCCATGATATGAAGTATGTATTTTTCGGTAGGTTTTAAGCCTTGTAGCTTTTTTACTTTATTAACAAATTCAATTGACATATTATCTCCTTACTAAGTTGTAGGAAGATAATATATCAAATAGGAAATTATTAAACCTTTTTTGGAATAATTTTATTTAATTGTTTTGCTCGCCATTGATTTAATTTTTTCTTGATCCACAAAGGTATTTCGCATGAATCAATACTCCATCCGTATTCTTCATCGTAAAAACCCCAGATTTCGTCTTCAACAAATTCCCATTCATCATCTGAACTATATCTAACATAAAATCTTTCAGATATTTCTAAAGATAACTTTTCATCATTCCCTAAGTCATCTTTGTAATCTGATAATTTGTCTTTGCAAAAGTCTGATATAGGAATCATGTCTATCAAATCCCCACCTGACCAATAACCTTCAGAGTTAGTTTTATACCAACTAACTCTAACCTCATAGTCTTTAGATATTCTTTTTCTAATCATTATCTAACCTCTTTGGAATATTAAACTAAATTAAGTTTGTTATTGATTTGAGTAAAATGTTCTTTTTCGTGAACATCTTGTGTGCTGAGCAGTTCTTTATCTACCATAACTCCAAGAGTAACTAATTCGTTTAGCGTAAGCTCTACTTTGACTGTTTGTGTTTTTAAATTTTCCATGATTATGCTCTGTTTAATAAGGCTATTGTAGATTTTTTCTCAAAACTGCTTCTTTTTTGAAGGTGCTCGGGTATTATGTAACAGTATCTGTTATGCCATAATCCTATCAATCCACTATCGTTGTGGTATGTAGTGCCTACAGTACCATCTTCATAAAAAACTTGCCCTGTGCAAAGAAGGTCTGACTTGTTTTTCTTAGTTATATATTCTTCAAAACTTTCTTTTGATTGTTCTTGTAATATTTTTTCTTTCATTTTATTTTCTCCAAGTAGAGAAACAGGCTTAATGCCTGTCCCTCCAAATTACGTGAGCCTTAGAAATATGCCAATCTTCATCTACTTCGGTGATCTTCTCTAAAACGCTTACTGTTTGTTCATTAATAAATAACGATTGAATAGCTTCTTCATCGGAACGAAAACCAAGATAATGAATCCAATCATTAAGTTCAGTACAAAGTCCTCTATATATAGGAAGACACTTTGGTGATAATTTTATTTTTTCTTTCATTTTATTTTTCTCAATTTAAGGAACCCTTTATTGGCCTCCATATAAATAATTATACATTGTTTTACAAAAAAAGAAACCTTTTTTGGAATAATTTAACAAACTTTTTTTAAGTATTCTTGTAAGTCTTTTTTTGGTTTCCACCCTAAATCTCTTGTATTTTTTGTTACCAAGTTTGCCGTTTTTCTATTACCTTTACGTTCTGGTGCAAACTGGTAATCTAGATCAAGTAGCTCTGCAACTTGTAAAATACTATATGAAACATCACTGCCAATACCAAATCTATCGCCTTGTCCTTTTTCAGCAACAATTATAAGAGCATCTACTATATCTTCTATATGTGTAAAATTTCTAACCTGTTTACCATCACCAGTTATATTGACTTTTTTACCTTCTTTTTTTGCCCTTAAAAATTTACCGATTACAGTTGCATAAGGACCATTATCTATCTCTCCTTCACCATATACATTATAAAAATATGTAATTGCATATCTCAGGTTATGCCAATCACAATATGTTTTAACAAGCTCTGCATTACAATATTTAGTAAATGCGTAAGGACTTTCTTTGTAGTTCGTATCATTATCGCCAAACTTTGTACTTGAACCTGCATATATTAATTTTGCATTGCAATCTTTAGCTAGTTTTAAAACTTGATAAATAGAATTCCAATTATTCTCAAATACAATATCTATATCTTCAAAACTTCTTTCTACCCTAGAGTATTCTCCTAAATGATAGATAAGGTCAAAATTATTATGAGAAAGCATCATGCAGTCCTTTGTATTGCCATAGATATATTCGCAACCTGCAACAGTTTCTTCCATTGTGCTTGTTAAATTGTTATCAAGACACATTACAGAATGTTTATCCACCAAATTATTTATAAGGTTTTTACCTATAAATCCACAGCCGCCTGTAACCAATATTCTCATTTAACGACCAAGCTCATTCCAAAATTATTAATGCCTTTTGTAACTTTGAGATCGTCCTGTCTTACAAGCTTTGTTTTAAAAACTTTGTAATCAACAGAATGATGCCATCTTCCATATCTCCACTTAAGCTCAGATACATCAGGATGTACATTAACCAACATTTGTGATTTATCTAAAGTTCCATCAACATAAATCGTATCTGTATTACCTCCTTTTACTGTTTGTGTTGTCATTTTCTCTTGTAAAAAGGCATTAAAAAGAATTGTGCACCAATTTTCTTTAAGCATATCTAAAGACAAAATAGTATCTTCGTTATATCTGCCTCTCCATCTAAAAGGTACGTCATTTTTAATTAGATTGCAGGAATATACTCTTGAGTTAAGAGTAAACGGAGGACTTGAACTTCGCGCAGATCTAAAAAAAGTATAATGAGGTCCCGCCATAGCCACGTTTTTATAGCGCAATACAAAATCTTCCATTGCGGCAAACATAGAACCATTGTTAACCTTTATCTTTTCATTTTTATTCATACGTCTAAAAGACCGTATATTGTCGTCCATTATCCAATGATATTTATGCCCCTGACTTACAGAATGATCCCATATAAAGTTTCTTGCAGGACCACTTCCTGTTGGCCTCTCTGTTCCAAAATCATCACAATACTCGTATTTGTCCTTGTAAGACATATCAAGAACCAATAATTTATTTTCAGATACTTGCTCAGCATATAAATCATACTCATCTGGTTCAACAACCAACTTGTAAGGTACATTTATTTTATCAAGCCATTTAGAAGTTAATCTTGATTCATATCTACCTTTGCTTGGTATATAAAGTGGAAATTTAGGATCATTCATACCTTTTACTTTCGGTGTTCATGTTTTCTTGTTCAGGGTACCAGATGTATTTAGTTTTATCAGTTATCTGTTGACCTACCAATTCTGCAAACTTTTGAACTTCTTCTTCATTATTAAAATGTACATACAATGTTCTATGAGCAGTATTGTCCTCTGATATAAATTCAGGCATATTTTCCCACTCTGCTAGAGGATCATCTACAACATTAGGATCAGTAATAGGCAAGATCTCCATTTCATTAAAAGCCAATATATTTAGATCAAAACCAAGTTTGTTTAATTCTTGTATTTCTTGCCAAAGCACTGTTTCGTCCCACGTTGAATTATTGGCTATTTTATTATCTGCTATAACAAATGCTTTCTTTTGTGCATCTGTTAAGTCTTTAATTTCAATAATAGGCACCTCAGGTAATTCCAAATAGCGTGCCGCCATATATCTGCCGTGACCAGCAAGAATCATTTGGTTCTCATCTATAAGAATTGGATTTACAAAACCAAACTCAACTATGGAGTTAGCAATTTGTTGTATTTGTTGCTCGGTATGCTTTCTTGCATTGTTTTTGTATGGACTCAATTTTTCTATTTTTATATTTTGTGTTTGCATCTAAATATCCTGTTTTTGTACTCTTTCTCTGAGTGATGTTGTTGAAAATGTATGACGTCTGCTTGTATAAAAAGTTTTATGTAAACCTTCGCCAGTAAAGCTGATATTTTTATAATCTTCGCCAATAAACCTTATATTGATAGGTGTGGATTCAAGTAAATCTACCAAGCTATCTTCCGTATCGTAGGGAATAATTTCATCAACGTATTTAATTGCTTGTAACTGTATATATCTTTCATACATTGATTGAACTGGTTTATTTTTTTCTTTTCTATCTATTGTTGGATCAGTTTGCAATCCTGCAATTAAATATTCACAATTCTCCTTACACTCTTTCAGCATAACTACATGACCTGCATGCAATAGATCAAACGCACCACAAGTAAAACCTATCTTCATTACATATAAAAATCATTTGGTTGTACTTTGCCATCTGTAACCTCTACCAATAAAATCATTTCTTTTTTTCTTGGTATTCTTACACCTGTTATCCATTTAGCTAAAGTGCCTTGTGGTATACGCACATTTCTTTGAGTTTCTATCTCTTGTATAAAAGACATCTGTGTGTAGTTGTTAGATTTCAAATATTCTTTTAACTGCATAATATATTTTAATTATTCCAAATATGAATTATAATGGACTTGGTTTTTATTTACAAACTAATAAATTGGAGAAAATAAAATGAATAGAAATGAAGCTAAAAATATTATCAACATCTTTGAAACTGAAGTTGCGGATATTTTAAAAAAACACGGTTATCAATTAGAAACTGGTAACGCATCTTTCAGTGATAGCACAATCACATTCAAATCGCTAAGAGTAAATTCTATAGGTGCTTTAGATCAAGCAGGTGAAGAACTAGAATCACATCTTGAATTTTTAAAGGCATATAGTAAGTGGCTACTTAAAACAAACGAAGTGGTTCATATTCGGGATATGAAGCCTTACTATTTCAAATTAGTAGGTTACAGTTCTCGTGCTAAGAAGTACCCTTATATCTTAGAAGATGATCAAGGGCAACAATGGAAAGTCAAAGAAGATTTAGTAAGAAGGCATTTTAGCTATCCTAACGAAGATCACCCTGATTATCGTCCTGAAGGCACACCTTTGAATGAACTTCCAATTGACGGAATCAGATACTAATGAATAGCAATAATCCGTTTGATGTTCACGGTATAGAACATCTATCGCCCTCGTCTATAAATTCATTCTTAGATGATAAAGCCATGTGGATAATGCGTTATCTTTTTGGTTATAAAAATGGTGGTGGTCCTGCCATGTGGAGAGGAAGTGCAGTAGATCGTGGTATTGGTGCTTACTTTGGATATGAAGAAACTCCACATTCAGAAGAACAGTCCTTACATCTTGTAGAATCACAGTACACAGGATATAAAGCTGAATGTGAATACAATTATCCTGAACAAGAAATTAATCTCAATAAATATCTTGAGGAAAAAACTAAACTGCAAAGGTATTTTAAAACTGCATTAGATTTCTATGATGATCTAGGTCAACCAACAGATTATCAAAAAAAGATAGAGTTACAGTTGCCTGATCTACCAGTGCCTATTATAGGCTTTATAGATCTCCAATATGGTGACACTATACGAGATATAAAGACAACTGCTAGAACGCCTTCTAAAGTATTTGAAGGTCATGCAAGACAGGTTTCTGTCTATGCGCAAGCTATGAATTGTGTTCCTATACTTGACTACATTGTTGTAACTGCCAAAGACCAAAAGGTAGTTTCACATACTGTAAGAAATGTACAGAAATACATAGAAACTGTAGAGCAAATAGCATATTCAATTATGCAATTTTTGTCCTACTCAAATGATAAATATGAATTAGCAAATGGTTGCTATCCCAACATAGACGATTGGAAATGGGGGGAAGATGAAATCAATTTCGCTAAGCAAATATGGAGAATATAAAATGAATAACCAAGCGTTAATTAATGCCATGATTAAGGCAACTGAAAATCTAAATCACATTGTTAATGACTCATCTAACCCATTCTTTAAGAGCAAATATGCTTCCTTAAAACAGGTATTAGATACTGTCAAACAACCTTATGCTGAACAAGGCATACATATACAACAAATAAGCCATGAATCTGATACAGGGGCAGTTGTAGAAACTGTGTTCTTTGGTCATGGTGGAGAGTTGTCTACAGGCAAAGTACATATGCCTTCACCTAAAACTGATCCACAGGCATTTGGTTCTGCTTTATCTTATGCAAAAAGATACTCATTACAAATGGCTTGTGGTTTAGCTACTGTTGAAGAAGATGACGATGCAGAAAAAGCTACTGTAACATTTGAGTTTAAAGATGCAGAGGGTAAGGTTCTTGTAGAAGAAAGAGATCCTACTAAGTACATCAAAGAACTAGGTAAATATTTGCCCGCAGATAATCCTGATACAGATGCGCAAAATCTATATGAGGTAAATGCAAAGGCTATACACGAAGCCAAACAACTAACCAAAGTTGTTAAGTTTCAAGAGGCATACGACAGACTTATAGAAGTCTATGAGCAAGCCTAGTAGTGTTACAGATTACGTTTACTTAGCTATGAGAAACGGACAATGGTGGACTTTTTGGGAACTACAAGATGTTATTAAAAATAATGTCGGTAAGTTTTACGGAGAACCCACCATTAGTGCCGCTATCCGAGAGTTGCGTAAATATGAACCTAGAAAAAAATATGGATTACCTTTAAATGGTGAAATCGTAATTAAAAGAAAGATTAAAAATAAAAAAGGTAACGAATACCGATTAATAACTGGAGATAATAATGTCTGAAAAATATGTAATGAAAAAAAATAGTGGTAATTTATTTACTGAAAAAAATGTAACTGTACCAAGAAAAGGTAGAATCAATATTAATGGTGAAGAAAAATATTGTGGGATTCTTAAATATACAGGCGATGGCAACACTAAAGACAAATATGAGTTGGTTGTATCTATGGGGTTATTGCATTTCAACGCACCTGAGGATAAAAAGAAAGAAGGAACACCTGATATAGGAGGTAAAATAACTTTTGATGGAGTAGTTTACAAATTTGGTGGTTGGCTTAGCCAAACTGCACAGGGTATAGATTATACAAGCGTCAAACTTACACCTTGTGATGAAAATGGAAACCCTATCTATGAAAAGAAGCCTGAGGTAAAAGAAACTTCTAATGACGAGGATATACCTTTTTAAGTATGAACGAACAAGTAGAATCTTGGCAACAAAAGATTAGAGATCTGGCACCACAAATACAGCAAGCCGAATACAATCTTTTAAAATCACAAGCTGACATAAAAAAACTACAAGCAAAGTTGGAATTGGTTGCTACGTCACAAGGTGTAAAAACAATATCTGCTCAAAAGACTTATGCTGATAATAGTGATGAACTCTATGAAGCTAGATTAAAAGAGGGTGTAGCAAAAGGCAAACTTGCTTCTTTAAAAATAGAACTTAAGTCACTAGATGTAGGCTTTGAAGAATGGCGTACCAAAATGGTTAATGCTAGAGAGGAAAGAAAAAGATATGGAGCATAATGATTACTAAACAAGGATATACGCAACCTTTTACTGAACAAAAAGAGATAATTAAAGCCTTCAACACTTTAGATAAGAAAGCAATCATGCCTTTTTATATGCACAGAGTAGAAGGTCAAGAGTTTATCAATGAAGGTATTTACATACTTTCATATAAGGGCAGTCCTGTTTATGTTGGAGAAAGTAAAAATATTTTTGCTAGACTAGGAAGTCATTACAAAGATAAAACTTTTGATGGTTATAGAGTAATTCCTTGTGCTGATGTAAAAAGAAGAAAGCGGTGGGAAAAAATTCTTATACGTAAATACAACCCTCCTTTTAATATTCAAAAATCTAGACATCCCATGAGACATTATTTAGGCACAGTACCTTCATTTATTATTAATGAAGGGTGGAAATATATAATTCCTTGTGAAGGCTCTTCAGGAACATGGGATTCCGAGA
>Ga0209645_1001436_pt1 | contig 11946 bp, 3 predicted proteins | sample ETNvirenome_6_30_FD_184070 | JGI IMG/M metagenome (GOLD analysis project Ga0209645, IMG submission 184070) | Marine viral communities from the Pacific Ocean - ETNP_6_30 (SPAdes) (version 2) | ecosystem: Environmental > Aquatic > Marine > Oceanic | place: Pacific Ocean | collected 2013-06-19
GGGCTGCCCGTTGTATTCTCCACGAAGTCGGTAAGACCCAGAACTTGAACTTGTGGGCCATAAGCATAAATGCCTCCGCTGGGAATATTGGTTAACCACAACCCGAATGAACCTGTCTGTGTTTGAGTCAGATGAAACCTTTGCCATTCGGTGGTCAACGTGCAAGTCAACGGGTCAATGTTTTGGTGCGGGTCTTGTAAAATAACTTGCTCGCCGCCACTAACACCTTTTAGAAAGATGCTTTTAGTGTTTAACGAAGCAGTTCCAAGGAATGCTATATATAGACCTTCTGACCCGTTGGATGTCATTTTGGTCGCATTATTAGTTCCGTCAGGGCTTAGAGTCTCGGTTGTGTTAGATGTAAGTGTTGTGTTACCTTGGACAACCCAACCGCTAAAGTTAGTATTGCCTACAAGTTGATAAACCGTCGGCGTCAACTCGGCTCCTTGGGTGTAGTCAACGCGCACCGTGTTGGGACTGGCTGACGCTATTGTGCCGTCTGGCTCTGTGAAGGTTGCGACGCCTGCGCGGGTCGCTGTGATAACGTCGAGTGTTGATGGAGCTGCTGGGTTTAAATCTAATGTAGGATTTTCTAGAGTTCCTATCATTGACTCGCGTGAGTCAAATAAAAGATAGGGATCTAAGTCCTGTAGATCAAATCTAGGCTCACCTTTTTCAAGCAATCCAGCGCTAAAAAAGATGCCAGCTTTGCCGTGAAGACCGGACTTAGCAGCATCAATACCTGGGTCTGGCCTTTGGAGCTTCATTCTTTCTTCTCTAAAACTAACTCCGTATGAATTATAGAAGGGGTAATCTCTAGTGTGTCGTCAGAAGAAAACGTAAGTAAAAACTTTTCCTGTCCATCCGTTACTGGAGATCCCTCAACATCAGTATATGCACCGCTTTCTGTTTTTCTTTTAATAGTAAGATCCCCATTGTGGGCAGACACATAATATGTGCGACCCCGCTCAATCTTAATGATGTCAGGATTGGTATCTTGAAATGTAATTGTCATTTTTATTTGTGGTTAAGATTTTTTCTCAGGCGCTTTCATTGACCAGACCCCGCCAATGATTGTCATAATTGCCCCGATAAGCTCGGGCATAAGATCAGCACTAAGCCATTCTTGTGCAACAAGGTAGCCCCCTCCAAAGGTTAGAAGGTGGCGAATAATTCCAAGGATTTGCTTTTTCATAGTTTTGTTTAGGTTAATTGATACCACTGATTCCCGTCAGTAGTTAGTTCTACAACTCCATAATTTTCTGAAATTGTAAGACCAATGGCTTGGCCTGCTGTTGGTCGATAGATTCTTACGCCAGAAGAAAGATCTCCTGATGGTATTGTTAAAGAAAGTGAATTAGTCCCAGCGTTACCATCTACGTCAATAAGGGTAAACTTATGCGGAATGCCATCCCCGCCAACAGCCGAGCTTACCGTAGGAAGCGTGTGACTAACAGTTCCTGAGTTTGTCCCTGTTTTGAAAATAATGTCGTGAGAAACGATCTGAGCCGCCGCATTCTGGGCTGTAGTGGCGCTGGCGGCAGCAGCAGTCTCACTGGCAGCAGCAGCAGTAGCGCTTTGTGAAGCGTAGCCAGCCTGGGTCGTAGCGTAATTGGCTTGATTCCCTGCTGTGGTAGCACTGGAAGACGCTGAGTTTTCACTAGATAAAGCAGCGTTAGCGCTATTGTATGCGTTATATGAACTAGTTGATGCCTGTGATTGAGAAGTTGCAGCAGCCGTCGCGCTAGCAGCAGCAGCCGTCGCGCTAGTAGCAGCAGCTTCTACATTGGCCGTAATGCCTAAATGAGCGATCTCCTCAGTAGCCGTCCTCGTAATAGGGTCTCCGCTAGCGTCAAATCCCGTAGTTGTATTTTGACGATTACTTGGAGTTGAGTTAGGAGGTAATATGCTTGAATTATACTTAACCTCTTGATTGATAAGGATTTGCCTATCAAAACCTTCAGCAACCTCAGTGGCTGGCATACGTCCGGCTGTCTGGAAATCCTTATCCTGGGTAAGCGATGTTATTCTGTAAATAACAACAGAAGCCCCAGAAGCAGGCGCAGTCGCTAATCTAACCCCCTGACCAGCTTCTCTCGTCCATTCCGTGAGAACTCCAGCAACCTCAACTTTTACTTCTGATTGCTCAAACCATAGATTAGGGACGGAAAACACTTGGTTAGCGCCGTCTCCAGTGTAATCTTTAGGAGTATATTGCTCAGTTACTGGCATAGCTGTTAATAAATGTTATTTCGTTGACTTTCAAGGTTAAAGTAACTTACTCGACGACTGGCATTGTCCTAATTACCTCTTCTACCATATTCCAAAATACCGCTGCTGTAGCAGCCTCTTCTCTAATCATCCCCGCTGCTTGAAGCGTTTTACGGACATCTTTAGAAAAATCATGGGAATTCTCCATGCTTTCAAGTGTAATTAGCCTCTGAGCGGCTGGAATTGCTTTTGTCGGATCATCAAGTAATCCTTCATTTGGGAAAACTGGAGGAGTATCCATCCCAAGTTTTTTAGCTAATGATATAAAACCACTCTCAGCTTTTGGGCCTACAATTGGAACACCATTAAAGTTATCAGTCATAGACTTTAAAACTAATTTATCTACATTCCAGTTTTCTTCATCAAAAAACTCATCGTCTTCCCCTTCATCACGAAGATCAGCAATTGCAGCTCGTATGACTGAACCAAGAACTGCAAATCCTACACCATAGACCATTGCGTTTTTAACACGATCTCGCTTTCTAACAGCATTAAACATTTCCCAAAACGCTGATCCCAGTTTTTGGCGAGGTTCAGATGCAAATGCAAAAAAAGCGCGAAGCGCAACATTACCCTGCGCCCAATTTTCAACCAACGATCTACGAGCTTTTCTGACTGGCTGAGCTACTCGTTCAGTTCTTTTGCCCGCTTCTTTATGAGCAGCCGTCTCAAGAGCCGTGCCAGTCAATCCCTGATCTTGTCTAATCTCATTTTTAACATGATCAAAAATTGCAGCGTACGTTGCTGTAGTAAAAATAGCATCTGAAAAACCAATTGCTTGTCCAATTTTATCCGAATAAAATGAAAGCTTTGTTGGTTTCTTTGTTCTTGCGTTTGAGTAAGCAAGCCTAACCATTGGTAAGGTATCTGCTAAACGGCCTTGAATATAGGGAGATCTCCAAGCTACAGAAAGATCTAGTTGGCCAGTGGCTGCTTTTGCTAGCTTCGACATATAGGCTCTAGCAGGAATTTGCGCTGCTGCACCAGCAACCTGGGATGCCTGTATAACAATTGTAGACAATTTACCAAATAAAGCCATTCGCGAAACCCTTGAAATCATTCGATCTAAACTAGCCCAAAACGACATGCCAACTGATGTGTCTTTAATTCCTTGTTTCGCAAGATCTTCAATCCAGCTTTGAAGCTGCCTAAGCCCACTAGTGCCAGATTTAGCCTCAACAATTTCGCGAGCTTCTCTGCGACCAAACAAGGCTTTCATGTCTCTTGTCAACTCCGCAGTCGCAATCCAATGTTCAACTTGTGTTTTGTGAGCTTGAAATATTTCAATTGCGCCCTCAACCCTAGGTTTAGCTATTGCTGACTTTGATCGACGTTTAAACATTGAAGGAGTAGCTTCCATCGCGCCAACCTGCTCACCGGATAAAGGGTCCATTACTGCCCCAGCAAGACCCCCAATGCTAATCATTTTAGGCGCAACTGTAACCGGTGAATACTCTTCGTTTTTAACTAAAGTTGAACCACGAATTTCTTCGTAAATTGGATTCACCATTTCCCACTCGCCAGCGTATTGCTCAGAATACCATTCCATGACCCTCATATCACGATCATCAAGTTTTTCTTCAAGCTGAACAAAAAACTCTGGAGTAAACTCCCATCGCTTACCATCTCCATCAAAGTGACGGCGACCGTCAGCTTGACGATACATCATTAACCAGTGAATAATCTGGCTTTTGGTCATTGATTTTGGCGCTCCTTTTGATCCCAAGCTATCCAGTTTTACACGTTCTGTTTTTAAATCATATTTATATCTATAACCTTTAACAACATCCCCATTAAAAAAATCTGCATAGAACTGAGATTCATCATATTCGCGCTCAACACGCATCTGCTCACGATCCCGATAAGATTCATACTCCCGATCTACCAGTTGATTAACAACATCAATACGACCAAAAGTTGAAATCAAGAATTGCTCAAAATCAATAAACTCACGACCAATTGATTTTGTGTTATCCCACATTGAACCAATAGCCTCTTCTGATTTTGTGATCGCCTCGTCAATCTCCTCGTCAGACTTGCCGTCTCTAAGGTTTTGTATAGCAGCCTCAATCATTTCAGAACGTAACGCTGCTTTGATTTTAGACTGAAGCCATCCCCGCTCATAAAACGCCGCTGCATTTTCAACAGCAACTGTCATTTCTTCCGCTGTTTGCTCTTTCCATTCTGCAAACCCTTCAACAATTGATGGTGCAGTATTGTAATAACCATCCCATTCAGCTGTTAATTGACCAGAATCTTCTCGGATTTGACGTTCTTTTTCCATCCCAGCAATAACAGCCTCGGCAGTAGTTGCTCCTGAGAAAACGTCTTTAATGACCTCAAATAGCCTGTGAACGGTAGCTCCCTTAGTTCCTTTATCTACCTCGCCTGTCTTAATAGTTGCCAATCCGCTTTTAATAAGCTTCTTAGCTTCTTTAGTCATCTCCCTTTTAATAAAGCGCTCAATAACATCGTCAGCTTTATCTAACTTTTTCTCCAAAAACTTTAACCGAGCTTCGTCAGTTTTTAGATTTCCAATCTGCACAAACCCACCCATGCTGCCACGCAACTTTGGTGGCAACGCTTTAAGGATTGCATCATACATTACAAGGGCGCGTTTCGTCCTTTCTGTTGGATTGTAATCTCTTTTTTGTTTTTCGACTTCTCCCTTTAGCCATTCATCAGCAAATGTTTTTGCCTCAGATTTTACTCCGCGAAGTTTTGCCATCGCTGCTTTAAAGTCTGCTTTTTGACTAGCAACTGACTCTCTTTCACTAGCGAGAGCCTCCCACATAGCTGCCGGAGAATCATCAGGAATTAGGTTTTCTTCAAATAACTCTTGAGCCACTTGATCAGGTGATCGGACTCCACCATAAAGCAATCCTCCAACCATGCCCTCAGAGCCTTCGTATTCCGCGCCAGGTTTGCGCCCAGTGCGCTTCCGATAAGCTGACCTAGACTCCATTGAGCCACCAGCCAAACCCTTGCCTACGTTCGCTATGAACCCATGCACCGGCATATCTTTAAGAACAGGAACATCTCCCGATTGCAATGCCTGCCCTTCCTTTTGTAAAATTTCCTGCTCTAAATCTTCCTGCTTTAACGCCTGACGAAATGCTGCTTCCTTTCGCAAGGATTTCATCGTGCGAGGATCAATAATCTCCGCTTGCTCAAATTCTTTTCCAAACGATTTAATAATTCTAGGAACATCTCTGCGAAGCTTGTTTAGCCTTTCAGCAATATCCTTAAAAACCATAGCCCTAGTCTCTGGTCTTTTAGCTCTGCGTTTTGCGTTTTCAGCAAGATCAGAAAGCATTTTTGTGTCACCTATTTGAAATGAAAGGTTAACCGGCTTTCCGTTCTCTTCAGTGATCGTAATATCAGCATCGTTAAAAATGACGTAGTTAGATGTGCCTTCTCCGTCTGCCCTGCTGTTGCCGTCAAGGTAGCGAATACCTTTGATTCCAATATCGTAAAGAGATTTTGACGCTATGCCCTCCTGACCTTCTTGTAGATTCATTCTGTCAACAAACTCAGAATAAATCTCGCCGCCGTTGATTTCATCTGCGGTGCGAGGGAAATCTTTAGAGTAGTCTTCTACCATTTCGCGAAGATTTTCTTGAACTACCTTGGGTTGCTCACTCAGCGGCTTATCCCAATCAAGAAGCTCGTCCTGCTCGACGTTTAGTTCTACGCTGTAGAGGCCACCAAATGTCTCGTATTTTGAATCTTTAAAATAGCTAATTGCTTTTTGGCTATACCCCTGTTCTTCAAACATTTCAATAACCTCGGCAGGACTATCGTGCATCATTAGCCTCTCAAGACCCTCTAAGATCTGGTAATCTACACTAGTAGCCGTAGCTGTATTATATTTGCTGTATTCGTCGTTAATTTGTCTGCCGTTAATACGTTGCTTATCTGGATCATAAGCAAGAGCAATTCGATATTGTTGTGCAACATCTTTATCCTGAGCAAAATAAAGTCCCCAGCCATACGCTTGAGCGCCCTCACCCGTGCCAATATGCTCAGTGCTGAATTTATCAACTTTGTGTGGAGTGCCGTGGAAAGCAGAAATTGAAAAACTAGCAGGCCCAACAACTCCGCCATCCTTAGTTGGAAAAGTTTGGGTATTGGCTGTCAGAGTGACCTCGGACCGGCCGAGGGAGAAGCTAACCTCTTCTAAACCTGCTACGCGACCCTCATCTTTAAATTTAAGAACTTCGCCAGCTAAAGGAAGCGCGCCTTTTCTTGGGTTAAAAATATCAAGAACATTAACCCGTTTTGGAAGCTTACCATAAGGTTTGCCTTTGAGAATCATTGGGTAACTTCTATGTGGAGCTACTCCTAAATCTTCTGCTGAAGTTACATTTTTCGCTTGCCCTTTTTCAATACTAACAATTCCTAATACGTCTCCAGTATTAATGTCTCGCGTATTATCAACCTCCATTAACTCAATCATGCGAGTAACATCAGGCATTCCTTGCTTTACATAAGCGGTCGCTCCAAGTTTTTGAGCAGTGACATTTCCTTTTACGTTTAAACTTGTAGAAAACATTTTAGAGCCACGACTATCAAAAGTTCCTCCATTTTCTTTTAAGAGAGAACTAAAAAATTGATCGATAGACTTCCAATCGTTTTTATTCTTTTTTGCCCAAGGCGCTAGCTCCTTAACACTAGGAGACTTACCCTTTTTTCTAGCGCTTTCATTTTCTTTTCTTTGAGCGTTTTTCTGGGCAGTCGTGTAGTTTTTAACACCTTGATCACGAACTTTGTTTAAAATTTCTAATGCTTTCTTTTCACTAATAGCCCCTGACTTTATTGCCCATTTAAGCTCTTCAGTATACGCCATCGCAAAGGTTTCATTCCCTGTAATATTTCCTGTCTGATAAGCAAAAACCAAAGCCAGCCCATCTCTAGCGTCAGCAGCATTAGCAATTCCAGAGTGCATACTATCGCTGCTAACTGCCCATGCCGCTCCTTTATGATGAAGAGGGTAATCAATTCCTCCTTGGCATTCTATAGAAATTCCCGACTTAGGGTCTAATCCTTTGTAAGTGCCAACCCTCATTCTGTCGGCGTAAAACCCAAATAATTTTTTACCTTTAACGTCAGAAGGTTTTAATGTTTTCCATTCTGGCGAAAGACTAAACGAAACTTGATCACCCTCAAAACCAATTTCGGCAAGTTTATCATCATCGATCTCAACATCGGCTAAAGTCCCAGGCTCATCTTCAATACCTTCTTTGATTTCTGTTTCAGTAAGAGGCTCTCCTTGCTCGTCTCCATCTCTATCTTTGTAAGGCTTAACATCTTTTGCTAAAGAAAACGGAGTATCCACCATTTTCCCGTCTACCATCTGAACAGGCACGGCATCACGCTCTGATTCAAATGATTCCTGCGAAGTTTTGCCAACAAGCATATCGGAAAGAGCATCAAGCTGGGCAGAGCTAAGTTTTCCTTCTCGTTCTGCCTTCTTCATTACTGCTGCCCTGCGAAGCGCTAAACCAAAAAATTCTTTTATTGCGTCAACAAATGCCTTTAGCTGAACCGCGCCAGGTCTACGCGAACGAACCATTGCAGAAAGGTTTTTACTAAGAAGCTGCCTCATTTTAGACTTCTTCCCATTTCGCGTTCTAAGGGCTAACACCTCGGCTAGTTCAGCGACAGCTTCGTCTAAAGCTACCTCTTGATTACTTTCTGACATTTCATCAAAAGTAGCCGGAAGAAACCTATCTCCCTCATCAAGCATTCCGTCTAGGGCTTTAAGAGATCCAATTTGCTGAGACCTAGACCATTTGCCATTTGCCATCAATATTCTTCGTTTGCCATGACCTCGCTCATGTATAAGCGTTAAAATACTTGATCCATTGAAAATCTTAGTGGCAGCTTCTTTGCGGCCCATCTGACCAGCAGGTATATAAACACCAAAAATAGTCTGGCCTCCAGACATGACCTCTTCGGTTACTTCTCCTGTCCCGCCGTTTCTTTGCTCAATAAGCTTAGCCTCAGTCTCAATGCGAGCATCTGATCCAGGTAGTTCAACTAAAGCGTCAGCTTGCGTAAACGTCCGAGTCTCAATCTCCACCATTTCCCCAGACTCATCTACATCAAGCCTGCCAGCCTCAAACTTAGAAAGCAGCTCGTCAAACGCTGCCTGTCTCTGGCTTTCCTTTACGCCAAAGATTTCAAACACAGTTTCTGTAGCCTGTTGAGCAGTCTCTAAGGTAGCGATAATATCGCCACTTTCTGTATTATAAACTTCATACCCTTTCTTTTTAGGGTCCATTCTGACACCAGGCGAAATTCTTAACTGACTATACTCTGCTTGAGTTTTCTTAGCCATTTCGTTTAGCTTGGCTAAATTATCAACTGCTTCTTTAGTCTCCGGTCTTGTAGGGTCTTGAGACTCAAGCATCTCAAAAAACGCTTTGCGTTTGCCAATATCCTCTGATTCTTGAAAGTTCTGAACTTTTTCTTTCTTGTATCCACTTGCAACAAGTTCATCAGTGCTTGCCTCATTAGCCATGGCAATTGATTTATCTACACCTCTATCTCTAACAAAAGACCCCAATGAAGCATATGGAGATATAGATAAAAATGTTTCCAGATTTCTAGAGCCAAAATTGTCCCAGTGAGCATCCCAGTCAGCTTCTGGTATATCGCTTTTTAGACCATTTAAAACGTCATTTCCAACTTCTGAAAGAATTGCTTGGATTTCTTCAGTTGTGGTCTCTGCTCCACTTCTAGCTAACGCTTGTAAAGTTACCCTAAAATGTTTCTGGGTAATCTTATTAACAACATTGTCTAAAACAGGTAACTTTCTAGTTACTGCCCCTAATCCAATTCGCTCAGGTATAAACTGAAGTAACGCAATTGGAGACCCAACAGTAGTTGCAAGTTTGTTAGACTCCTCTCTAGAAACACCAGCGTCTATTGCTCTCAAATAGTAATCCTCTTGGTTTGACTCCATGAGAAGACCCATTGTTCCAGCAGGCCCAGTTAAAACACTTCCAGCAATACTAAATCCAACGCCAGGAGTGGCATACAATGCTTTTTCGGCACTAGATAAAAAGGTATCTTCTTCTGCTAAAAGTTTAATTGGATCACGTTGATCTCTAAACCTTCTAATCTCGGCCAAAAACCCATTAACTTTATCGCGATAGAGAACATCTTCGGCTACAAAATCTGCTCCAGTAGAACCAGCCGAAATGCCTGACAATAAATCAAAAAAACCTTCTTTGAATTTTCTTGAAAAGCTTTCAAAATCTCTTCCCGTAGACTTAGCCAAGTTAGACAAAAGCCCCTCTTCTCCTTTAGTTGCTAAAGTCTGTTTTTCAATAAAGCCTAAAAGCTTGGCAGTTTTTGAAAATTCTTCTTCCTCTAAATCTTCTATTAAACGCAAAGAAGAATCCATGTCATTATTCCTAATAAACTTATCAAGATTTCTGACAATAGGTATAACATCATTAAACTCATCTTCAAAAGCTTGTTTAAACGATTTGAATTTATTAGCGGCTGCTGCTGGATCTTTTTGATAAACAGGATCAGCTTTAGCTGCCTCACCCCATGAAGCGTCATATTTACTCCATCCAGTTAATGCTGAAAGCAAAGCCTCGTTACGAATAGTTTCATTGAAAGCAACTTGATCTCTTTTCTCTGTAGCCCTATTAGTTAAAGCGCTAACAAAAGCTTGCTCAGGATCTCCTAAATCTTCAGAAAGATCTTTGCCAAATAATTGCTTATAAGCTTGCCCTCTGCCTATTTCGTATTCAGAGATTGTTGGAGGATCATACCCAAGCTCAGCTTCCATAGTAGCTCTAATTAATGCTCGGTTTTTAACTGGCTTAGTTGATTCTGGTAAAAAGTTTTCGTAATCTAAAAGAGCGCTATCAATATTACCCAAAGATTCTTTTACCCAATTGTTTTGAGCAACAAGCTTTTCACTTTCAATCTGAGATAATCCACTATTGGTAATATCGTCTGCACCTAAATAATAAAGATCAGGAGTAGATATTCCAGCAGGGGCGCTGGCTTTTTCTACAAATTCCGAAACTTCTTCAACCTTTGGAGCATATCTTTTATCTGTAACTCCTTCAACATACGGAGGATCATCAGGAACTGTAATAGGCTCAATAGGCTCCTCTCTTTCTGGAGCATACCTTTGATCTGTTACACCTGGCACATATGGAGGCGCGTCAGGAGTTGTTATTGGCTGTCCTTGATAGTCAGGTTCCATGTTTTTAGATTATTCGTATTGCCTGTTAAGCTTTTTTATTTTGGACGAGGCGACAAAATTTTGGTTTTAGATTTAGAACGAGCGTCAATATCAAGATTTAATCTTTCAAGTTCTTTGTCAGCTTCTTCAATTGTAAAATCAGGATGAAGTCTAATCCACTGAGAAACTTTCCCTTTATAAGATCCATAATCAATTGCTTTTTGTTTTTCATATTCGTCAAGCGCTTTCTCGTATCCTATTGTTTCATCAGGGTCCACAATCATAAATGTTGGACCTTTATTTTGATAGATCGCCTCCAAAACTGCTCTTTTTCTAGGACTAAACCCTTCTATAGCTTTCCCGCCGCTAGAGTAAAACCTGCTAAATAAATACTCAGAAGGTGGTCCACTGTATTTTTTAGTTTTACTTATTTTTGCTTCTGCTTCGTCTATTGCAGCTTCTGCTATTTGTTTAGCGTGTTCTGGTTTAAACCCAAATTCAACTAACATTTTTTCATCCTCAAGTATCCCCTCATCTAAATAAGCTTTTATTGATTTACCTATTGGTTCTTTTGGAATTTCCAAAAAAGGTAAATCTTGTTTAAACAGTTCATCGACTTCGTTAAACATATAATCTTTTTTTGTCTTAATCTTATCTTTGACTTCGTTGCGAATATCCTCAATTTGATTTTGCAAATGGTCTTTGTAGTTACTGCTTTCAATCTGTTCTGACAGATCTAGTATGTTGATAAAATTAGCATCCGCATCTTCTCCGTTTGGATCATAGTCTCGTATGAGTGCAGAAACATTTCCAATTAATTGTTTTTGGTATTCTGGAGTAGCGATAATTCTTTTTCTTTCATCGCTGTCTCTACCCTCAATAACACCAAGAAGCTTTGCTGTTTGCGCCGCGCCTAGGTCTGGAGCTACGCGAAGAATATCTTCTTTTGTGTTAATAGAATTCGCATAAATACCATCCATTGCAGCAACAGATTGGTTTCTTTTCTTTTTAGCTAACGCGCTTTCTGCTGTTGATTTTAATGCTCTTTGTTGAGCCTTTGAAATACCAGGTATGTCTTTTTCAAAAACAGCAACATTCCCATCGTATGCAGCATCTTGCAATGCATCTAAGGTTTGTTGTTCTCTAATTTTTGATACACGACTCTCCACTTCGTGATCTTGCATCTTTAGGCTATATGCTGACTCTTTAAGGTTCTCTATAGCTCCTTCATAATCCCTGTTTTTTAGATAAGAATCTTGCCGGTTTTGAAACTCTCCAGATATAATTTGAACTTGAGCAAGGCGAGCGTCTCTTTGTGCGCTTCTCATAATCTTCTGTTCGTACGCCATAAGCCTCGTATTAAGAGAACTCATTGCGTCAGCAGATAGATTCTTGGAGGCTAGGGAGTCCTTAAATGCTTTTGATGCTTTTGTTAACTGATCGTCCCAGCTAGAAGGATT
>Ga0209645_1001437_pt1 | contig 11945 bp, 7 predicted proteins | sample ETNvirenome_6_30_FD_184070 | JGI IMG/M metagenome (GOLD analysis project Ga0209645, IMG submission 184070) | Marine viral communities from the Pacific Ocean - ETNP_6_30 (SPAdes) (version 2) | ecosystem: Environmental > Aquatic > Marine > Oceanic | place: Pacific Ocean | collected 2013-06-19
CCACCGAACGGATCAGTGATCGAACCTACATACAAACCACGGGACAGGTCAACACCAATCAGGTTCTTACCCACCTCGTAAGTGATGGCACTGTAGCCCATAGCCTTCGTGGCTGTAGCCAACACGTTCTTGAAGCTACCGTCTCCGATCTGGAGGGGGTTCATGATGGTGCCGGTGACCTGACGGACAGGAAACTGGAGGAACTGACGAGCCAGTGGATTGGTGAGTAGACCCTTATAGAAGATTCGGGGTCGGTTCAAAGGATCACTACCGAACTGGGTGCGCTGCACAATGTCGGCTGCGTCTACCTTCAGTCGTGAAAGATCCTCAGTTGTCTTGAGTCTGCCCGACTTCATGTAAGCCCGCTTGGTAGCGTGAGCCATAGCCAAACGGTTGAACCACTCAGCCTTCTCGAATGGCTTCATGCCCAACTCGAGTAGCCCGTAACCCAAGGCACCCGGTGGCTTCCTAAATCCGTGGCGGAGACTGGCAACATCAACCATCTCAAATGGGTCGAGACCTAGGTCAGCAAGCTCAGAGAAGTCTACCTTTCTCTTGACCCCATCAACCACGATCTCCTCAGTCATAGAGTCCTGTAAGAGCTTCTGACGTTGGCTGTCCGAAATACGAACACCCAGCTTCGACCTAGCCTGCGCGTACTTAAGCATCGAACCCAGTGCGTCATACCAACCACCAAAGGTGTTGGATGCACCAAGCATCGGCATACCCATCGTCAAAGGCTGCAACATGTTGAGCGTGACACTGCCCATGTTCAGGCCCAGATGAGATACATACAAGCCTTTGGCAAGGGTTCCACTTACACTGCTAAGACTGCCGATTGCTTGGTCGTCTTTTGAAAACCTTAGAATCTCATCCCTGAACTGCTTACCCCAAGGACCAAGTTTACTAAGTCCCTCCCCAATGGGACCACCAGCAAGCCACCCAAAGGTTTCTCGGGTAGAGTCAATTGCGCTTTTGTATACGCTGTCTTCGATAGTGCGCTCACCCATAACCATAGGAAGCACATCGTTGTTAATGAAGTCCTTTGTCTTTTGGCCCTTCAAAGAACCAACAGAAGCAGTCAACACATCGTAGTTGCTCAAGCCACCAAGCGGCAGTGTATCCCCTACCTGACGATCCCCCACTGACTCCTCGAGAGTCATTTGTCTATCTTTGTCGAACCCTCTTCTAAAGGGCGCAAACTTTGTAGTCATTCTCTTGACGGTATCGTCGCCAAGACTTTCGTTGAGTGCGCTGACTGTTCGGACACTCAGTGGCTCTGCGTGCAGTGCGATACTTCTGTTTGTTTTGTCTGAGTATCTACGAAGGCTTTCATTGAAGTTGATACCACGAACAGTTATCTCATTTGGAGTTGTCTTGTCCGCAAGTCGCCTTTGTTGTTTTTCAAGTACGTCTTCAGCATAAAACTGGAACTGACTAGGCTCGTATATCCCCGGACCTCTTTTTGCAGGTGCAAAGGTATCTGCCATTCTTACTAGGTCGTTCCCATCCCAGTTCAATTCGTTACTTGTTTTTGCTGCGACGACTTCAGCATCAGAAGCAAACCTACCTGCTCTACCTCTAATCAAATCCTGAGCTACTTCTTTGCCGTCCTGACCAATAGTTCTAATCAAGTTTCGGGGAAAGTAGTTTGGGTCGTTAGTTGTTTCAACTATGAAGTCACCCAGTAGTTTTGAAAGCTCTTTTTGCTTGCCAGGGTTCTTGGATACAAAGTCAAGTATTTCATCAGACATCAACTCAGTAATTACACCTGAGCTTTGCATGTCTTCTCTAAACAAACGGGCTGCATCAGCACCTTCTTTGTTTGCAAGAGTTCCTGCGTACCTAAAGATCTTATTCGTGTCGGGAAGAAGCTCACCTGTTCTTTGGTAAACATCTTCTTTAAAGAACATCTTTACTTTTCTGTGATCCATAAACCTCTTGGATGAATCCAAGAAGTCTTGCATGTCATATTGTTTAATGACTTCATCAACAAGATCAGGACGAACAATAATCGCAGGGTCTCTTCTGACACTTCGATCAAGTATCTTGGGTAGAGTTGTTCCTGTTTTTTTACCTAGGTCTGTCTGGACCAAGTAACGAGGAACCATATCTCCAGCTTGAAATTGATTTTCTAGAGTTACATTACTTCTTTGAATAATCTTTTTGTTGGCAAGCGGTCCTTGCTTTGCCTCAACTGCGTAAGAAACAGGAGACTCAATAACAGCATACGGCCTGCTTACACCGGGAGCAGGTCTGTCAACAAGCTCTTTGGGTTGAGGAAGTGCCCATTCGTAATTAAAGGTACTGTTGGCAGGAGAAACTTTTCCTTGAATTCTTTTGGGAATTGTTTCTTCCCAGATCTCTTCATCAATAGGCGAAGTCCTAGGGTCCAACCCCTTAGCTTTCATTTTCTCCATGTAGTAATCGAGAGCTTCGTTTCTTTCGTTTACTTGTTGTTTAAGGTTTTTAATTTCTTTTTTGGTAAAATCACCCTGCAACAATACTTCATCAATGCCTGAGTCAGGATTTGCATAAGGACCGATTACATATTCTTCTGTGTCTCGGGCAGACAAGCCTGTTCGTTTAAGATCTTGTTGTCGTTTGTCCCACCCAGACATCCTGATAAACTTTGCATCGTTGATTTTATGCAACAAAGCTTTTGCAACAGGGTCAGAAGTTTTGTTAGGGTCCAAACTTTTTAGGCTGGTGCCCAACTCATCATTGACTTTCTTAAGGACCTTTTCAGTAGCATCCCCAAGAAACTCAAGTTCCTCCATGTCACCTTTTTTCAGTGCATTGTTTATAGACTGAATAACTGGAATGACAGGAGTGCCAGCCGTCTCAATGGACGCACTGGTAAAGCCAAGCATACGAAGCAAGCCACCCTTTTCCTTGAGGAATGCATTGTACGCACCCCCTGTGATTACCTTGCCTGTAGTAGCAAGTGACTTGAACGCAGGTGGCGTAGCAAGGAACATCAAGTAGGTAAACGGATTGGTGGCTATATCGACAAGAGAATCCGACAGGGCATTTCGTCCCATCGAATCCTTGATCTTGTCCGTGTAGCTATTCCTCTGCTTGGGTGAGAGGTTGCTAGGCATCAGGAACGTATTGCGAAACGACTCGAAGGAAGCTTCGTCTTCAATCATTTGAGTCAGAAAGACATTAGGCCGATCATAGGATCGGATAGGATCAAACGACTCAGGTGGTTGAGGGAAGGACGACACTCATCCCCTAATATTAAAGAGGCTTGCCGTGAGCAAAGCTTCTGTAGTAAACCGTAATACACATGTGATCAATGATGTTACTGTCATCATCATAATAAATACCAAAAAGTTGATCAGGGCCTACAACATTGTGGTCAGTGTCAATTGTGAAAACAAGAGTATTATTTGCTGCGGTAGTACCAGTAATCGTATTAGAGATTGCCTGATGACCTGTACCGTTAATAAGAGATTGGCCCTTGTTAGCTTTCTTTACCACAAATGAAGAATCTGCATCTTCATCATCACAAAAAAGAGTGACTCGATCAATAACAATTGCAGTATCAGGAACAAGTAGAACAAGAGCCTTTGGAGAAATGTTGCCCGAACTAAGAGCAAAGTGCGCGACGTGATGCACGTCAGGATATTCTTCAACTTTCTTAAGAGGAAAACCAGCCATGTTTTAAATCCTCTTTACTTAATTCGAGTTCTGTATCGAATAGTGATTGTGACTGAGTTGAGAGCATTGGTACTGGGATCACCGAAATTAAAAGCAATCGCTTGACCTGCTGTCACAAGATTCTTTGTTTCATCAATAGTAAAAGTGTGCGCCGTATTTGCAGTTATCCCGGTAACATTAGTCCCGACAATTTCTCCGCTTCCGATTGCTTCTGCTGAATCACAAACTCTAATGTTTATATTTGCGTTAGCATCAGTTTGCGGACTAATAACAGTAGCGTTATCAATTACCATATCTCTGTCAGCAACAAAGATAAAGTGAGGACCGAGGGCAGTAGTAAGATCTTCTTCCATAAACACAGTAGTGATGTAACCAAAAACATCGGGGTACTGAGTTGCTACAATAGTGGATTCGCCAGCCATTAGTTTTTTTCCTTAAAGGAGGTCAGAGATGGCGACATCTTGATCGCCTTGATTAGGAGTAAACGCCCCCGCACTCATTGCGTTGGCTAGTTCTTGCATGAGATCACGGCGAGGCTCCCCGCCAATCACGACAGCACCAGCAGGAAGAGGTCTCCCGGCTAGGATCTTATTGTACAGATTTGGTGCTTTACGTGCCAGAATACTTTCATTTAGTTGTGTTTGTCTCTGGGCCGAAGCAGCAGCTAGTTTGCCAAGGGAGTTCTGAAAAGCTCGTTCCCTTGCCTGATCCTCCATTGCGTAGTCCGCTGCGGTAGGACCCATGATGTCCTTACGCATACCAGCTACAAGAGGAAACCCAAGAAACCCAATACCCTGACCAGCAAGGGACAGGTTACGGAGCTTCTTGTAATCGACACCCGGAGTGCTCATCATTTTACGGACACCAGCAGGGCTGTCGCCCATGATGCCATAGCTTGCAACCGAAGCTGCACCCTTACCAGCCTTACCTAGACCAGCAGGGATTGATTTGAAGAGGCTACCAAGTGCTTGGAGTCTTGACATTAGAGCGACATCCTCGGTGCTGTTCTATCTGCAACCTGCTGTGCACTACCCATTGCGTAGGCTTGGGCTTGGTTGAAAGACATCGGAGTTTCCTGAGCCATGCTTGCCAGTCTAGCTTCTTCTCCACCGATCAGGGCCTGAAGTTCAGGACTCATCATAGGAGTTTGATTCCGTCTTGCAGCATTACTAGCAAGGTCAGCGAGAGCAGCCATCTGACGGTTCTGCTTACCAGCAAGCAACGCCTCAAGCTGGGGGGAGCCGCCCATGCGACTAGCCATGTCAAGCTCACGCTTACGAGCACGACGATCCTTTTCATCCTGACCTGTAGCCATGCCATACAAAGCAGGCGCAGCCGTCAGCCCCAGCAATGCCAGACCCAAAGGCCCCCCACTGAGACCCAGCAAAGCTCGTCCGGCAGTCAGGCCCCTAATGGCAGAAGCACCAGCAGCACCACCAGCGGATCCTAATCGTGCAACTCGAAGAGCGTCAGCAGCCTTCTTCAGTGCCTTACGCTCGGCAGTGCCTCGCTTACCAGCACCCTTGCCAAGTCTCATGTTCCGAGGTCTTTTGGCGTTCTTGGGCTTAGGCTTTGTTGACTCAGGCTCCCCAACTTCTACTTTAGGAGGAGCGGATACTCTAGTCTTTTTAGGTCTAACAACTTTCTTACCAGTAGTCTTGCCAGCCCTAGCAGGAAGACCAAGTTGCTTTCTAAGAGCGTCTCCATTTGCTCTAGTTTTTGGTGCGTCGCGTTCTACTCTAGCTCTGTCTTCTGCTGTTGCAGGATTTGCACTTCTTGTAAAAGTAATTTCATTTGCTTTTACTTTGCCGTTTGTAGACTTTACGAATCTGTCTACATTCATTTTCCTCAGTCTGGGAAGATCGGCATTGGAAACATTTTCAACACTTTGCCGAACAATCTTTCCCTTAACCTTGATCGTGATAACTCTTGGTATTTTTTTAGTTGATCTTATATTTCCAAGTTTAGCTTTTTTAGCTGCGTCGGCTTTGGCATTTTTTTGCTGAATCTTTTTAGCTTCTCTTCTGTCTCTAGCATCGGACTTTTTATTCTTAAGTCTTCTGGAGGTATACTCGGCAAACTTGTCCTTACCGACAGATGCCTTAAGCTGGGCCAAGTTTTTAGGATCACTACCTCCATTAGCCCAATCGCGAAGAGCGTTGTTAGCTTGCTGCTTAGTAAGTCCCGGCTTGATTGCAGTAGCAGTAACCCTAAGAGGATTCTTCTTGGAGAGCTTCTTTTTAGGAGCTTTCTTGGTAACCTTCTTGGTAACAGGCTTCGTAGCAACAGGCTTTTTAGCAGCAGGCTTCTTAGCAGCAACTGGCTTTTTAGTTGAAGTCTTTTTAGCAGCAGTAGCTTTCTTAGCAACCTTAGCTTTCTTAGCAACCTTTTCAGCTTGAGGCTTCTTAGCTTCAGTTGTTTTAGTTGGCTTCTTCTTTACCTCTAGACCATCAAAAACTTCCGCCCTTTGATCTGGAGTCAAACGACGCATCGCTTGCTTTACTTCAACAGACATAAACTCAAGAAGGGCTTCTGCGCCATCTCTTTTAAGTCTTTTCTTTATGCGGGGGTTGTTAAGAAAATTCCTAAGTTTCTTCTGGTCCTGCATGACTTGCGACGTTTTTTTAGCCATCGTTGATTTCTACCTTAATTGTTTCGTCGTTGCTTTCTTCAACGAGTTGGGCCAGACCCCCCCACGAGGTTTGGTTGGCTTCATCCCATCCAGTCCAGATGACTGTTGAGGGTTCCTTCATCTTGTCGTTGTGCCGGATGCCCCAGATCCAACGACGTATCTGCTTCGGAGTTACCTTCTGGGTTTCCCACGAAGTTTCAATGTCTTCCGTAGTGATGTCTTGGAGAGCGGTTTGGTTTTCGAGCGCATTCGCAAAAGCGTTTTCACCCGAGACCATAACCGCAGAACGACCGTAGTCATTGTGCATCTCCGTCATCAGCTTAGATAGTTCTTTCCAGTCGGTCATTACTGGCCCATTACACCTTCATAAAGAGCTTTTAGATCAGGATCAGCCAAAAGATCTCTGCCTGGATCTGACCTAGCTGTTTCAACAGCAAAGGCAGCATCGCCTCTTCGACCAACCAAGTCTTCGATGTTTGCAATACCTGCTCGTTCCTGCTCGATAAGACGCATCAACGCATCTTGATCCAAGTCCCCAAACTGATCTTCAAGTGTTGCAAAGTCTTCACCGCCAAAGAACTGCTGGAGAACTTCCATGTCTCCGCCTCTTCTTGTGCCACCAAGGACTTCATCAAACGTGTCCATTAAAGGGGCCATTGTCTTTGCACTAGGAAATGTACCCCTAAGCTCTCCTACTAGAAGACCGATATTGTCTCCAACACCCTCCATAGCAGTACCCCAGAAACGAGCAAGTTCCCTAGAACCCCCAAAGTTACCTAGGTCAAGATCAAAAATACCTTTGTCTTCATTAATGCTGTCGATAATGTTTGAGCTTTGCTGATTCATCTTGATTTGAAGTTGCTCAAACATAGATGACATTTGCATTCGAGACACACCAAGTTTTTCAAGGGTGTCAAAAGAAGCTTGGATGTTTTCTTTTGCGTTTGCTGTAAACCTGTCGTCGGTTTCTTTTCCTCCCAAACCTGCCGCAGATCTAAATGCACCTTCTATTGCTGCAACAATTTCTGTTTGTTTTCCGTGAAGACCCAAAGATTCAACAAGACCTTGAACCACAGGAGTAATTACAGCTTTACTTGCTTCAACTTGAACGCCTATTTGTTTTGGGTCAGCTTCTCTAATTCTCTCGTCAATACCTGCAAAAGCACCAAGGCCAAACTTAGAACCTACATATTTAGATGTCAGAGAAACACCTTTATCAGGGTCAATTAACACTTCTCCAGTAGCGGTGTTAATTAGATTAATAAGAGCAATACCATTATCTCTTTCGAGAGGTTTGTTTATTGCACTATTAAGCTGAGAATCAGTAGTTTCCAATATGTTAGTGGCTGTTTCGTCTGCTGTTGTTTCAGCGTTTGCCATCTTTGCCAACTTATCGCTAAACTGATCTTTCATCTTTTTGATTTCGCTTACTGTTCTACCTTGTAGAGTGTTAGCGATACCTGTCTGCTTTTCAATTTCAGCAAGCTCTTGTCTCTTTTGGAGTAGCTCTTTGGCAAGTCTTTGTCGTTCTTGGCCTGTAGCCTGAGTCATTGCAATCTCAAGTTTTTGAACTGCAATGTTCATGTCATTAACTCGCTTGCTTTGCTGCTGCATGAACTGACGATGCTGTTGCTCGTTTGCAATCTTGTTCTTTTCGTTCTGGTCAGAGACATTGAACTGACGTTGATTTTCTGCAAACTGAGTGTCGAACTGACGCTTGCCTTCATCGGCCTGTTGCTGTCGAAACGCTTCGCCTGCTTGGTTTGCACGTTCAGCTTCTGTCAGTTGGCGATCTCGCTGGGCTGCTGATCTTTCAAACTGCTGTGCCTGCTGCGCTCTCTGGTCACGCTGTTCGCGGACATTCATTCTATTAGCAACGCCCTGACCTGCTGCTGCAATAGCAGGTGCAATGTTTCCACTAGCTGATACTGGTTGAGAAGCCATTCGTTATCCTTACGTAGCGTAGGTGATCCTGCCACCCATAGCGTTCTGCATAAACTCTTGAGACACGCCGCCCTGACGCATGTACATGTTGGTGTCTTCAGCAGCCATTAACCCGAATGCATTCACAAAGGTCTCTGCCATCGAAGCAAATCCCATTGGTGCATTCTGATACATTATTGCTGTTTGTGTGTTTTGTTCGGCTGCATATCTAGCTGCATTAGCCTGAGCGTTAGTTCGCATGTTAGCTGCGAGGTCAATACTTGCTTTATTCATGCTTGCAACATACTGATCAGTTTGGCCTTCAGCCATAATCGCACCCTGCATACCCGATGCTTTACTCATTCCCATATTGTTCAACTGTTGATTCATTGAACCTTGGGTTTGCGAGACAACTGACTGCACTTGTTGGCCCATGTTGTATCTGATCTGGGACTTCATTGCTTCGCGCTGGGCGGGAGTCTTCATAGAACCATCTGGGTTTGGTTGGTCAAGAAGTTTACTTTGGTTTGCAGCTTGTCTTTGCAAGCCAAGAGCTTGTGCGCCACCCAGCTCCTGTTTTCTTTCTTCAGCCTTTGCAATTGCTTCGTCGTAGAAAGATTCAATTCTGTCTGTTCGTTCACTCGCTCGCTCACGAAGACCTTCGCCAATCGCAGAAGTTTTGTCTTCAAGTGCCTGAGCTTCTTGATAGCCAGACTCGAGAATCTGTTGACCCCCTTGAGTAGCAGCTTGTTCTTGTCTGGCAAGAGCACCCATGTAACCTTGCTGTTGCATACGAGCAAACTCGTCAGCCTTAGCTTGATCACCAAACATGGCACCAACTGCCTGCTCAGACAAACTAACTCCGGGTGTTTCAAAGTAAGCACCCATGGGTCCTTCAACCCTGCCTACACCTCCGTAAAGAGAAGAAGCACCGGGAGCTTGAGAAGCAGTGCTAGGGTTTCCACCTAGAAGGTTAGCGTAAGGGTTCTGAGGCGAGTTGAAATCAAAGGCTCCCCCCATTGGAGTCTGTTGCCCAGATGATCCTTGCTGTTGACCTAAATAAAGATTTGCTATCTGTTGCTGTGACAAACCACCAGTTTGGTTTGGATTAAAAGATCCCTGACCAAAGTTAGACTGACCACCCATAGCCTGACCGTAAGCAGAGCCACTAAATAGATCATCAAATGCGTTTGCGTAGCTACTCACGTATTAATCTCCGACTGGCTTGTGGCCCTAATAACACCCTTAGCCTGTATTTGCAACAGCCTATAGTCTACATCAACACAGAAAATTTCCAACCCCGGAGACAAAGAAAACCCTTGCACCCCGTGCTTGCCGATCACGATACTGTCGTCCGAGTTCTGGAAAGCAGCAAAGTGATCTGATTCCCCATTCTCGATGGAGTCCGTCGTTTTGTCTGATCGGTCTACGGGCAGCCCGTAAGCCTTAGCATTTTCGTCTTCCCCCAGATAGACAACACCCCTCCAGAAGTTAGCTCTTTTTCCACTGCTTTCGTTGCCGTAAATACTTACGTTAGAGAAGATCGCTCCCAAGGAAGAGATCTGTTTAACCCGGAACAAGTTGTTACCCCCCACTGGTCTCTGAGGTGTGGGGGGCGCACTAGTCAACGGAGTTCCCACATACCTGAAGAAAACAGGAGAGACGGAAAGAAGCTCGCTACCTCCTAGGTTCAAAGCAGCATAATCAGCAGAATTCATATACAGGTATTTATTGGATGTATCGACACCAATAATCTTAAACTTTTTACCGATAGAACTCGCATTAACACCAATAAGACTGTCTGAAGGCTGGGTTACGTAAGCGTAAGATCCAATCATGTCAGTAGTAACAGACCCAGAATCAGCCACAGTAACCCTGTAGACAGTAACTCCACCCTCGGTAGCTGTATTGATCGAGGTTGACTTAGCATTCGGGATCGTAGCTGAGTGCTGGATAGTTCTAATGACGTTGTAAGATACCCCACCCTTGGTTTGGGTTTCAGTTCTGCTGTTGTCCAACACATAGACACGGGGCTTGAATCCTGAACCCGGAGCGTCAACTGCAAAATCTCCAGCTTCAGCAGGGTTGTTCATAACCCAAAGGACTCGTTCTTCCAGTTCACTAGTGGAGGAGTTGGGGTCCAGCAAGTTAGACGACCACATCCCTCGCTCACAGAAGTCGAAGTTCGTATCGTGGATTTCGGTGACCTTGCCAGTATTGAACCACAGGACTGCCGTCTGCTCCTTGTTTGGATTGTGGACATACAGACAGAGTTCTGTCGAGTCGTAGGCAAGCTGGATGACTCCATGGTCATCTCGCCAATCTTCGACAATGAACTTATCGAGAGCAGACACATCATCAATCTGAGTGTTGGGGTGGATCGCCTTCAACCCACGGCTGGTTACGAAGTAGGCCAACGGACCAATGGAGTCCCCTGCCCGATCATTGACGATTCCATACCCCCGATAGGATTCATCCATCTTGAGGAACCCACCATCTTTCACGATGTAGTGGATTCGATCTCGAGCAAAGCCCATGACCACAGGACCCACCGGCAGGAACCTAGACACCGAACTAGTAGCATTACCGGGCACATACCGATTCAGTGGGGGAAACAACTCAGGAGAGATCTCATAGATTGAGGACCACCTAGTTTCACCCAGACCACGCTCGGCATCCCCGACACGATTCTTTCGACCTTTGCTGCCTCCAATACCAAGGGCACCCTTCTTCCGAGTGTTGATCTTGCTGACAAGCATACTGTTGTCGTAGAAGTAAGATGACCCTCCAAAGGGCATAAGCTCGTCGTGAATAGCTTTGTCAAGGTAGACATCTTGATAGACAAGGGCAGCATCAGAAAGCTGCAACCAGTAAACAGCAGTCCTCACTCCGGTGTTATTGGTTGCATCACCTGTATCCCCATTGACTACATGCCAGTCGTCAAGGGTAATGATGTTTTCTAGGTGCAGGATTCCTGCGACATAAGTTCCACCTGCATCTTCGCAGCGAACTGATCTGTACACGTAAGCTTGGTCGTACTGGTCAGAGTCATACCTTATGTCAAGGCATATTTGAAGAGTGTCGTTACTAGCAAAGTCTTCACTCTTACACTCACAGATCTGTGAAAGCTGGGTCTTCCGACCTGTCTTACTGTTGTACAGGTAGTAAGCAAAAGCGTAGTCGCCTTTTTCAAATACGTGGTCATCATCATCCACAGTAGAAGCAGGGGCTGCATTACCATCGCTATCGTTTGATGTGTTGTGATAACCAGCACCATTTGCTGTTGTATTAGCCCCGTAATCGTAGTCACTAAGGTCTTGGACTGTTACTCCTGCAAACCTAGCAGCAGAAGGAAACTTCATCCCGCCAGTAACTGTGGCAATATCCAGACCGGGGATGCCTGTAATAGATCTCTCACCAATGCTCTCGTCTGAAATGATTGAGAAGTCTGCAACGCACTGGGGTTGCTTACCTGCGCCGGGGAATGTATCAGCAGTTGTAGCTCCGATAGTTGCGGGATGGTTGCTTTCATCGCTGTAAAAGACAACAGGACTCTGGCCTTCACAGAAAACATAAACGAATCTACCCCAAACAGAAACAGACATCTGCTTGGTTTCATCTGTAAACCTATTGGTCAAAAGGCAAGATGGTTTGCTTTGCCCCCCACTGAAGTCCGTTACGGAAGCGGTGATGGAAAGGTTGCTTGTGATCGACCTGTTGCCTT
>Ga0209645_1001438_pt1 | contig 11944 bp, 18 predicted proteins | sample ETNvirenome_6_30_FD_184070 | JGI IMG/M metagenome (GOLD analysis project Ga0209645, IMG submission 184070) | Marine viral communities from the Pacific Ocean - ETNP_6_30 (SPAdes) (version 2) | ecosystem: Environmental > Aquatic > Marine > Oceanic | place: Pacific Ocean | collected 2013-06-19
CACACTTCAATATCAAAGAGTTATTTTTCAAAAGAGATAAACCATCTGATGTGGTACAAAGCATGGAAAGTCCTAGCATATGTGGGTTCAGTTGCTACATGTGGAATGAACAATATTGCCTTGCAGTAGCCAAAGCAGTCAAAGAAAAATGGCCAGAGTGTGTGATTGTGTTTGGTGGCGAGCAAGTTAATCCAAATTTTCTTGAACACGATTTCATAGATAGTGTTGCTCAATACGAAGGAGAACAAAATTTTCTTGAGATACTTGAATGTATTATGGAAGATAAACCAGTGCCAAAAACATTTCCTAAAAGAAGATTAGAAGAGCTTAACTATCCTAGTCCTTACATCACAGGAATGTTTGATAAATTAATTCAAGACAATCCAGATGCGAAGTGGAATATGATATTTGAAACCAACCGCGGGTGTCCATTTAGCTGTACATTTTGTAATTGGGGCAGTCTAACACAAAGTAAAATTAAAAAATTTAACCTACACAGAGTAATGCAAGACCTAGAATGGTGTATAGGTAAACCAATCACATATTTGTTTTGTGCTGATGCAAACTTTGGCATATTAAAAGAACGTGATTTAGAAATTGCACGAATAATCAAACAAGTTGCAAGTAAAAGTGAAATAGATGCTGTGAACTTACAATACACCAAAAACAGTAACGATACTGTGTTTCAGATTGCACAAGATTTAGATCATCTGTCTAGAGGTATTACAGTGAGTGTGCAAAGTATGAATCCACACACGCTAGAAGCAATCAAACGTACTAACATGGCCTTTGGCAATATTCGACATGTGATGCAAACAGCAAACAAATATCAAGTGAAAACATACAGTGAAATGATACTAGGCTTGCCGTTAGAAACTTTAGAAACATGGAAGTCAGGTTTGTGTGAATTGCTAGAAGTTGGGCAACATGATAGTATTGATATATGGTTGACTCAGCTCTTACAAAACAGTGAACTTGCTGATGAATCAACAAGACAAAAGTATAAACTTAAATCAGTGATTGCAAGTGATTACTTGACCATCAACAATTACAATTATTGGGATGACATTTCTGAACAATTAGAAATTGTAAATCAAACAAGCACCATGACCACAAAGGACATGGCAGAAGGTTATGTGTATGCATGGATGATCATGCATTTTCACATCAATGGATACAGTCAAATTTTTTCTAAATATTTGAATAAAGTAGAAGGTATTAGATACAGAACATATTATGATTTGTTATGGCAAGAAATTTTCACAAACAAACACAATCCTGTGTACAAACATGTGCAAGAATTATACAAAACCATATTCATTTATCTTTCTACAGGCAAAATGAACAAAAAGAAATACAGAGGGCACAACCTTATTATTCAAAGCAATCAATTCTTATACAGTATCAAAGCTGACTTATTTGTAATCACGCAAAAGATACTGGATCAACTGTGTAAAAATTATCCCAGCAATTTGTTAACACTACAGAATAATCTGTTGCTAGACACAGGGTCCAATTATCCAATCACACTAGATTTTGAATATGATATTTCAAACAATTGGCAACCACAAGATGTGCAAATATCAATTGACGCAAGAATGAAAGACTATAAAAATTATAACTGGTATGCCCAACGCAGGCAAAACCTTTTGAAAAACAAAATACAAGTCACATATTGACGCATTAAATTTTACCAAATATAATTAATAAGAAACGTTGAAGCAATGACAATACAAAGGCAAGACCCGGGGGCAGTACCCGGCCACTCCACCATTGAGATACACAACCGTGAGTTTTACTGTGATGGATCATTTGATGGTGATCACCCTAGGGTGTATTACGTTATAGATGAGAATGAAGATTACAAACTCTGTGGATACTGTAATACCAAATATGTGTATGTTGGGGGTGGACATAGGATTGATTGATTTGGAAAACATTGTGGAGTTTCTGGTAAGACACGACCACCAATCAGTTCAACACAATAAACGCTAACGATAACGAATTAGCAATGGCGGCCTAATAGGCTAACGGGGTTTGGCAAGTACCTGGCAACAGAAACTTGCCACTTGACAGATCGTCTATCCATGCTACTATACACTATGAAAACAATATTGGTAATTGGTTTATTATTTTTAGGAGCATGTTCAAATTCCATCAGTGGTGGTCATGGGCTAGGACAAGACAGTAGATTTGCGATGGATAAGACATTCAATGAAACACTTGAACTGGCAAAGTCTGGACACACACAAACATGGTACAATGCACACACTAATACATCAGGCACTATCACTGTGATCAGTACATATGTTTTACATGGTAGACATTGTAGAGAATTTACAGGAACCATCCATGGCAACCTTAGGACCAAAGAATTTTGGGGTGACGCATGTAGATGGGGACAGTATGATTGGCGAGTAAACTGGAATGGGTTAAATAATTCTGGTAGGGTTGTGCTTCAACCTCAAACTCTTTAATGGATAAACAAGAACTACAACGTCTTATCAACGTAAAAACAATTGCACACACATCTAGTCTAAGCGAAACTAGATACAATGGTCAGCCATCTGACTGGGAACTGTATTTTAAAGAAAGATGTGATCAATATCACACACAGCAATCTGTTGAAAAACAATTTGGTATTACTATAAATTTTTCTATACAAATTGGTCCAGACTCTGTGTCCAAGATAGACTCTTCTGCTGATGTAATCATTATGGTAGCTAAAGAAGACTTCGTCACAATGAATCAAAAATTATTTGTTGAGGCATGTGGTCGTCCATTAGAACAAGTAATACTTCTATCTGATATTGTGCTAGAAGATTCGCCTTTTGATTTTGATAATCCAAAATTTATATATGCTGGCAGTTGGTTTGAAAGTGCTGTGAATGTGAAACCAAATGTTAACAAGCATAAACAATTTGTATTTGATGCCTTGCTTGGTCGAAGACACAAGTATATTGACAAGTTGTGGACACACCTTGAGCCATTGAAACATAAAATGCTGTACAGGTATTTTGACCAATGTAATTTACAAGAATATGATGAAGATATATTTGCAAAGATGTTTGATGAACAGAACAAGATTAACAACTTCAACAGTGATGATTATATGAACAAAGAACATGGGTCTATTACTGTGTTGCCTTTAGATCAAACAGAATGGATACAGAAGTTTGGGTCACACACAGTTGGATTACATAGTCCTTGGATCAGCAGGATCACACCCAACACTATATTTGACCACAGCATGTGTTCAATTGTGCGTGAAACTAACTTCTGGCATGCCAACTTGTTTCTTACAGAAAAAACTTCAAAGCCTTTGCAAGCCAATAGGCTATTCTTTGCACTAGGGGGTTATAAATTCAATGCTACGCTTAAAAAAATGGGGTTTAAACCGTATGGAAAGTGCGAATGGGATTCTATTAAAGATATAGGCAAAAGAATAGAAGTGTATGCAGAATGCATGTCAAATCTAGATCACAATCAAGTGTCAGACATGTATGCAACAGAATCTTCATCAATATCACACAATTACGAACTAGCAAACGCAAATTGGGGGCAAAGATGCATGGATTTCATATTGCAAAGCCTGTCCAATTGATATTATCTCGTATAAATACAAGCAAATAGGAGAACACGCCATGCCATTTAAGCTGGACAACGATATGAACATGCCGACCTTCTTTAGGGTGACTATCGCGGCAACAGGATTTGCTACAGGTACAGCAACAAGTGCCGGAGGTATTACACCAATAGGATCAAGACCATCAACGGCTACTACAGGCCCATATTTTTATGACACAAATGGTTCAGGCACAAAAGGCGTGACAGGTCCAACCACAGATGCAAAAGCATTAGAACGTGAGAGAGGACTGATTAGATTTGAAAGACTTCTTACACACTTGTCAGGTTTAGGCAGAGGCTTTACTGTGAGAGACGTAGGACAAACAAATGCAAATGGTGATGCAACTCCTGGATCATTAACAATGACAATTGGCTATGAACAATGTGAGTTTTTCTCAAACTATGGCACAGCACTTGGTAAAGGTAGTGCAACTGGCACAACTTCTTTAGATGGATCAACTACATTAAGCACAGCAATTCTTTTCTTGAAAGAAGAAATTGCAAAGTCATTAAACAATGGTTCAACTGTGGCGGCGGCAAATGGCAACACAGTTACTATCAAAAACAGAATGGTGGCAACTCCTGCAAGTGATGACAAAATTTCTATGCAAGATGTGACAGTTGGTAATCCACACACCACTGGCGAAATATTTGATAACATTACAGTGGCACTTGATGCTGATTACAGTCAAATCAGTAACCAACAAGGCACTGACGGTATTAACCCATAACCAATTATTTAGGTAGTTTTCTGAACAAAAAGATGCTATAAATATCGTACGATGTTTTTAATCTTATTGACATTTATTACAGCACTCAGCATATCAGCAGTAGCGATTTATTATTCAATTCTTGGACTGGCGGCTATATTTGCCGCGGCGGCTGTACCAATCATGATCATGGGAACAGTTCTTGAAGTAGGCAAGTTGGTCACAGCATCTTGGCTGTATCAAAATTGGCGTATCATACCTTGGTTATTAAAATCTTACCTCACCATAGCAGTTGTGGTGTTGATGTTTATAACATCTATGGGTATCTTTGGATTCTTATCTAAAGCTCACGTTGAACAAACATCTGCAGAAACAAATGTAGGCACACAATTAGAAACCATAGACGAAAAAATATTGCGTTCTGAAAACAAAATCAATCGTTGGGTCAAAGAGATAGACACACAGATGAGTCAAGGAGGTGCTAATGTTGAAGTGCGTGTTGACGAATTGGTGCAGGTAGAACAAGGCAACCTTAATGATCTGTTCACAAGAATTGCAGAAGAAAAGAAAACACTCAATGACCAAACTAGTTTAGTATTACAAAATTTACAAACACAGTTGCAATCTATCTATGATAGGATAGCAAACGAAAATAAAGACTTTCTTAAACAGTTAGAAACTACCAAACAAAGCATCAAAGATTCAGCTGGTACACAAATACAATTACTCAAAGACACAGCAAACAATCAAATTGCTTTACAAAACGATAGAAGAGAACAAGCATCTGCCCGCAAAGACGAAGACATAGCACAAACCAATTTGATGCGTGACAAAAGACAGATCAATAAAAAGACATACAATGCAAAGATAGAAGAAATATTATCAAATGAAGTTGCTGTGGCATCAGCAGTACAAAAAGAAATAATTGCAATCAATGAAAAATTACAAGCAGACATTGAAGCAGTGAATGAACAAATGAAACAGGATCTAGAAGCTGTGATCACAACCAATGATGTGGATGCCAAGTACCAAACACAGATAGATCAAATACAATTACAGATTGTGTCAGAACAAGAATCTTTAGATGTTGAACTGACAGCCATAGACAGCAAGTACCAACCACAAATTGATTTGATAAACACATCAATTGAAAAGTTAAGAACACAAAGCACAGACAAGACAGACGATATTGATGCTAGAATAGAAGAACTAGAAACATTGATCGACAAAGAACAAAAGGAAATTGACATACAAAATGAAGAGAAAGTTATCATACAAACTAAACTGGCTAAGCTAGAAGCAGATGTAGGACCATTGAAATACATTGCTGAATTTGTGTATGGACAAGAAGCAGACACCAACCTATTAGAAAAAGCAGTACGTTGGGTTATTATCATTATTATATTTGTATTTGATCCATTAGCAGTTCTATTATTGATTGCGGCCAACTTCTCACTCAAACACAGATATGGTTGGGACTTTGAAACCATGGGCGACAACAAACCATTGTTCGCAACACCAGAAGGTAAAGTCACAACTCAACAAGATCCACAAGTCATAATCAAAGATAAGATTATAGAAAAAGAAGTAGAAAAGATTGTAGAAGTTGAATCTAATCTTGATGTTGATACACCATCTGATATCAAAGATTTAGAAAATAAAGTTGATAAAAAACTAAAGGAGAAAAAGCAATGACTGAAAAACAAAAAGCAGTAGATAGTTTATGGTCAAAGTATAGGAAGTCTCTGCAGATGTTACATGATGCTTTACAAGAGAACGATGCATTACGTGAGCAGTTATCTTTAGCACAAATTGACCTCAGCACACCTTCTGATATTGCTACACTTGAACAGCAAATAGAAGACAGACTTGCAAAAGATGGACAACAAGTCTAAACAAACCATAGACACAATATGGAAGAAGTACAAACGGACTCTAACATTACTAGCACAAGCATTAGATGAATTAGAGAAGAAACCTCGCGAGGTTGTAGTTAACAAACCAACACCAAACACACTAGAAGAAATTGCCGCTACCAATGATCATTTACAAAAACAAATTAATGAACTCATACAATGGAAGACTAGAGGCAAGATGTACAAACTTGAAAATGAAAAACTTAAATTAGATTACTGGGGTAGGCCAAAACAGATTCCAGTACCAGAAGCAAAACCATCTAAGAAAAATATCCAACAAGACGACTATGTTAAGAACTTGACTAAAAGACAAACAGACAATAAAATAACATAGATGGAACAGACAACTGAGCTGACAAATTTTAACATCGTTACACCACCAGACTTTTACGACACACAATCTCTTAAAATTGGTGTGTTTGGTTTTGGTCCCGATGACTTTTATAAGTTTCTTAATTCAGTATCATTGACAGAACAAATGGTAATCTATACAATCCCAAATGCAAATGACGTACCAGAGAACTTTACTTGGATTAAAAAAGTTGTGGCAGAAGCAGATTGTGTTTTCATCAACAATGAAAGTAAAAGAATGGTCATCAGTAAAAGCGATAACTATAAGAACGTTTATATGATTGACAATACATTTGATACTATTAACGAAATTGTGAGGTTGCATGGTAAAGAAAACTAAAGAACTATATTGTGATTTTTGTGGCAAAGACAGAGGCAATGTAGAAAAATTAATCGCAGGTGCTAACGTAAACATCTGCAACGAGTGTGTTAAACTTTGTGATCAAATATTGTTAGACCAAGAAGACAAAACAGTTAAACAACCAAAACTTAAAACACTAAACCCAAAAGAAATAAAGAAGTTTTTAGATGAACATGTTATAGGACAAGACCATGCCAAAATGGTTATGAGTGTGGCTGTGGCTAACCATTACAAAAGGATATACAACAAGCCTGCAGACATTGACATTGAAAAATCAAACGTATTGTTAATAGGCCCAACTGGTACAGGCAAAACACTACTTGCAAAAACAATTGCCAAATATTGTGACGTGCCTTTTACTATTGCAGATGCTACCACGCTTACTGAAGCAGGTTATGTTGGTGATGACGTTGAATCTGTTATAGCTAAGTTGTTAGACAAAGCAGATTATGATGTTGAAAAAGCAGAACAGGGCATTATATTTTTAGATGAGATTGATAAAATTGCTCGCAAATCAGAAAATGTATCAATCACAAGAGACGTATCAGGTGAAGGAGTACAGCAGGCCCTACTCAAACTGATAGAAGGTACTATGGTAAGAGTGCCACCACAAGGTGGGCGTAAACATCCTAATCAAGAAATGATTGATGTGGACACCACAAACATATTGTTTATATGTTCTGGTGCATTTGTAGGCATAGAAGACATACTCAAAAACAAATCCGATCAAACCAACATTGGATTCAATGCTGGACTTAAGAAGCTGGCCAAGACAGCTGAACTGTATGAAAAGTTAGATCAAACTGATTTGACCAAATTTGGATTGATACCAGAGTTTATTGGTAGATTGAGCACCATAGGCATCTTAGGAGAACTATCGCAAAACGAATTGATCAAAATTATTTCTGAACCAAAGAATGCAATCGAAAAACAATTTCAATGGTTGTTTGCACAAGATGGACTTGAATTAAAAATACCAATTGATGCTAAAAAGGCTATTGCTCGAAAGGCCAGCGAACTAGGCACATTCGCAAGAGGACTTAGACAAATCATAGAAAAAACCATGTTGCCATGGCAATACAATGCTCGCCAGTTAGCAGATGAAGGAGTCACTGAATTGGTAATAAGACCTGAAACTATTGACAATGGAGATGATCCTGTTATAATAAGAGAAGATTCAACTAAACAAAAGGAGACAGGTTGAAAATAAGACCAGGCAAAAACCCAAGGTGGAAAGAAAGACCTAAAACAGAAGGCTACGAAGTTCACATACCAAAAGGTGATGATGCAATGAGACACTACAAACGTCTTAAGAAACGCATGACCAAGGATGGCTTTTTCCAAGAACTAAGAGATCGTAGATATTTCGTATCTAATGTGGAAAAAAGACGTGAACGTGACAAAAAAGAACGCAGAAATTGGTTGAAAATCAAAGCCAAAATGGATTTATACTAATAAGTCATTGAAAAATAAGCATTTTTAATTTACCACATTTGTTGACAGATCATGCTCAGATGTTATTATAAACTATAATAACAAAACAGAGAGAGTATATGAATACAATGTTAATAAAAGAAGACATCCTGCAAATGAATCGCAGAGAATTAGAAGAAATTATTTTTGCTGTACAGGCTCGTAAAGCAATGTTAAATTCTGAAAACCGTAGAAGGTTTGACGTTGGCGATGAGGTCACTTTTGGTAATGCTAAACGTGGTACTTTCTCAGGTACAATTGATAAGATTAAAATTTCAAAGGCTGTGGTAGTAGATGCCACTGGTACTAGATGGAATGTTCCACTTAACTTATTGGAGATTGCATAATGAAAATAAAAATAGGTGACAATGTGACTGTGACTAAGGATAGGTCTATGTGGCCAAGAGAAGGTACAGTTACTGGTATATCAATCGCAACACAACAAAACGATCCTGCAGGAGAAAGTGGTGTTCAAGTAAACGAATACGATACTATACTTGACTATGCAGGATCAATTGATTATGTGACTGAGCAAGGTGAACATTACTGGGCATACTTCTCGCAAATAGAAAGTTTAGAAAAACATGGATAAAGAATTTTTGATTATATTTGGTTCAGGTGTGCTCACAGGATGGTTTATGATTGCTGTGATTGGCACTTTGTTCATTATTTTTTAAGGAGCAACATGAAAATTTTAATTACGGTAATAATGATTAACTTATTGTTTGTCGTTGCTGTACACACGGCAACAGCATGAAAATGAAAGCAGAAATACTTGCAGAGAACATTGTCAAAGGTTCTGGCAGTCATGGTCTAAAAAAAGAGCAACTGACCAAGATATTTTCTGCTATTGATAACTTAGAAGATTTTGCTTACACCATAAAGAAGGTGTTTGAACATGGTGGTAAAGATTATCTTACCACACAAATTTTTAGTCATGCTGTGCCCAGCTTTGATAGTTTTACTCAATGGTATCATATTGATGACAAATTTGATGCCAGCTGGGGATTTGATAAGAAGGATGCTGGTTGTTATCTATATGGATTGTTTAAAGAACAACCACCCAAGCAAGTTGATATTTTAGATGATGCAGTTATCTACATAGGCGAAAGCAGAGCAACTACTAGAAATTGTATGTTAGGAAGAAGAACAGATTTTAAAGGTACTGTAAGGAATGACAGACTATCTCCTTATGGTTGTGGTACTGCCTTTAAAGACCAGTTTGGCAAAGACAATATTGATTTTGTGTATCAGGCATATTTGCCAATGCACAATAGTCTAGTCAAAGAAGCGGAGATGGAGATGCTGTGCATGTATTATAAAAAGTATAACAAAATACCTGCATGTAATCCAAACAATGATCTACGCAGAGTTAAACTTAGAATGGGGATATAATATGGAATTGTATGAATTATTGATTATCTACAGCATTATTTTTTGGTCTGTAGTTGTGTTTAAATCTTTGTTGAAAGGAGAACAATTATGTTTGGCATAGTAAAATACATTTCAGGAGTGGGCAATAGAGCAGTAAAACCATCAGGAGTCACTTGGTTTGGTTCAGAAGAGTTGGCAAAACAATACTACGGTTGGCACAGAGATTCTGAACAGTTTCCAATTGGCGAATGGGGTACAGATGACTATGGCAGAGAAGTTATGGTAGATGTGCTGGCTCGATCTGAAATACTTGCACCAGAATTTGTGATAGAAGGCAAGTTGCAATTACAGTATGGAGCAGAATTAGAAAAGGATCCTGAACAACCAGGAGTTACTGTGAGGTCAATTGCTTCATAAGTAATTTGTGATAAAAAACATTCCAACTGCCACTGATTTTGTAGATGACTACGGAGATGCATGGATCACTCAGGTTGGCAATCCACAAAGTCGTTGGTATGGTGATCACAATACAGTACATTGGCAAGTGTTTGATCGTGCACCGGAATATGTGAATAAAACAGCAAGGGAAAATTTTGTTGTGTTTTCGACGTCAATGTTGAAACAAATGCCAGGAATGTTTTTTCCGGAACACACTGACACTCATTACAAGTTCAAACAAAAACACAGAGTGACTGGCGGCATTGTAAGATGGTGCATTTTTCTACAAGACTGGCAACCTGGACATTATTTTGATATCAATCAGCAACCAATTGTAAATTGGAAAAAAGGTGATTATGTTGAAATCAAAGAAGGTGTTTTACACAGAGGTTCCAATTCTGGTAATGTACCTAAATACACAGCACAAATCACAGGCATACTAAAAAAATAATTTTTTTTGGTAATATCTCTTGTATTATAAATTTCCAACACTATATAATATTAGTAACGATGCCTATGGTTGGGTCGTTGCGTGAAACTTGCTTAATAAAGGAGTATAAAACATGAACAAGTCTCTATCTATTTTCAACCAACTTAGACCATACACAATAGGATATGATAATATCTTTGATCGTTTCGAAACGATGTTTGATAATGATCATTTCTTTAGTCAAACTGGCAATTACCCGCCTTACAATATTGTGAAGACTGGTGATTACACCTACGACATCGAACTTGCACTGGCAGGCTTTGGTAAAAAAGACATTGATGTACAGTATGCTGATGGCACACTCACAATCAAGTCCATCAAAGATGCTGATGAACAAGAGGACAAAGACGGAGTGCTACACAAAGGCATATCCAAAAGACAGTTCTCAAGATCATTTACCATTGCAGATGATGTAGAAGTTAAAGGTGCAGAGCTGAAAGATGGATTGCTTAAAGTAAGACTGGAAAAAATTATTCCAGAAAGTAAAAAACCAAGAGCAATCGAAATCGATTAGTATTAAAATAGATGGGCGGGTACCAACTCGCCCATTTGACAATCACATAATTAATGTTATTATAAGATATGACAGCAGACACTAAGGTTAAAACAGATTCTAAAGTAAACGTAAGTCACTGGGAGCCCAGCATGTGGAAGGTTTTGTTTCACAATGATGATGTCACTCCTATGCAATTTGTGACGCAAGTACTGATAGAAATATTCAACAAAACAGAAGATCAAGCAGTAAACCTATGCAAATCTATACATGAAAAAGGCAAAGGTGTGGTAGGAGTATATCCATATGATATTGCAGAAACCAAATCATCAGAAGCCACTGAAGTTGCTAGATCAAACAATTACCCACTCAAAGTCACAGTAGAACAAGAGTAATTTACCATACCAATTATCCTAGTTGACTTTATCCACAACAGAACGTATACTAGTATTAACTTAAAAGAAGGAGAAATAACATGGCAACAGGCGCTTATGTATTATACACAAGAGAATTCACTGGTGGACAAATCGGTGTATTCGTAGACAGAGCAAGAAACTATCTTGATAGATCAGGTGAAGTAAATGGCGGAGCAATTAAGTTCGCTAACTTAAAGCTAAGACAAAATTCACCTACTTCAAAGTTAGTAGCAAAAGGCAAAGACTTTACAGTAAACATCTTAGGTACTGGTAGTCTTAACCAAATGTTAGAAAT
>Ga0209645_1001439_pt1 | contig 11940 bp, 16 predicted proteins | sample ETNvirenome_6_30_FD_184070 | JGI IMG/M metagenome (GOLD analysis project Ga0209645, IMG submission 184070) | Marine viral communities from the Pacific Ocean - ETNP_6_30 (SPAdes) (version 2) | ecosystem: Environmental > Aquatic > Marine > Oceanic | place: Pacific Ocean | collected 2013-06-19
GTGCCTTTTCTTGTAAGTATTCTGTCATCTTGTGTGACACCAGCCACAGTGACTCTCACAGATTTAGGTGTTGATATCGTGTGCGTGCCTGTGGTTGAGTCTAAGTTAGTGTACGATGTAAGTGCATATTCTCTTTCAACGCCATCTCCAGTTCTTGTCACAGTTGCTGACGCATTATCATATGTCGTGCCTAAATGATCTAATGTGTATATTTCGTTGAACTGAAAAGCAAAACGTTTCATGTCTTCACCTTTTTTTTCTAAATTATATTTGATCTGTGCTGACTTGCCTGGTTTTACATATGCAATTGGTACAGCTGGTATCCAACCTAAAGCATTTCCGTTGTCCTGTACTGACCTCATCCACATAGGCAAAAACTCACCAGTCACTTGGTTAACATCATCTAAATTTGCTCGCATGTTTGTAAGGCTGTTTGGATATACAGTATTAATTTCACTTTGATCAGCAGTATAATGAGTCATGTTGATGTCAACAATATCATTTACTGAAAGAGGAATGTTGTGGCCGTCCTTGACATCTTGTGATGCACTTATGCCATCTATTGTATCAGTGACTGGATAATACAAAACTTCATAGATTGTTGTGCCTTTGCTGTTAGTTGCTTTAGCTGTAGATAGGTTGCCAAAGTATAATGTTTTGTTAGCAAAATTTTTATGCATCTTCGCCATATATTCATGCAAATGACTGGTTTCAAGACCAGATATCAATAACATTCTCATTTGTTTTGCAACACCAAAGTTAAGGTCTTCTGATCTATACAATTGGTCCACAGGAAATATGTTCACATTTGAATATTGAGAAACAAATCGTTCACGTTGCACTGAATCTAATCCTGCTTCTGCAAAAACATTTGTGTGACTTTCTCTGTAAGGTGACGATAGTTTAATTTTAAATTGTTGATTGCTTGTTGTTAATTCAAAATCTGATCCAGTGGCAGTCACTGTGAACACATATTCTCTATCAATGGTTGTTGTTTCTACAGAATCTTCAGTGTCTAGTGTAGTGTCTCCGCTGTCTAACACAAAGTAATCGTTGCCAACAGTTCCTTCAATTTCCCCATTTGCTTGAACTGATAATCCTTGTGGCAATCTGCCGTCTTTATATGTGTAAGAAAAAGTTATACCTGATTGTGTGGTGGTAGCGGCTACATTGAACAAAGAGTCTTTACCTGGTTGTATTGTTCCTAAGTTTAACGTTGCCATTATATCACTAACTCCACAGGTGTTGTCCATGACACAGCGTTGGCTCTGTCGTTTTGTACTTTAATTGAAAAAGCTCTTGTAGTGCTTACACTACGACTACCTTCAGTAGTGCGTTGTGCTTTGACTGAAAATTCGTATGTGGTTTCGTTTGCAATTTGTGTATCTAATGTACCGTAAATTTCTCCTGTTGAAGAATCCAAAGTCATGCCAGCTGGCAAAGTACCAGAAGACAATGTGAAACTTATTGTATTAACATTTTGTGCTAGTAAGTCTGCATCAGGATCTGTGATGTCAAGTTTTACAATATGATAATTTTCATGTGTGAATGTACCTAACAAGCCTGACGGAGTAGTAAACACAGGCTTTCTATTCGAAGAACGATCTGCTGTGACTGTGATAGAACTGTTTGGTCCATATAGTCCGTCTGCTGTGGTATCAGTGGTGTCTGCTCGATATTCATCTGCAGAAGCAACATAAATGTCAAATTGTCTTTCATCTTCAGTTTCGCCATCTGTGACTCTTACTTTAAATGGATAGTACCGTGACACAGATTTGCTACGATAGATATCATCCCATAAATCTGTAAGTTGATCAAATGGATTCATGTCCCAACCAGTTTGCCTTGTGTCAGATGCTACTTGCAAAGGCGACACAATACCTGTCAACTTTCCGTTGCGTTGATTGAATGATACTCCTGGCGGTAGCACGCCGTCTGCTTGATAATATTTGATAATGTTGTTGTCAATATCTGTGGCTACAATAGTGGTATCAATATATTCGCCATCAGTGACACTTAGCACAGTACCAGCGGGTGTTGAAAAAGCTGGTGCATCTGGGCCTCTCACTGTGAGTTTGAATGTGCGATCAGCACTGGTTGTGCCGTCAGTTGCTCTTACTACAAATTTTGATGTGGTATCATTTGCTACTTCTGATGGTGTACCTTTGATTTCACCACCACTTGCCACATACAAACCACTGGGCATCGACCCAGCTAGTAATGAAAAAGAAGTTGCGTTTGTTGCCAATAAGGTCTTAGAGTACGATACTCGTTCGTCTATAGTACCTAAAGATCCTGATGGTGTAGTCCAGATTATAGCCATATACCATATTTATTGTATTACAGCCATAAAAAAAGGGCAGTATATAACTGCCCTTGAAGTGTGTTTTATATGTTGTATTCTTGTCCTGCTTCAACAAAAATTGTTTTTTGAGGCTCAACAATAACATGTCCATCTGCGTCAGTGAACGATGCTTGTTTGATAGTTGGATCTTGTCTTTCACCAATTACCAACCAACTCACAGTTGCGTTGCTTGTTTTATCTGATGCTTCAATTGTTAAAGTACAGCCAGATAGTGTAGCTTTTACAGGTGTCCAGTCAGTCATGTTGTTTACCCATGCTTGGCCATCTCTGTTAAGTGCTACCCAAGTGCCTTCTGTCATAGTTGCTTCGTCATCTAAGTTCACTTCAGCAAAACCATTTGTTAGTTCTACTGTGCCTCTGTAGATGTTGTCTGCACGTGGTCCCTCTACAAAAGAATGTACCAGTTTGTGAGTATCAGGCATTAATGGGTGATCAATTCTGAATGTACCAGAATCTTTCTGTAATTCGCCTTCTACACTTAATCCACCGTCAATGTGTAAAGTAGTTGAACCTGTTGTGTTTAATCTACCACCTATTGTTAGGTTATCGTTGATTACAACACCAGCAGAGTCATTTGATGAAATTGTGTTAACATCTAAGTTCCCACCAATTGCAACAGCACCGGATACGTTAACCGCATCGTTAATTTGTATTGCCGCTGAATCAGTTGATGAAATTGTGTTTACATCTAAGTTTCCACCAAGTGCCACAGCACCTGAAATGTTCACTGCATCATTGATTTGAATTGCAGTTGAATCATCTGATGTAAGCACATTTACTCTTAGAGTTTCAGCAATTTTGATAGCTGAAGAATCGTCTGCACTTAGAGTTGTATCGTGAATTCTAATTGCACCGATTACTACATCACCAGTACCACTGCCTGTAATTTGCAAATCATCATTTGAATTTGATGCCGCAATTTGGTTTTCTGTGATAGTCACAGAATCTAACACTACGCTACCAGTTCCACTTGGTGTAAGTGTGATGTTTGAGTTTGTAGCTAATGAAGTTAGTGTTGCACCTGAAATTTTTAGCCCAGTACCTACTTGTAAGTCTGCACCAATTTCTACTAAACCAGTTCCGTTTGGATCAATGATGATATCCGCATTAGTTTCAGTACTTGCAATTGTACTTCCACTGATATCAATACCTTTTTGTCCATCTGTGTCTTGGCCCAGTAGTGCATAAACTTCTGTGAAGTTTTCGTTAATTTTAGTAAAGGCGGTTCTTAGCGGATCACCTGTTCCGTCATTTGCTGAACTACCTATACCTACTGATTGTATTGCCATAATATGGTCTCCATTTTAATTAAAATATACTTTATTTATGAATGCATTTTGTAATCTTAATGTAAATAATTTGTGTTTATAAAAGACGAAGTAATCATTACTGAACATGTAAGACTCAGTAAAAAAGGCAAATACCATCCATACAGGCGGAGAAAAACTGTGTGCCTGTTCACATGTGATGAATGCAAAAACGAATTTAGACGGGACAAAGGTTCAATTGACCCAAAGCGATTGAGTAATCACTATCATCATGTGTGTCCTACATGTGACCCAAAACGTTTTGCACAAAAGAAGGGTGTTGAGAAACGCAAAAAATTAAATTTACCTGTGGATGGTTTGATTACTGTGGATAAACTTTAGACGCCACAATACAGTCTACATGTTGGCATTTTGCCTTGTGTGACCCATTGCCATCGATTCCAATCATCACTCTTTAAAATGTCTGTTAAATTATTTTGGTGTATGTTGCCTATGGTACCAATGTGTTTGTTGATCATAGATATTTCAACTTGTGAGTGTGGTGTGTGCTTACCCCATGCAGTTATGCCACCAAGCATACAGCATGGCCATACAGAACCATCTGCATAAATGAATATGCTGTTGTTGTTTAATGACATACAAGAAACTTTTTTTACAGCAGTTTTGTCTTTAATTTTTGTTTCTGCATTGTTATAAGATTGCGTCGTTGGACGAAGTGTGTATGTGCCAACATCTGTAGAATCAACATAGGCAAATCTATCACTATGCATTGTATTGAATTTTTGGAATCCTATTAGACTTGCCATTTTTTCACAGTCTTCAATTTGATGTTCGTTGTGTTCAAAAATAAGCATTTGCCATTCTGCATAACCACCTGCCTGTATAAATGTTTTTGCGTTTTGTAGAACTTTATGAAAGTCAGTACCTATGCGATACATTTCATGCACACCTGATAAACCATCGATTCCAAACACAATGTCACAATCTAATTCTGCAAGTCTAGTCCAATATTCATTGTCATGTAAACTGCCATTTGTGGCTATGCCTATTGAACAATGTTTATTGATTTGTCTAACATATTCTATGATAGGGATTAGATCTTTGGCAATGATAGGATCGCCTGTAGTGCCTTTGAAATCTAAATGTTTTAGATTTTTTATTACATCTATCTGTTTGAAAGTGTCTAGTGTGATTTCGTTTTTGTTAAGTCCTTTGACTAATCTGTGATTGTTGTCATAGCGAGGACATTGCGGACATCTTGCATTGCATTTATCTGCTAACTCAATTTCAATTGAGTCAATAACATTGGTAAACATTTATACAGAAAATGATTCACCGCATCCACAAGATGATTTTGCTGTTGGATTTATAATTTCAAAGTGTGATCCAAACACTTCACGCACATAATCAATTTGCGTGCCTGCAATATAAAACACACTCATGCCATCTACAACAAATTTGCCTTCACCAAAGTCCATAACTTCATCGTCTTTGGCTATTTCATTGTTGTTGACAAATCCCCACTCGTATTGAAACCCAGAACAGCCTCCACCTTTGACCTGTAATTTTACAGCGTCTGTTTTGTGTTCCACACACAGATCTATGATTTGTTGTTGTGCTGAATCTGTAATTTCAATCATGCTCATATTGTATTTAATGCATTCTCAACCAATGGTATCAATCTTTGTGTGATATGTTTGTGTCCATTCAAATTTGGATGGCGGCCGGATGCCCATACATTGCCAAATTCTTTTGATGCTCTTTGTAATGAGTGCCAATGTGATACTTCTAAAATATTGTGTCTATATAGATATCTAGCATCAGGTTCTCCAAAGTTTAGTGGTTCGTTAGATTTTTTTGTCCAATGTGGTACAGGTGCACCATTACGACGTCTTGATTGGTTGTATCCAGGTTCTTCAAAGAAATAGCTCATTGCATATGGCACGCCAGCATAGTCTAACCATGTAGCCAAATAGTTTACTTCATGAAAAAACGTTCTTGACAAATCATGTCCGTCATTCATGTGCAGTCTAAACTGCTTGTGAAATTCTGTGATGTCTGGTCCTGCATGATGGTCACCTTCTGATGGTGGATTGTGTATGTTAAATCGTACATAATGATCATTGTGTGTAAAACAATATCTAATTGGTGATGTCCAACCAATCAAAACAAAAGTGTTGGATGGTTCGTTTGCAATCAGATAATCCAGTGTTGATTCGACAATATGTTTGTTGCTTACTCCAGGTAATGCTATATTTTCGTAACTAGAAAATAAACCTCCAAAGTGATCGTAAATCATTTTAGCATAGCAAAGTTCAGTGTTGGCTGGATCATAACCATTGGTGACCAACTCTTGTCCATGTGTCATGGAACATCCGTTCGCTAATAATTTCATATTAAGTTATTGTATATTCTGTTAACAGCAATCGCAAGAGCAATCTGTTTCACAAGGGCAGGTGTGGCCGCATCGTTCACAAGTATTTTCTAACATACTGTAATTATCTCTTTGCTACTTTACTGGCCCAGAATTTATCTAAAATAAAATACCAAACTGTGTTTGCTAATGGTTCTACAATAGCGTCTGTTGCCGCTACTGATAATGGTACATCAGCAATTAACATCAAACAAGTGATTGCAATGATAAAGTGTCCTAAAGTGTAGATGATAGTTCTTAACAGCGAACCTTTGTTGTTATCATACACACTTTTTACAGCATTGTACATTCCGTGAGTTAGTTCGTTCATATAAACTACTTATATTAAAAGTGTAGCATGGGCTATAATTTTAATGAACATCTAATGCAAGTTTGGCATCTTCAGTCATCATGTGTGGCCCCCATTGTGGATCAAATGTTAGATCAACCCTCACTGGATTTGCAACGCCACTTTCTATAACTGCTGTCTGCACCCATTCAGGCATTTGTCCTGCTACTGGACACATTGGAGATGTCAAACTCATTTTGACATCAGCAGAATTATCTGGATTGATTGTGACATCATAGATCAGTCCTAACTCAAATATGTCCACAGGAATTTCTGGGTCATACACAGTTTTTAATTTTTCTGCGAGTATTGGATACTGATCTATGATCTCTTCTCTAGTCATTATGCTTGAACAAGTTGTAGTTTAACATAATCCCAGTTTGCAAGTTCATCCCAGAAAGTTTCTAGATATGTTTTTCTATCATTTCTAAAATCAACATAGTACGCATGTTCCCACACGTCTGCTCCTAGTATTGGTTCTTGTCCCCACACAATTGGATTAACTCCATTTGGTGTGTTCACAATGTCTAATCCGCCATCTTTCTTTACAATCCAAACCCAACCTGAACCAAATTGTTTTAGTCCAAGGTCAATAAATTTTTCCTTTGCACTATCAACAGATCCAAATGCAGATTCGAGTGCTTCAGCAACTGCTGGTGGCATTGAAACTTTGCTAGGTGACATGCCATTCCAAAAGATGATGTGATTAAGATTTTGTGCGGCGTTGTTGAAAACGCTGTTGTCTTTTTCATACGAGTTTTTTACAATATCACGCAGGTTCATGTTTTCGTAATCTGTGCCTGCAATAAATTTGTTCATGTTAGTCACATAAGTCTGTTGATGCTTGCCATGATGTAGTTCAACAGTCTCACGACTCATATGAGGCTCAAGTTCTTGTGCTTTGTATGGAAGTTCCATAAGTTCAAAATCTTGATTCTGCCTACGCACGAAAGGATGGCTTTCATGCATGTTGGTAATATTATCAATCTTCATAGTTGTTAACTCCTATGAACTATTGTAAACTACTTTTTCTTCTTAGTCAATTTTTTTGCAGATTTCTTTGGTGCTTTTTTCACAGCCTTTTTTGCTTTTGGTTCTGCTTTTTTCTTAGCAGGTTTTTTTGGCTCTTCTTTTTTGCCCCAGTTTTCCCACAATACGGATAAAAATCCCATGTTGTATCTCCTTTAGTTATATTGGTATATTATTTAAGCCGTTTGAATAATTCTGGGTTTAATGAGCCACCATTCCAATCAAATTGTGGGTGTTTTTTAAAATTGTGCTTCTCCCATAGAGAATTTGCCACATGCAGGAAAATTTTATGTTTGACTTTGCTTTTATATTTTTTTTGAAGTTTAGCAAGTTGATCGTCCAAATCCAATTGATAATTGTTTACACTTTCTTCTGTTGAACTTTGCATTGTAATTTTTAGATCTGCGTAGATCTCTTTTTTGATAAAATTCATATGTTGCATAATACTTGGATGGTCATCGTCTACTTGATAAGAATGTGAAGATTTGTCAATGGACCAGACATGAATTTTAGGTAAGTGCTCTTGGTAGAAATCATACAATGCACTATCATCATCAATAGGCGCTATACTAAAATTTTTCCATATAGGAAACATTTTGTTTGCTGTAATTATGGCAGTGGCATTTTTCACAACATCATTTTCCCAACGCCAATGATTTCGCACAAAAGTTTTATTGTACTTACTTCCTGAGGGTTGATTAAGCACATTACCAACATTAAACCAACCTTCTTCTTCATATCGGTCTTCTCTTGTCCAACTAGACCAAAGAGGTATAATCAAATCATGTTCTGTAAATTTGTTTAACAAATCACATTGCACCATGCGGTGCTGAATAGCAACATTACCTGTGCCGGACCATCCCCAATTGTACACAGGGATATCTAAATCTTTTTGCATGATGTTGGCCCATGTAGGATATGAAAAAGAGGTCCATGAACACCCAAACAGAAATGCCCTTTTATATTCCATTATGTGTTTCTGTGTAGATGTACCCCGGACGTAAAATTTCTATTTGTTTGTGCATGTAATCTTTGTCACTCCATTTGTAATCAAATACAGTAGAATGATTATTTGTTTTTATTGCATACACATCAGGGTATGCATAGAATTTTCGCCATATTAAACTGTGATCTAAAGTGCCAAATGATCTAATCAAATCTATTTGTCCTATCTTTGGATGTCCAATTGTCAAACTCTTGTCATCTGGATCAAACCCATTGTCTGTGAGCCATTGTCTAAATTTATTGTTTTCTTTGATGCGCCATGATTCTAATCTATCTGTTCTACCTAGATCAATATCAAAGTCACCTGCGGCTAAAGTTTGTCCACGCATGGTGGTTGTGGTTAGTTCATCTATGCGAGCACCATCTTCATCATGAAATACCTCGTAGTGGTGTTTGCCAACTGCTTTGTTTACACCTAAATACACTCCTCCGAAATCTTTACACAATGCATCTATACCAAAACTTTTGAAGTCTTCTGCAGTCAATTCAAACTTTGGCGAATTAAGCCAACAAAACAATAGTGCAGGCCTTTGCCATGCTGGCAAATATTTTTGTTTTCTAAAACTTAGAGCCCAACTTTCAAATTCATGGCACAGATTGTTAAGTTGTCTAATGTGCCACTTGGTGATATGATCTGCTTTGATATAATAAGGGCTTAGTTCTTGTGTAGTTCCTTGTAGGTCTTCAAAATATTTGTGTAGGTTGTTGAGTTTATCGTGATCAAATGGATGAGCATCTAGATCGTCTGAGTCAATGATGATTTGATCTGGATCAAAGTGATCATCTATATGGTAATCTAATTTAGAGTTGTTGATAGCTTCAAATGTTTTGTTAATCTCATTGCACAAAAATTTACCATCTCGTTCACTGTTGGCCCAACCATGCCACAGGTAATTCTTTTCTAAATGGTAATTGTCTTTGAGTAATGTTTCAAATGCTGTGTACCATTTGCGTGCCAATGGTGTATCAAATACATTAAAGTATACAGAATGAGTGCTAGAGGTTGAGTTGCGAAGTGTTATTTCAACAGTATCTAGTATGGACATACCATAGTTATTTTACAACACTACTTGATAAGATATTTTGTGTACCAATACACCATCTGCTTTGTGTTGCTGTAATATTCTCAGCAAATCTTGTGTGTCATACTGTTCAGAAAAATGTAATTTGGTCTTAGATGCTACAATTAAAATAAGTTCTTCTGTGTCTTGTGTGTAGTTGTGTTTGACCACAAGGTTAAAACCACTGTCAGGGTCAGGCACTTGAAATTTGTGAGACACTCGTTTGCTTTGATGTAATTTTACAAAGCCATTTACTTGTGCCCAAGCAAACACAGTCACATACATTTCACGTGAAGGATCAAGTGATATGATCACGTGGTCACCGTTTTTGTATTGTGCTCTGTTTAATTTGTAATTGATATGAAAGTTTGGATCTTTTTGTTTGAACTTTTCAACTTCAGCGAACACACTGACTCTACATCTTCTAGGATTGTCCAACACAACTTTGGTTTCGTTCAATATTCTTTTGACTTGTCCTTGTTGTTCGATCCATGAAAAGAAATTGTGTGTGCATGAATTACCATCACACATCTGCCAATCAGTTGCCCCAACAGTTTCACCAAATGCATTTCTGATTGCATCTGCAACTGCTTTGTCTTTGGCAAATTGACATGATTGGTTTTCAGTTATGTTTGAACCAAAATCATGCACTCCCACACCTTGTACAGTTTTGCCTGCTATTGAATAAGCAAGGCAAAGTACTATTGTGAGAGTGACGATAAAAATGATGTAGCTTCTGTCCATAAATGTCCAACAAAGTCTGGTTGTGTAGGAACCAAGTTCCAAGCAATCAACATGCCTATACCAATACCTATGATTAATTTAATCACTTAGGACACCTGCGATCCAAAGTGCAACGAATATAGTCACGGCTATTTCTGCTCCTGTCATATCAACTCCTATTGAATAACGTCACTGTTAGAAATGGTGTCTGCGATTGCATGTTTATCAACCACTGCAACATCTCTAGGTGCTTCAAAAAGTTCTGTATTGTATTCTAATAATACAAACGTTCTAAATTGGCCATCAATATTAATAATTTGTTTATTGATGACTTTGTAACCACTGACCATAACCTGTGCAATTACATTTTGTGATATCTTGGTAGTCTCTTGTACTGTGTTACCAGATGTTATATTACCACTATCTGTAATAAATCTTTTAAAGTCAGCATTAATTTTATGATACATCTTATCTGCAAGTTCAACCTTAGCATCATGCATCGCTTTGTCGACACTCAACTGCATGTCTTCAGATAGTCCTGTGGCAACAGCATAGATCATACCTTTGTCATCAGCAGGATACTTCTGAAACCATTTAGGAGCGACAGTCTTTTTATCGAGATAAAGTTTTTGCACTTTTTCTCCATCGTTAATTGTATTAGAACAAGCACTTACAAAAAGTGCTAATGCTACAATTATTAGTTTCAAGTTCATTAGAACCTCCTAGTTTAATATTCGCCACGAACCATTTGGCAGTCTACATGATCTTCCAGCTTGTTGAACACCATTCTGCCAAAATGTGACGATTTCAGATTTGCACAAGAACCCTTCTTGGCTAAAATAAAAATTGTTAGGAACGCCTTGTATATTGTCTGGATTGGTCCAGTTTGTGTACACAATGGGTTCCTTTTTGATTACTTTTTCTACTTTGACTTCTACTCTGACTTCTTTTACAATTTCTGCATACGCAATACTGTAAACACAAAGCACACATATAGCCACCCAAAATAGTAAAAATAAAAATAACCATCTATTCATAGCTTTATAATATGTTCTAATGTGTATTTGTCAATGTGTTGATGTGGTAATTTATTCGTATGTGTGGAGATCGTCAACCGTTGATGTTGCCAAAGCACTGGTAATTCTCATGTTTTGTGTGGATTTACCAATTCTGCGAAGATGAGCTCTTGCTGTGTCGTTGTATTTGATCTTGTAATGGTTTTTCATGTATTCGGCAAATGCCAATATCTCTGCTTCAAGTTCTTCTAAAAACCAAATTTTGTCGTCCACTTCACTTGCTTTAGAATGTTTAACGTATGGTTTGTCTAGTTTCATTTAGATCTCCTTGTTAGTTCACCCAAAGATGAATTGTGTAAAACATAATCAAATAATGTAGCATTTGATCTGTACCTATTGATAACCAAAAAAGTTTTTGCCATTTCTTTTTGAGAAAATATGTGTTAATTCTTGACGTGATGAAATCTTGTATCCAATGCAACACGCCCATTAACAGTACCCATAACCAAATTGATACCAGTCCACTGAATGGAATTACCACAACAGCCAATCCAAATGTCCATGCTCCTACATGAATAGTCAACCATTTGTTTGATTTTGATTTGTTGACTGCCATAGACTCTGATTGCAATACATAATCACCTACCCAGTGTCCTATGATGATTGCAAGTATCAATTGTAGTTCCATCAGCCTCTCCTCATCTTTGATAT
>Ga0209645_1001441_pt1 | contig 11939 bp, 33 predicted proteins | sample ETNvirenome_6_30_FD_184070 | JGI IMG/M metagenome (GOLD analysis project Ga0209645, IMG submission 184070) | Marine viral communities from the Pacific Ocean - ETNP_6_30 (SPAdes) (version 2) | ecosystem: Environmental > Aquatic > Marine > Oceanic | place: Pacific Ocean | collected 2013-06-19
AATCGCCCCCACACCCAGTTTTGTATCATAGCGATACCAAATTGCTCCCACCAGGATCGCCTGTAACACCCCTCTAATTAAGTCTAGGTATGATAGTAACCCCCTAAAAAGACCCTATAAGATCAAAATAGTCTGAGATCGATCACTATGATCAATGATCTCTATTTTTTTGTTCGGAAACGATTTTTTGAGTATTCGTTTCAATTTCCAGTGCTTCATAAGTCTCTATCGATCTTACGTAGTCCATACTCTTTAATGTATGCTTCAATTGCATCTTCGATCATCTTCGTGGTAAAAGCATATGAGTCAGACGACACATTGCGAAGTCCTTTCTTTTGAGCAACTACATGGACACGTTGTATTCTATTTACTATTTCTTCCTGTAATACAAAGTCTAATGCTTTCTTCTTCTCTTTGATGTTAGCAACCCACTCTAAGTTTTCGAGTCTATTGTTAGCACGATTCTTATCTCTATGCACAACCCTTCGGGTAGGATCATCGCAAGGAAGAAATGCTAAAGCAACTAACTTATGAATGTAGAGAGTCTTTGCTTTACCGTTGTCATCTCTCAGTCTACAGGTAAGGTATGCACACTCATCCTTACCAGACCATACAGGTTTTCTGAGCTTGGGAACCTTGTACTTTAATGACCAGAGGTTTCCATCAGTATCAATCGAGTAACCACTGAAATCCTCTAAGTCTTCTATTTCATTCAATACTTTCTGCTTTCTCATCTTAGAGAACCGCAACACATCATAAAGGGGCAAAACCCAGTCATATCAAGGGATTCTACCGATGAACCTATCATTGTACTTATATAATGTACTTATTACTATTTTATAAGTACAAGTACATTGAGAATAGGTTTAGAGAACTTGCCTAAATATCTGGTTGTTTTGATTATACCATAAGTACAAGTACATTGCAATCGGTTGTTAAGTGTGTTATAATATCTGTATAAAGAAGGTAAAAAGTATTATGATTTAATGCTCAGATTTTATGTTGACTTAGCGAGCGTAGCATAAGGAGCGGAGTTTGTCAACCCACGGATCGCGATTTCCTAACACACAGGGTCGCGAAGTACTTGTAGTCTTATAAGTACAATGTTACAGTATTGTAACAATGGATCCTGGTGCGAACATATATACTACTGTGAATCTCGACGAGCTTGCACTCTAGTCGAGAATATGCTAGACTATAAGTATTCTAATTCATCTCGACTATGTACGAAGACTCAGCTGGTTGGTACGATCTCGACTATATTACTCAAGATGATCTCGACGAGGATTCTCGATCCAATCATGACACTATACAAGATCTCGACGAGGAATGGTATTCTCGACGAGACACACAAAATTTCTACGAGCTCTCACTGCAGTATTACGCATGAATCTCGACGAGAATGTGCACATACGCTCGTACGCACATGATCTAGTCGAGAGAGCCTGCACATACACAGGATCTCGACGAGCCTGCGAGCACACACGCACATATACTGTACGCATCTCGACGAGAACACGCACATGTATCATATGTAACATCTAGATCTAGATCGAGCTTATGCATCCATCATATCATGTGTGACACATCGAGATTGGCACACTGTGACACTTTCAAAATTGGATTTTTTATACATACCTTTGTATGGTTTGTTCGAGATATTATACCATAAGACTGAGACGGGGCAACAGCGAGTGTGCCAGTTCGAGAATTGGATGTTAGGAAAGGAAGACAGAAATATTTCATGGCAGGGTCAGTGGCGAAGATTTTATAGAGCGTACCCCCGCTCTTTTTTTGTAAATTTTGAAAAAATCGAGGACTTAAAACAATAAGAGCAAATCATTGATGTTCGCCTCGATATCTTTATAATACTCGAATTCAGCTGGAATGCATCAGTCAGTGTGACAGAAATATAAGTGGCACACACCGTGACCATATCGTGCAGCATCTGCTATATTGGATCTAGATACAAAAATTCTTATGTCCAACTTTCAGGAGTTTATTGATTATGTGTTTTCGTTCTATGGGGAAGGTGGGTTGTACCCCCTTAACGTCACCAAGGAGCAAATCGCACTTGCAACACTCAAATATCTTGACAATTGTGATTTCTATGATCAGCAAGATAAACCTTGGACATCTGATCACAAGGTGATGGTCTGGGGAGATGGTGATTCTCTGGATCGAGAAAGAGTAAGAGATGAATTAATCGACATGTACCAACTTGATTGGGAAGCGTGTATGCCAGTCTAGAAACTGTCCACTGTCCCCCGCAAGGGGGATTTTTTTATGCCATAATGAGAATGTACACGGAGGTTTTATGAACATCAAATTTACAGATGATCAACTAGATCGCTTCAATCAGGCACTCGACAGAGCAATGGATTGCCCATTCATTCAAGAGGATGATGAAACTTGGGATGATCTTGCAAGATTGCAGGAAATGCTTAACCAAAGCGTATGAAATTTAACGTTACAGAAATTGAGTTTGATTTCGATGACGATTATGCCAACGGTTTCAAACTCACTTTCGATGAGGAAATTGAACTTCGCGATCTAGCATTAGGTGTCTGGGACGCAGATGATGAAGATGACCTCATCGAAGAAATTACAGCAGCAAGCGGGTGGTGCATCCGCAGCATCGATTACGACATTCAACTCAAATGACAAACTTCTTCAAAGGCAGCAGGATGAAACCTGGTCCTAAAACAAAATATGAACAGTTCCAAGAATGGTTGGACAGGTGCCCCGTCGAAATCACCAACTATAAGGATTACAGTACAGAGTTTGAAATAAACTTTGAAGTTCCCTTAGAGAGAGATGAGGCATCGCGGCTGACGCATCTTACTTCATATGATACACCCGACGACATGTGGTAGACGGTTTAATTACTGGCACATCGTCTGATGCGGATCTAGATATCCGCTCTATAATAAAACTAGTTAAACACACATCTATGCTATTAACTGAAACCGCTGATCAAACATTTCTTTTACAGTACGTAAAAGACTATTGTGCAGCACTTGCTGAAAACTACAGGATCTACCACAAAAGGACCTTACAGGGAAATCTATCTGGAAACTATCCAGAATATGCACGGGAACAGTTACAAGCAATGGAAGATGGTACTGCTAACCTAATGCGTTTTCGTATGCAGGAAGGTAAGAAGTATTACAAAATCATTCAAGAAGAGTACCGCGATGCATCAGATTACTACGGTACCAAAGCAGGTTACACGGATCAAAGTGTACACTCATTCGTAGGAAAAGAAAAGTCTATCCTAGGTAACGTTTACAAACCCGCATCTTGGAAGGCACCACACACAAAACACGTTAGGTTCTCATTCTGCGAACCAGAAGATCTACGTAAATTACTAGATCCAAACTTCGTAGATTGGGCAGGAGGATATCTTTACTTAAGGTAGACAGTTAGAAAAGTGTCCACTAGGGGGTTGAAAGACCCCCTTTTACCTTTATAATAAGTACATACACAAACAAGGATTTTTATGAAAAAGTCTAAGAAGAAAACCATTTCAGACATTGAAAGGGACATCAAATACTGTATTGATGTACTCAAACTGAATGACGAACAGATGGGAATGGTTCTTCGTTGCACTGAAGAGTTAGGTAACTTCTCTGTTCAGTATTTCATGGAAGAGTTCATTCTTGATAATCTTGAGTCTCCAGAAGAGATTCTCAGATATGCAGATCCAAACTATCTAAAGATTGATTGGAGGTTAAACTAATGCCAAATCATTGCCACAATAGAGTCACATTCTACAGCGACGACACAACAGCAATCCAGAGACTGCACTCTATTTTCCTTAAAGGTGTAGAAAACAATGACGAAGTAGATACTGGATCAGTGTTCGGACACTTCGTACCAGAACCAGATTGGAAAACTATTCCACTTGCTGAATCCGATCTTAAGGAATATTCGTTCTCAAAACCTAGAGGGGAAGTAGGAGAACTACCAGTTTATTCTGATGATAAAATGAAAGGATTGCATTTTGCTTCCACTGGATGCCAAGATGATAGATGGTATAACTGGCGAGTTCAGAACTGGGGAACTAAGTGGGATTGCTATTCGTTAGAAATGGATGATTCGGATATGCCACACGGATTCGAGGTTACATTTGAAACTGCGTGGTCGCCACCAGAAGAAATATGTTATGCTATCAAAGAGCAATTTGATGACCTCTCTGTCTCGTGGTTCTATGATGAACCAGGATGTGAAGTTGCAGGGTACTTATAGGACACTTTATAAACTGTCCACTAAATCCCCATTCGTAAGAGTGGGGGTTTATAATAAGTACATACACACAAGGAGATCAACATGAGTTGCCTAGCAAATGAAAGCATATTAGAACAATGCTTAGAGGAAGCAATAGAAGATTTTTGCTCCAATAACGAATTAACACCCGAAATGTTTGCAGAGATAGAAAATCATGAAGGTGTCCAGTTAGCATTAGAAAAGTTAACTATGAAAAGATTTGAGGACATGTTACAGTAATGGCATGTTGCGACGTATGCGGTAACTTCGACGACGAACACACCGACGGAGAACCAGAGATCAGAGCACTACCAGATTATCAACCGTCCCTTTACTATTACTGGGACGGAGATTTCTGCGAAGAGGATTACGATTGGCGACGTAAATTCCCAGACGTAGATTGTATGTGCGAAATCTGCTTTGATATTGCCAACAAAGAATCCAAAATTGATTGGGTAGATGGCGATCCTTGGAGAGCAGGAACTAAAACCACACACGGAGGAAAATGGTCAAACTAAACAGGGAAGAACTGACAGAACTTAAAGAGTTCCTAACAGAAAGAATGGTTGATAATATGTCAATCAAAGATTTGGAAGAATACGTCTCAAATGACTTGTTTAATTACTTTGACAAGTTGGGAGAGCACGAATTCATCGAGGAAGCCAAAAACTACTGGGACGATCCTCTTATATTTGATGAAGTAATCGACGACATCAAACAGTATACTAAATGCGACTTCAAAGCAACCAAAGATAGGACAGTTTAATTACTGTCCACTTTTTATTGAAAACGACTCAGAATCGTTTATTATAAAAGAGTAGAGGAGGGCAGAGAAAAGGGTGACGCCAAGTCCGTTGGTTAGATGCATCATTGACCCACTGCTGAAAGCGGAGATCCGCCATGAGAGTTACCAAGGGGTAACACGATCATCTCAGAAGGAATCCTCTACAAAACATTCTTTAAACACACACACTATGTCAACCAGAGCAAGAATCGGGATTCTACAAAAAGATCTCTCAGTAGAATCAGTTTATCATCATTGGGATGGTTATCCTGAGTGGTTGGGTGTTACTCTACAGGAACACTACAACACACATGAGAGCGTCGCAAAATTGATCGACGGTGGCAACATGTCTTCGTGCTACTCAGATAATGAGTTTGATTATGAGAAGCAGGAGTTCGTTAAAAAGGATCCCGCACCCTCTTATTATGGTGGGGATGATGAAAGACCACACCTTAATTCATCAATCCAAATGTTCCTAAAAGATGCGTATGCTTCTGAAGAATTCCTTTATCTCTTTTGTTCAAAAGAAGTAATCGAAGCAAACAAGCATAACATCAAAGGTACGATCTTTGAAATGGAAGGTTGGCAAGCGTGGTCCGTAAGACCTCTCTATAATGATGATTATAGCATTCGTAATACTGATGTAACACCCGTAAAAATACCCGCATATGATGTTGCGGATGCCAGTTAGAAAAGTGTCCACTAACCCCAGATCTTTCTGGGGTTTTCTTTTATAATGAATGTAATGAAACAAACTTCTATGGGAAAACCTACAGGACAAATGCAAGAACACACACAAGAACTTCTTGATTGTTACAACGAACTTTTCAACTGGGATTACAACGAAATGTGTCGTTTCATTGAGAATTATTCCGAGGAGGAGTTTCAAGCACATTATACAAAGTATCATCAACTTTGCGATGATTATGGATCGGAGTTAGTTGAAAACTTCGGATTATACTTTGACCTTGACGCATCAAAGTTTGAAAACTTTGAAGATATGTATGAAGGACAGTATGAAACCGCAACTGATTTTGCAGAGTATTGGTGCAGCACTGTAGATGAGTTAAAAAACTTACCTGCTTGGGTAGAGGTTAACTATGAGACTATTTGGGAATCTAGACTCTCAAAGGATTATTTTGAAATTGATTGCGACATGAGTGAATACACTTATGGACACATATTTAAAAAGGAGGTTAACTAATGGAAAGATTAGATTATAGAGGAGTCGAGTATGAAATGTCAAGAAGCTTGACTATCGACATTATGCGGTACATATTAAATGAGTTCGATGGTAGAGTCAGAGACGAAATCATTATATCATCTGCAATTTATGAGTTTGGTAAGAAACATGAGCCAACTATCAGAGAGTTCGTTAATCTGATTTGCGAACAATTCTGAGTGGACAGTTAGAATAGTGTCCACTATTCGTTGAAAATCGGATCATTGATCCATTATAATGAAAACATACACAAGGGGTTCTAAATGGACAACAAAAACAAAGAGGTTCAAGGTTTACTTGATCTCATCAAATTTGCAGATGATTTCCTAAAGAAAGAAGATGCAAAGGCAGATGCGTTAATCAAACAGATTAACGGAGAAGATGCGTTTTTATGGAGGAACTTCTAATGCCACAACTTAATCTAACAATTGAAGAGCATCAAGCATTAAGCAATCTTGTTTCGTATGCGTATGGCGACAATTACAGAAACAATTTAATGGACACAGACACCTTTGATGAAATGGCAGATAAGGTTTATGATGCAGTAAACAATTTATTAGTGGAGGACTTCTAGTGGAATTACCAACAGAAACACCATTTTTGGTTACAACAAAATTTGAAAAGTATGGTACTTATACCATAAATGCACTGAGTAAGGAACACGCAATTAAAAAATTTGAAGAGGGAGAATGGGATTTTGATGATTACCAAGAGGAGTGGGGAGAGTACAACGAAAAAATTGAAGAGGTAGAACAGGTAGAAATTTATGATCAAGTCCAACTAACTCTAACAGAGGTATTATGATTAAATCATTGTTTACAAAAGAGCAACTACAGGATCTAAGAAAAGAATTCGTAAAATTCAAACTTGCAGATATGACCTCTGAAGATTTGTTTGCGTACATTCGTGACATTATGATGAATGAATTAATTGATCTTGAAGAAGATGAGTTAAGGGATGAGATGGATGAGTACGATGAAAACTTGTATGAAGTTCTTGCACCTTACGTATTAGATGAAGAAGGTTCGTATGAAGTCTTGCAAGAATTCTTACACGATAGACAGGAGGAATGGTAATACAGTATGCCACTTTATAAAGTGTCACACACCCCCTTTCAAGGGGGTTTTCTTTCGTTATAATAAAGGTATGAAAAACACACACCTAGAACACCCAGAAGACATGATCCTAACAGGAGATTTATCCGTGTTAGATTGGTTTACTGGTGGCGGTCACGTATCATTAAAATATGATGGTGCACCCGCAGTAGTATGGGGTAATCACCCTAAAACTCACAGATTTTTCGTGGGTACTAAAAGCGTCTTTAACAAAGTAAAGATCAAAATTAACTACACCCATAGGGACATTGACGCAAATCATGATGGAGAAGTTGCAAAGATTCTTCATGCGTGTTTAGACCACATACCACACCATCTAGGTTATATGGTTTTTCAGGGTGACTTCATAGGGTTCGGGGGGAGCGATGAATATAAACCGAATACCCTTACCTATAAATTCCCTGACGTGGTAGATCAAAAAATCATTATTGCACCTCACACGCAATACGTCACCACACAATGTGAAAGCAATCTTGCAAATGCTACAGCAGTACCTATGAAGTCTTTCCCATATTATTACAATTGGGAAAAGATGGACGAATGTTTGTTTATTGGAACTAAGGTTAGGGAGAGAGAAAACGATCCGATTAGTAACTTGAAAAAGTCTATTGACTTTATTCGACATATGGCAGGGGGGATCCAGTTCGTGGATCAAAAAACTGCGAATGAGTTGAAGAAACAAATAAATAAGGATTATAGAGAAGGGAGAGAAGTGGATCCTAATAACTATGGGATTCATGGCAGATTGATAAATTACTGGAAATTAGTGCAGGAAACTAAAGCGGACGTAATGAGTAGATTGACTCACAGCGATCCAGTACAGGCATATCTTGGATATGACAAGCACATAGGCGAAGGATTCGTAATGACTAATAAGTTCGGTATGTACAAATTAGTTTACAGACATATCTTCTCATATGCAAATTTTAATAGCGGACGCTTTGTGCCAGTTGGTTAAGTGTCCACTATTGGTTGATTCGGGTCTATGATCCATTATAATAAGAACATACACAAGGAGGCAAATGCCAAAACCTGAAATTCATTACTCGCACTCTTTCGGAATGGGATTCTGGATTGCTGAAGATGGAACTCTAATGAGTTGTCCCGCAATGGACGACGAACTTGGACGTACAACTATGGACGTTGAAAATGCGATTGCTGTTTCAGAATGGGACGACCCTAGCGTTTACACACCCGACCATCTCTTAGTACTGGCAGAGATTGTCCAGATATGCACCCTTAAAAGGGACTATGTAAATATCGGTTATTATGCCGAAAAATTCGGGAGGTCTTATGCAACCGCTTGATCCTAAAGTTTACGAAGAACTTCTTAAAAATTACAAACAACAACTTCCAAAGGAGGAACCCAAAAATGACAGGAATTGAACTTTTTATCGTAATCGGTGGATGCTATGCGATCTACACTTGCGGAATGGCAATTGCTACGACAATCGACTATTATAGCACAGAGAAAGAAGCAAAACTTGTAAAACTGGGAAAGCATAGACAGTTTTAAAAGTGTCACACACCCCCTACACAGGGGGTTTTTTATTCACTATAATAAAAGTATAGAAACAAAGTTTTAAAACTATGTACAAAGAAAAAAGAGTAATCAGAGCAAATGACGAAGTAGTAAGATACTACTGCGATAATGGTTACGGACTCTCAGTAGCATGCCATGACAATTCCTACGGAGGGAAAGAAGGTCTTTATGAGATTGCTCTTTTAAAGGGTGACAAACTACACTACGATGACCATGAGTGGCAGGACGTTCGCGGGTGGTTAACCAAAGCAGAAGTTTGGAACTGGTTAAAAATTGTCTCAGAGTATTGAGGCAATTCAGCCGACCAGTGGACAGTTGACAAAGTGCACACTCACCCCCGACAAGGGGGTTTTTTAATGCCATAATAGGTATATACAACAAAAGGAGCACTAATGCAACTTACACCAATCGCTTCAAATATGACAGAGGTTGAAACTTCTGAAGCACGTATTCTTTTCTCATACAGAACACCCGTTGCTGCTTACATCTTCGGTGAAGGATTCGTCAAAACTGAGCAGTATTGGTCAGTAACAACGTCTAAGCACATCAACAAGTGGGGTGCCAGAGATGGTAAAAAAGTCCCACAGTCAAGACTTGATTCATTAGTTTAGGAGATCGAACCATGACAAAAGTAAACTGGGAACGCAAATTAGACATGACCGAGGGCGAAGAAATCGTCCTCGTGAAGATGGCACAGTATTTTGTGGATTTAGGTTGGATTGATGACGACACAGAAAAAGACTTTGACACACTGATTGAAAAGATCTGTGAACCCGCACCATGGGATTATGCATGCATTGAGGTGGACAGTTGAAAAAAGTGTCCACTAACCTAAGACAAATCTGGTGGATTGCGTTTATAATGGTAGTATACACAAAGGAGTTCCAATTATGAATCCAACAGAAAGAATGATAAACAGAATCGACTCAGTTGAAAAGTTCAGAGACATCGCAGAGTTATGCGAAGACTTCCAATCATTTGTTGATGAAATCCAAGAATGGGGAGTCGATCATATATGCGGAGTTGATTTCTTCGGTAAGGGTTTTGAACTTAACCCAGAGTTAGATTTCAAACTACTTGATGAGTACTTTTCATCTTTCGGTTACACAAAAGCAAACCCACACCCCGCAGGTAGGTACGCTTAGTGCCAATAGTGGACAGTTAAAACTCTGTCCACTTTTGCTCGCTTTTTCCTCAAAATCGTTTATTATAATAGTATACAAACATTCATTCATTTTAAAAATATGTTACTTACAAAATTCGTTGAAGTTCCAAACACAAACATTAAAGAAGAAGTCTTAAGCGACTTCGGTTGGGATATGTGCTACGATATGGCACAGCAGTACGGACACGCTCAGTTAGTGTGGTACGCTCTCAACGGAAACAGAGTTGTTGAGGGAGAGTACACGGACAAAGATTAAACCGTCCACTAAGGGGGTTGCTTTTTAACCCCTATCCTTTATAATTGTACTATACACAAACAAACATTCAAAATGATCTTTACTGAAAACGACCAAATTGCAATCGACACTTACAACGATCTTAAGGATCAGGTTAGTGCATTTGGACTACACAACTTCGACAGAGAAGAAAGAATCCTTTTTAAGAAAGGTAGAATTTTATTAGAAAACGCTAAAAAGATGGCAACTAAAAAGAAGACCCCATACACAGACCAAGAGACAGAGTGCCTCTTAAATGCTTACTTACTCAATCAGGCAGATATGGAGAAAGCAAGGACAGTTTTCTTTAGAGAGTTCCCAAACAGTAAGCACAGTAAAGCATCAGTTTGGCAGAAGATCAGCAGAATCAGAACGTTAGATAACCAATTCCCACAGGATACAGAGTGGGACACAGACCTACAAGTTCGTACTATGTGTAAGGAGTACAACTTCTACCACGGAGAGAAGAGGTTCGCAGTATGAGATTTGTAATGGCAAGCGACCTCAAGAGCAGAGGTCGCAGATGGATTACCTACAACAGCAGCGGGAAGATGATCCCTTTTAAGATTACCCCACCGCTGCCAACTGCTGAACTTGCAGACAGATGGAGTCCTTATTACACAGGCGATCCCTATCCAAGATGCCCCATCTCTGGATACATATTTGAACCTTAACAGACCCTATGGGTTAGTGTATCAGCAGTCCCCCATCGGTTGGGGGATCGTTGATCCTAGCCGAAACCCGTATATAAAAACGATAGGTACCATTAAGCTATAAACGACCCGAATCGAGAGGTAAATATCGAACGTGATATATAAAGTCAAAACACATACCAAATCCTAAAACTTTTTGTCTTGATATGCAAAAAAATTCCGCAGAAAATTTTTCGCCCATAGAGGTCGATCCCATAACTGGGAACTTTATGATTGATCTGCCTGAGTGGATGGTTAATGATATGGGATGGTATGAAGGAACTATGCTACAATTAGAGTTATCCGATGAGGATGAAATTATCTTAAAAGAAAAGGAAGATGACTGAAACCGATACCGTTTATCATTTCTATGCCAAAGACCAATGTATTATGCATTCGGTAAAAGAAGAAGACTTCAAAGTTACATGGACTACACTCAAAGCAATGGTTGGTCTAATGCATACATCATATAAAGAAGAAGACCTATCATATACTAAGTTACCATCTCAAAAATTTGAAGAAAACCCATCCTTGGATGATCATTCATACTAATTGACAACCACTATATAATAGTGTATGATATGAATGTAATTACAACACATTATGGCAAAAGGATTTACAGTTAAAGCAAAAAACCCCGTCAAGTCCAAACCAAAGAAGGAAGAATGGGATTATGCTTTAGCAAGACAATTAATAAAAGGAAAGACAATAGTATTTTGTCTACCTGGTCGAGGTGTAAGTTATATCTTTTTAAAGTCATTCGTTCAACTATGTTTTGATCTTGTACAATCTGGAGCAAGTATTCAGATTTCTCAGGATTATAGTTCAATGGTGAACTTTGCAAGATGTAAGTGTTTAGGAGCAAACGTTCTTCG
>Ga0209645_1001444_pt1 | contig 11896 bp, 5 predicted proteins | sample ETNvirenome_6_30_FD_184070 | JGI IMG/M metagenome (GOLD analysis project Ga0209645, IMG submission 184070) | Marine viral communities from the Pacific Ocean - ETNP_6_30 (SPAdes) (version 2) | ecosystem: Environmental > Aquatic > Marine > Oceanic | place: Pacific Ocean | collected 2013-06-19
CAGGTCTTCAAGGTAGTAACACTGCAACCAGTGGGCCAGGAATTTTTGCAGTTTATACACATAATTACAGTTCAGGTCAAAATGTAAGAACCGAAAGAATTCGAGTTTCTGGTTCAAATGGTAATGTGGGTATCAGTGATGATCAACCTAGTAGTATTCCAAGAAAACTCTGGGTATATGAGGGAAGTAATGATCCTTATATAAGAGTACAAAGAGGTTCCACCAGTAATGTAATTATGGGTGGATATGAAATTGCATCAAGTAATGGTAATGGTAATAATGTTTTAGCAACTATGTTGGCTAGGAGTGCTGGCAATAGTGGAACTACAGGTTCTATGATTTTCCAAGTTAGAGATCAAGGAACTAACCGTGAAGTTATGAGAATGACAGGGGGTTCTGTTGGTGCTATTCAGGGTAATAGAATGCTCGTAAATGGTAATCAAGTTTGTGTGTTTGGTAGTCCTCTTGGAACATCAGGTACACAGGCTAGAGATGGTAACATAACTACTTACAATACTGTATATGAGCATTCATCAAGTTCATATAGAACAAGTGACAACGGTGCGTTTGGTGGAACATTTGTAGTAGGTGGTAATGCATCCTATTGGTATCCTGTATGGTTTCAACAACCTACAAACTGTCCACCTCAAGAATTATGGATAAACAAATATGTTCATAACTATGCAACTTGGGATGGATCATTAATGTTCAGAGCAACTTTATGTGGATCAGGATATGGAGCATATCAGGTTCAACAACGTGTTCATTACTATGTTTCTTCATCAAAATCTTTCATAGGTAAAATAATTTACACTGGACATAATAATGCATATCTGGTATGTTGGATGTTAGGTGGTGGACGTTCTTATGGTTGGGGAACAACTGGTGGTAATGGTATAACTGTAAATGTGGGTGATGACGGTAACAGTCATAACCTTGGGCCAGGTAATACTTCTGAAACCTATATCACTAGTAATCTTTCAATACCTCAAGGTTATGAACAAGCAATGACTACATCTGGTCAACATCAACAATCAGATGGATTTTAATTAGGGGATTTTTATGACTAAAAAGTACAATTTCTACAAATATGTTGATACTCCTTCAGGAATGTGGGAAGGTAATATCACAACAGTAATTCATTCATGGAAAAATCCTGAGACAGGTGAAGATTTAGTATATCTTCCTTATCTTTATTTTAAGGAAATGCATAATTGGACAGAGGCACAATTTCTTGAAGCCTATAAACCAGATATGTGGGGAGAAATCCGTGAAAGGAGAGATGATTTATTATTAGAAACTGATTGGACACAAAACCCTGATGTTCCAGATGCAACAAAGGCAAAATGGCAAGCATATCGTCAGGCACTTCGAGATGTTCCATCACAAACTGATCCATATAATATTACTTGGCCAACAAAACCATAATAAATAATCAAAAATGTTATATAACGAAGCAGAAGGAAAAAACTTTCAAAAAGTATATAAAAGAGTAGGTATTAGAAGAGATAGAAATTTTTCTGATCTATCGAATCCAACTGCAGGTTTAGAAAACTTATTAGATACTCTAGTTGATGTGTCTGGAACACAATTTTTATCAACGGATTTAGCAGCAATTAAAAATATTTTTGCAAGAGGTTTGACAAATGATGGTTACTTAAAAATTGCAGGAAGTGCAATTAAATTTACAACTCAAGATGGAGTTACTGCAAGTTTTAATCCTCGTATCACATATCAGAATCGTTTAGATAAAATTAAAATATTTTCAGGAACACCAAGATTAGCAGGTGGAGACGGATTGACAGCAAAATACTATCAAAATGATCAAATAACTTTTAACACTCACGCTGATTTCAATTACAATGTAGATCCAAATACAACTGCAGCAAATGTATTTAAAGATGAAACGAGTGAAGGTAAGATTGAAGATGATAATTTCTGGGAAGCAGGTAATTTTAACTATACTGGAAACGTACACCCACAATCAGCAAAGGTAAACACTGGTGTAAAATGGGAGGGATATTTTATTCCTACAATTACAGGAACAGTTAATTTTAATACTTCATCTACTGGTTATTTTACAGTTGACTTTAATAAAGAAGGATATGAAGAAGATAATGATAAAAATCAGACAAATGCATCAAAAACTGCTGTTGGTGCAGGTAATACTTATACTGAACATGTAAGAATTGGTCTTAGTACATCAATTTCAGGAATAAGTTCGACTGGTTCAAACCAAATTACAATTTCAGGTGCGTCTGAACTTGAAAAAATGAATACCATTGGAATTGGTATGACAGTAGTTCATTCAAATATTGCCACAAATACAGTGATTGATACTTTTAATAAAACATCAGGAGTAATTAATCTTACACCTCCAGCTGGAACTGCTAGTGCGGTCACTGCACCCATATCAAATCAGAGCATGACATTTAAAAGAGATTTGGGTACAGGTGTAAGTCACAGTTTTAAAACTCAAGTATTAATTGCATATCAAAAATATCGCATTCGTTACAGATATTTTAATCATAAAAACTTTGACTCGAAAGATATTGAAAGAAATATTAATATAAATTATAATCAAAATAATCAACAAACATCTACCAATCTAAGATACAATACATTATTTCCCCTTGATTATGATTTTTCAGATTCTGCCAAAGGTGGTTTTAACATATATTTTGATAATTCTGTTCGTTTTGGTGGAACAAATATATTCAGTTCTCCAATCGGACTTGGAAGTCGAAGTGACAGTTCAAAATATGTCAAATTAAAATCTTCAAACAAACTTGATATAACATATAAAGTCAAACAAGTATTAGGAAGTGATACAGCAAGTAAAACCACAGGAATTATAAGAAGACAAACAACTTGTTCAACTGTAAGTGGTAGTTCTGTTATTCCAATATCATTGACAACAGATATCGAAATTGGTAATTATGTTTTTGGAACTGGCATTCCTGATAACTCAAGAGTAATCGATTATACAATTAATCAATTTATTATCATTGATAAAGTTGCAACTGCAACTGGGTCAAATACTTTAACATTCATCAATCATCGTGGATTTGTAAAGAGAGTTATAGTTAATGCAAATGTTAGTAACAATAAAACAATAATTGCCAATTCTAGCACTCCTCTCAAATCAACATCTCCAAGTGAAGAGACAACTCATACTGATGTTCAGAAAGATATGGTCGTAATTGGAAATGGTATAAATGCAGTTCAAATAACTAATGTTACTGGCCCAAGTGGTGATGGTGGAAGTTTAACTTTAAAAGATAATGTAAGTGCATCTCAAAATGATGAAATATACATCTATCAATCACGAGGACTCAAAGATAATAGTTTAATTACATTTTGTGATAAACTTGCCACATCGCCAACAGTTCAGTGTTTAATCGCAACAAGTGCAGTATCAAGTGGAAATGTAATTCCAGTTGAAACTTTAGGTGCAATTAATCAAGGTAATGCAACAAACTGGAATATACAAGGATTTAATTTCAAAAAAGATAGCAGTGGTAATAGTATAACCACGATTGCTTCAGTTAATACAAGTGCTAAAACGATAACTCTTAATGTGAATATAGACAAACCCATCGTAAGTGGCACACAATTCACTGCTACAACGAACAGTGATGACCGCCAATTATGTTGCCCACCCACTGACACCTCTCCACCATTTACTGCCACTGAAGAGGGTTTAAACACGAATTTAGGTGAAAGACCAAATCTTAGATTTGAAAATGGAAATCTTGTGTTCGATCAACTTACTATCCAAAATAATGGATCTAATGTACAAGATAATGATGCTTATGCCACAGGTTCAGTAAATCGTAAAATTAGTATTAAAACACCTTCATCTACACAACCATTTAAAATATTAGCAACAACTTAAAAAAAGGTTTTTAGTCAAATTTTTGCCGAAATTTTTTTTCGACCTTTTTTGGAATTAAAAGTCGATTTTAGTTTTCAGTTAAGAGTAAATAAAATGATTCTTTATTACCACTACCATCTTGAACTTGAATTGGAATCTTATGAGTGAACGAAGACGCAACAACACCAGATACAGTCGATACATCATTATCAATTCCAGTTATCACCATTGAATTATTGCCATCCAAAAATGCAAGTTCACCGATTGATACCTCTTCACTTTCAGTCGTTAATTTACTAGTGCTACCTCCATCGTCATCAGCAGATTCAACCCAAGGATTATTATCACTTGAAAATGCACGAGTGTCTCCAATATAAATGCCAGGTGCAGGTGCATCAGGAATAATACTTCCATCTGTATTTTTATTTTGTACAAGATTACCAGTTTGATTATAATCATCTGGATCATGTAAATTAATACTACCTTCAAATTTAATTGATTCTGAAGTAGTTACACTTTGATCACTTCGATATTTTTTAAGAGTAAAATATTCAGCAGTTTCTATGTTTCCTTGAGTTGATTCAAATGTACCATTTATATCACTTGGATAATTAAACTCCGAAGTGTCTTGCACATCTGGTGGAATATAATTTATGACTTGTTGTTGATGAACATCATCTTTTCTTTTAAATTGAAAATTATCTGGACTTGCAGTCGCACTACCTGTAATCGTGATTGCACTACCACCTAAAGTTGTTGATAATTTAAACTTACTTACACCATCAGATTCTACCACATAATAATCTGTATTTTTCGTTAAACTTGCACCACCCACAGATACATCATCACTTAAATTGACAACATCCTCATCTGTGTAAACAAATATATTTTGAACCTTTAACTTGAAAGAAACGCCACTAAGTGAAAGACCACTATTTGTATAACTCAATCCACTCTTGACAAATGTAATAGTTTTTAAATCAGGAGAAACAGCAGTCACACTATACTGTGCATTTAAAGAATCATTTTCTGATATACCTGCAAGTTCAACTAAGTCACCAAATTTGAGAAGATAGGAATCAGTCAAAGTAACTGTAATCACCGTGTTAGCACCATCAGCTTCGGTACTGATCGCACTCGCAGAAATTAATCTATCAGTGGCAAAAGAAAAGAAACCATTCGAATCAATTTTATTAAATGCAATATTAGATGTATTTCTTAAATTATTTTGTAGATAACTTATGTCATCAGCAGTTCCTGCACCAGCAAGGTTGTCTAATGCAACAGTATCATTTACAGTTTCTTGAAGATTTAAATCTCTTCGATATCCTTGGTTTGAAATTGCCATTTTATTTCTCCTTATTCTGTTGGTTCAGGGGGTATTCCACCAGACAGACCTATAGACCATCCTTTAGATACTAATGTTCTTGCTGCAGCATAACCAACCGCAGATGGGAAAATTAAAACACCACTAGAATTTGTCTGGTTCTTTAAGTTAATTGAAACACCACCACGATTAATAGAAGTCCAATTATCTACTAAATCAACTAATATATTATCTAAATCAGTTTGAGTTAAATTATTAAATTTCAAATCAATAAAATTCATTCGATAAAGTTTTGCAAATGCACCAACCTTATACGAGGTCAATTGGTTATTACGCAAAGTTAAACTTCTTAAATTAGTGCATCCACTAAAATCTGGAATTTGACCCGTAAGTTGATTGTTAGGTGCTTGATAAGTATATAGATTTGGTAGTGATTCTGGTTCTCCAATTGCTGTAAGATTATTATTTTGGAAGTACAAATATCGTAAGTTATTTAAGTTTTTAAATCCTGGTATAGTTCCTTCTAATTGATTATATTGTAAGTTAACATAATGAATATTTGGATTGGCAACGAAGTTAGGAATTGTTCCAGTGAATGCGTTACTTTGCATCCAAACATATTGTAAGTTAGGATTTGAACTGAATAATTGAGTAATGTTTCCAGTAGTTTTTCCATGAGAACGATACCAAATATAATAAAGTTTTGGATTAAATAAAAATGCATCTGGATGTATTCTATTTTTTCCATCTGGGAAATTAGAACCAAGACCGTATGAATCAATCAGAATATGATCAAGATTAACTGCTTCCTTAAATGTTTCAGCATAAATTACATATTCTTGAGAACTATCAGCAGTGTTTGGTTTACCACCTTTAACATTTGTATACCTTAAATCAAGATATGTTAATGCAGGATTAGTGAATGATGCGGGAAAATTTATTGCTCCCAAATTAGTGGCATAAAAGTTAAGTCCACCAAGAGACAGGCAACCACCAAAGAGATAAGTTCCACTCCCAGTTACTAATTGATTTGCAGATCCTCGATTATATGTTGAACTAAAACTAGTGAGACTTGTTTTACCTTGTAAATTGTTTGGAATTGCAACGCCTGTTGCTGAATAATTAATTGTTGCAATTGAATTTGCACTTGCCAAACTATGAGGCCCATCAGACAAATAATAATTACCAGTAACACTTAAATTCACAAGATTTGGAAGTTGTTTGTAACTATATGACCCGTTTGTATATGTTGCGTTTGGAGAGATTGAATTGTTATCAACACTTCTAAAATCATTGCTTGCAATATTGTAAGATGTAACATTACCTGGTACATCAGGACAGAATGATGAACTACCATCTGGAGATCGGGTATCTGGATGAAAATATGCTCCTCCTCCTCTACCACAATTAAAGTTCACAAGATTTGGAAGTCTTGCAGAAATTATATTTCTTTCAATAGAACCATAAAAAGTTCCCTCCATATTTAAAGTAATTAATGTTGTTGGAATCTTTGCAAGAACAGCACTATTAAATCTTCTTTCACTCTCTACATCACTCAAGTAGAAGGGATTTCTCATTATATTAAGAGTTAATAAACTTGGTGCGATAAAAGTAAAATTAGGAAATGTTTTAAGTTGGTTGTACGCAAAATCTAAGGTTGTACAATTTATTAATTTTGTAGCTGGAAGTTCTCTAATATTTGCTGATTGTATTGTGATTCGTTGAATATCATTTGGGTTTTTATAGAGTTTTATAAATCTCTCTCTTGATATTGGTGATCGATATACTATTGATGATGATGCTGCCCCTTGATTCGTGTAATTTGTATATAAATTTTCGTTTGCTGTTTCAACTATTTTCCAACTTGCCTTAGTCACTGAAATATCAACAACTGCTGATGCATTTATGTTTCTAAAGAATCCTTTGAATACTAATGGTATTCCTTTCATTGCATACAAGTATACAATTTCAGTTCCAATTTTACATTTGATTCTTGAAGTTGGAACTTCAGATGGGAACTCTTTTGCCTCTGGTCTAACAGTTGTTTGTAATCTTGCACCTGATACTCCAGATGATTGATTTCCAAATTCTAATTTACCACCTTCAACAATACCGACCCTTGCACCATAAGAAATCTTTGCTAACTTTTGAATACTAAGAAGTGGATTATTTGCTCTTGGATCTGCAGAACTCCATGCACTTACTCTTGATGTCGATATATCTGCAATCTTATAACCTGTATTAAAATTACCAATTGAAATGCTTTGACTAAAATCACGATAACGATATCGAATTGCACTACCACTTAGTGATCCATTAATATCTAAGTTACCAAATAATGTTTGATCTGTTCCTGCACGATTAAGTAGAATACTAAGGAAGGTACTTGATTCACCACTAAAACGATCTAAGGTTCTATAAATGGGAGTTTTCAATCGAGAAAAACTGATCCAATCAAAACGAGACATACCTGCATTAGTTGATCCTTTAATGATTTCCAAATCAAGAGGATTAATTCCTAAATTTTGAATGGCAGCATTTTTATTCTCTACATCAGCAAGAAGAGTTCTAACATTTAAACCAAATATTTTCGGGTTAGTGAGTGCCATTATTGTTCCTTGAAATTTAAACTACTTTGTACAAATTTAGAACTGCCAGTGCCAATTTGTTTCGCAGTGATGAATGTTGCTTCGATATTATTATTATCTGGTGTGATAACATTACGATCAATACCAAAAACTTTTGTCATATCGATTTCTTTTGTTTGATTCTCACCAATATAAAATATATCTTTTGTAGTTGAAGGTCTTATAATATGTTCATTTTGAGTGTCAACTGTAGATGATGATAATCTATCTATTGACACAAAATTAGTTGGTGGAGTGCTGTCATTAATTGTCAAGTTTGATGAACCATCATTTGCTAAATCAATAACACCATTTGAACCATTCGTGATGGATAAAACTGGAGCAGTGGTTCTCTGGAAAGTTCCTGTCTTCTCCTTTATCGATATATTATTTATTTTTGCATTATCCATTAATTTTCCTACGAGGTATAATGGATAAACATCATATTTGAATAGTTTTGATTTTGTACTCACACCTTGTCTTGCTGTAGTCAATTCAACTGGTCTTCCTACAATGTTTATATTTGAATCATTAGATTCAAAACCACTTGGTCTTACATTTGCAGTAATTTCAATATATTGTTTTGATGTAGTTCCATCCTGATAAGATGTTGGTGACATATCAGCAAATTTTGCATTTGAACTAAGATTAATTGAACCATCATCATTTTTATAAACCACTTGTCCATCCAACCAATCCGTTACACTTCCACCAAAACTACCCTCAACTGATAAGAAATATCTTGGATTAGTGGTAGTTGTTGTTATACCAGATGGCAATGTTCCAATTAAATACTCTTGATTAACTGTTCCTAGACCAACTGCATTACTTACACGAATTTTAACTATTGAACAGTTACCTCCACTTGTTCCAGTCACAGTTGGAATTCTTACATCCTGACCCATTCTAACCCTATAGGCAGTACCACCAGACCACGCTTCTACTATTTCTACACCATCCTCATTCATAGCTACGTGAGAATTTGTATGTTCACCAAATAATATTTCATTATCTGGTAAGATAGAAGTCTTACCAACTCCTACAACACCTGCTCCACCATTTGTATAATCAGTCCAAGGAAGCACAGTGCTATCCCATCCATCTAACAAATTTGGATTACCAGAATTTATTGATGGTTTTTTATCAGTCACACCAATCATAAGATTCGCAAAGTGTGTTCCTGATCCACCCAGTGAACTTTGATCTTTGTTTACTGGATTCATAAATTGAATATCAATTTCCGCACCTGTTAAAGGAAAACTAGATGCAAAATGAACATCATAATTACTAAACCGAACTGGGTATGGATAAGTCGCACCAACACCAACTGCTATTGACGATGTGATTCCAGAGTTAGCATAATCTATGACTTGTGTTCCACCAATTGGTCTTCCTGATACTCCACCTATGAAATTAAAATTTGGATAATTATCTAATCCTGGCCCGTATCCATATACTTTTGCAGATTCATATCTAGGAGGCCCTGTTTGTATACCTGTGATTTCTGTTGCTTCATCAACTTCAGTAATGTACGCACCAAAAATAGATGGAGCAATTAATTTTGAACCAACATCATTTTTTGTAAAATATGCTTCAGAACCAATCGCAGTAATTAAATTTGGCCCAGTAAATTCAATTGTCATATTTCTTCCTGTCTCAGTAGTTGCTACACCAGGAGTAAATACGTGACCAAATCCCCGACATGCTCGACAAGTCTTAACTTTAATTTCTGTTAAAGCATTGGTTGATACATTAAATTTAGTTGGAAGTATGAGTTTTCTATTTTGAATCGGAACTGCTTCGTCTTCCCCACTGGGTCTTGTGATTTGACTTATAATTACATCTTTTGGTCGAATACCAAATAAAGAAGTTTCATTTGCAGCGTTTATTTGTTTTGGTGTTAAACCACTACTGACAGAATATATTTGAGATGTTCCCTCATCTCCACCGTCGATATAATAAGATGCACCATACTTGTATAGAAATTGAGGTGTTTTTAAATTAGCAGTATTAAAAACATCCATAGCATACTTAAATCTGAAATATGAATCTTGTAAACATGGTTGACCTAGCGAGTTTTCAATCACTAATGTATGAATAACTACCCATCTTGCTTCACCTGCACCTGAAGGAATATAGGCATAAAATCTTGCACCAATCGCACCATACCAACCAAATTCAATCTTCCACATCGTGACTTTTTCTGGTCGAATTGTATAACCAGATGGCCCATTTCCGTTTAGTGGATCTCCGTTAAATTTATCTCTTGGTATTTCAATCGTATGAAAATTTAATGCTCTGCCTGTATCGGTGCCTAGTGGGCCACCATCATCATTAACATCAAATGGATCACCACTTGGTATTTCTGGTTGTACTGTATTATATGATGTTCCATTTATTTGAATGCTTGTAGTCTCGTTTGGATCTAATCCGTTTCTAACCAAAACTTCTTGTGATAATGGAACTGTACTCCTACGCACAATAGATAATTGACCTGCGTAGATTTTAAATACATATTGATCTGTTGCATTTGCAATTCCCCATTCTAATGCGATACCTGAAACTGGTTCTGTAGAGGATCTTAATCCAAATGTAAATCCACTAATTCGACCTGGTTGATATCTAAAAACTCTTCTTGATTGTATCGCAGCATATCTACGGTATCCAGTCGAATATCCTGGTCTTGTATTTGAACCATCATAAATTGATGTTAATCCATTTGCTGCGAGAAGAGTGCTTAAATCTCCAAATGTTAAATACTGTCCTGTAACTGGATTCAATAGACTTTTTCCTTCTCCAATAGCTCTCCATGTATCTGTCCATTCATCTATTTTTTGAAAAGAATAACCAAAATCATCTTCTTTACCTGGTAATTTAGTATAAACTACTTCTCCACTGCTTTCATCATAATCTACATCTGCAGGATTTAAAAACTTATTTGCCCAATCAGCAGAATAACCAGATAATTTTTCAGTGAAGAGTCTATATGCAAGATTACCTAATCTAACAAAATTAATATATTGTTGAAATAAAGTCGCATTATATAATCCAAGTTTTGCGTAATTAGGGCCGAAAGGATATGAATGAGAAGGTGGAAAAGCAGATAATTTAATTGCAGATTCTTGTGTCTCCTCTTCTATTCTTGCCAAGTAACGATTACCATATGTTTTATTTGCTCTTCGATCCCATGATCCTTTACTCGAACCTGTGTTGTACGAAAAACTTTCCCACTCATCATTATTCAATCCATAAGAAGAAACATTTGAAAACAAACTTAATTGAGTTTCAGCACGATTTACACCGAGTAATGTTGTGCTAACTTCACTGGTTTCCCTAAATTCTTCTGCAACTTTTAAAACATTATCTGCTGTGTAAATTGCAGTACCTGATCTTAAAAATGTAACTTTATCAGTGGTAATACCCACATTTACACCACCAGAAATTTTGATTCGATTATAGTCCTTTTCTAAAACTAAACTTCCGTCTGGAATGCTTGCTCCAGATACTTTGTCACCTACCTGAACATTTGCAATGTAGGATATATCACTTTCTGGAAAATATAAATTATTTTTTTGTTGTCCAACATCAGTGGCAACTGTAAGAATTTCACACTCGTTTAAATCTGTAAAAGTAATTCCAATACCAGTGCTACGTTCCTTGACAGTTGCTGCAGCTGCAACTACTGCACCTGTTCTTTTAAGAACTTCTACCTTATTACTTGTATTGATTTTGGTATTGACATCTAAATCAATACCATAAGTTGCAGTCGATATTGCAACTTGTGTAACTGTTTTTATTGTATACTTATCTTCTGGATTCTCTGGAAAAACAACAGATGTTGCTCTCTCCGAAGACGCATCAGGTAAGAAAAACTGATCAACTTTCGTTATCAGTTGATTACCGAACTCATCAGTTAGAAGTTCACCATTTGCAATGTTATATAGCGGTTGTTCATCTGATGGTATTACGGATACTGGGCGTTTATCGTGCCCAATTTTAACATCCTTTCCCCCATTCATAGATCACTGCTCCTCCCAAGTGATACTTGCGTTTGTCGTTGAAATT
>Ga0209645_1001445_pt1 | contig 11895 bp, 24 predicted proteins | sample ETNvirenome_6_30_FD_184070 | JGI IMG/M metagenome (GOLD analysis project Ga0209645, IMG submission 184070) | Marine viral communities from the Pacific Ocean - ETNP_6_30 (SPAdes) (version 2) | ecosystem: Environmental > Aquatic > Marine > Oceanic | place: Pacific Ocean | collected 2013-06-19
CTTGAGAAAGCTACATCAACAGTACCTACTATAGCTTCTTCTATTGCTGTTCCTAAATTAGTATTAGTAGTTGTACCCCAACTACCTGATTGCTCACCTGTATTAATTAATTCAATTTTTAAGTCTGAATATGAACTAGCCATTTCTTTCTCCTATTAGCTTGATTTACCTGCTAATGGAACACTTGTAACGTGAATTTTGGTATGTCGCTTTCCATTCCACGTGGCACCACAATCTGAGCAAGTCCCTGATTTATATTCCTCTGCATCTACACTCATTCCACAATTAGAACATTCTAGATGTACTTCATATTTACATTGTATTATACCATCATCTAATTTTTTTGCTTCAATTATCATGCTGCTATATCTGTCCAATTTGGTGTTTGAGATGTATCTATTAAGCCCCATACTAATGTAAATCCGTTTGTTTCACAAGTGCCGCTAACACCTGTAAGAGAAACTGTAGCTCCTCCTGTTTGACTTGAACTTCCAAGACCTGTGGTAGCTGCTACTCCTGTTACTGCAACAGAATTATTAGTTTGTTGTGTTACAGTACCTAAAGCACTTGTTCCTGCTAAACCTGTAACTGTAACATTCGCTTCTGCTGTAACTGATTCTGAACCTAAAGCGGAAGTAGCACCAGGACCTGTAACTGATACGTTAACTCCTGCACCTTGAGTGACTGATACTGAACCCACTGCACTTGTGCCTTGATTACCTGTAACAGCTATAGAGTGGTCTATTGATACAGCAACAGTTCCTAAAGCTGTAGTTCCAGTAACATTTAAGGTACCTTCGTTCCAAGCTTGAGAGCCCCAAGTAGAGCGTCCCCAACCTCCAAAAGGTATTCTTACATCTGCCATATTAGTTTCCTAATGGGTTGTCATTAATAATATCGTAAACTTTAGATAGTTCTCTTTCCATCCAAGCAGAGAGTTTATCTTCCATATCTCCCATTTCTGTATCCATTTTCTCAAAACTTTCCCAAACATCATCAATGTTATCACTGTTGAACTGTACTCGTTCTTCTGCTTGAGTTAGTCTGTCATTTAATGTACCCGTATCACTACTGGCTAAACTACCTTCCATAGCCACTAAACGTGTGCTTAGGTCTGACATCCACCATACGAACCCACCTGCTGCTGGCACTACCGATAAGACTATCGTAAGCATCACTGCTGGCGAGAGCACCAATGTCTTGCTCATATATCATCTCCTGTGTCAATGACACTGTTTCTTGTATTGTAATTGTTTGCGGTATTACTTGCAAATAAACCATTGTTGTAATATTTATCTGTCCTAATTTATCAGCGTTTGTAGTAGGCTTTTTAACTTTAGCCACAACTTTTGGCTTGTTATTTTTAGTTGTTTTATTAGAGGTGTTTTTGGCTGTTTGCTCTTTAGCACCATTTTTCTTTTTACTTTTGCTGTCTTTAGATTTACTTTTTTTGACGACTTTACTTTCGTCACTTTTGACTTCGGCTTCACTGGAGTCTGATAACTCGCTGTTTTCATTTCCTTCAACCTCTGATTCTGCCGTTTGTTCTGCTTCATTTTGGCTCTCCTTCATGTCCTCTTCCATATTTTGTTCTTTTAATTCTTCTGGAGTCTCTAACTCAACTTCAGCGATTTCTTCAACCACAGGCTCGCTAACCTCAATTTCTTGAATCTCCTCAACCACCTCAATCTCAGGAACTTCTACAGGTATCTCAGGAATATCTACAGAAATCTCTGGCACTTCAATATTCATAGATACCTCAGGAACTTCAGGAGATATCTCACTAACCTCAGGTAAATCTGGTAAATCAGGTAATGTAGGTACTTCAATAGCTACAGGTTGTAATATTACATCATTAACAATCTCTGTGTCCAAACTTAAACCTTCAATAAGAGTTTCCTCAATGACCACAATAGGTTCAACTACTAAAGGTTCAATTATTGGTTCAACTACTACAGGTTCAACTACTATAGGAGCCACATACTCTTCTATGGTTAAAGATAAACTTAGATTATCAATAATAGGGCCCCACCAATTACTAGAGTTACCTGTATCATTACCTGTAATGGTTAGATTTAATGACGTATCGTCTGTATTAAAATCACCTGTCACCTCTTTAGTAAAAGAATAACTTTCCCATCCATCTTCATAGGGCACAGCTATAGTTTCTGATAACACTTCTGCTGTTGATTCAGTTGATAGTGTAATGGTTGATACCACTGTGTCATCTGCACCAGCAGTACACCATTGACCTCCTGTATTACCACAACCAATAGATTCAAAATTCATATTAATTTCTTTTATTAAGTGATTTTCAGATACACCTGATATGTCTACATCTTGACTTATGTTGCCACCTTGATATCTAAACCTTACACTCTTAGATGCGGAACCAGAATAAGTTGCAGGGTCTCTTTTAACCTTATCTTGATTACTGTCTGAGAGTTCCCAACCACTGGTATCAGTAGTAAAATCTGGGTTATTTAGTAGGTTGTCCGTAGTGGTTTCTGCCCGAGCTGTTAATATGGACATGAATACGACCACGAGAGCCCACGATATTATTGTTTTCATCTATAATTCCTAGTTCTAAATATTTAGCTTTAGCTTCTTTACCCACTAATCCATCTATAGGACACGGGCTTCCTGCAGCAAGCATGGCTGTAAAAACTCTATCGTCTTGGCATAAGATACTTGTAGCTGATACCTTGAGTCCAAGTTGAGCAAGACTACGAGAAAGTTTTATCCTTTCACAATTTTTATCAATTACGTGAGTTGCAAAAGAACCAGAGAATATTCCTGTACCAATCGCTCCTGTTCTTACCACTATGCAAACATCACTACCACTACCAATAGACAACGATGGTGCTATGGCTGATGGTGGTGGTTGGTCTTTATAACGTATGGTTGTATCTGCAGCGTGTATTGTAGCTGTGTGTACAAAAATTATTACAACTATAGTTATAAAAAATAAACGCTCCATCAGTTCATACATTTAAGCTATACGTATGATAGCATTTGTAGCATCAGCTGCAGGGAATACCACTGTAAAATCACCTGCTGTAGATGTTTTATCTCCACCAAAATCTAATACTGCTACAGCTTTATCACTTTGTGTGTCGTTATATATTAAAGCACCACGAGCTGTAATAGTTGATGATGAAAAAGTTAAATCGTTAAAATCTAAAAACGCTGTAGTTCCAGATGATGTAGGAGCGACAGCGGTAAGTGCTGCACCTGCTGCTGTATATCCTGTCCCTGAAACTTCGTTAGAAGTTGTATATGCTGTAGTACCAGCACCTAAAGAAGCTGATGAAGTGTATAATGCTAATTTAAAACTATCAGCAGATGTGTCACCACGAGCTACTGTTGTGCCAAATGCGTGAATACCGTTCAACAACTCAACTTTAAATGAAGTACACATTGCTTGAGAAATTGCCATTTTATATCTCCAAAAGTTTAGTTAATTCTGAATGCCCTGCTTTATGCAGTTTATTCGCTATAGTTGTATGATTAGACTTAATAGCCTGTTTCATATAAAACACTAGAACTTGTCTAATGCTATCTTTGTAAGCTAAAGCTTGTTCTTTTAATAAAGGGTTAGCTTCATCACCTACATAAATTATTTTAGCAAGACACAACTCTGCTACTTGCTCTGGTGTCATCCCTCCATCTGATGTAGTAATTACATCATAATCAACACCTTGTACTAATTCTGCTCTGTTATCCATTTCTTACGGGTATCCTTTCTTGTCCGCTTCTATAAGCATCACGTCTATTTTTACCATCACCTAAGTTTGTCAATAACTGCATGGACTCATTATACTTGGCTGAATACTGAGTTACAACATCTGGCTCTTCTTTCATAAACGCAGCTGCTTCCAGTAATGCACCATAAAACAATGCAGTGTCAAAGTTATCCCCCAACCAAGTATTACCAGCAGTAACAATACTTTCTGGATAATAGTAATAATGTAACTCAGCACTGTAATTAGCATCTGGTGTTGGTCCTAATATCATTGTATTATCATCAAATATACCATAATACTCTGGCTGTGCATAAAAACCTGAATCGGTATCAGGGAATGCTTCTCTAATAAAATTAACATCTTTATTTAAAAGATAAGCATATTCATTACTACTATTTATAACAGCAATGCTAAATGTAGATAGCCAATCACTAGGTAAAGCAAAATACTTATTGCCTGATGACATAGTGCCTTCTACGTTTTTACGTAGGTCAGGTATTTGTACTGTGTTATATATGCGTTGTTCTGCATTTTGAATAAAAGTATTAACATCAGTCGTACTATAATCATTCTCTGTGTACGATTTAATTGCTGCTACTAGCTCAGTATAATTCATTATGCCATTGGTCCTCTAGCTTTAGTTCCTTTTGTAGCTGCTCCATTACCACGAGTAACCACACCTTCAGTCTTTACATCCTTATCAGGATAACCACCTGTATTAGGTGTAGCAACATTTTCAGGTTGCTTATAAGTTACTTTAGCTCCTTTTCTATCTTTGTTCATCATTTACTCCTAAGTTGTTGTTACTGTAACTGACCCTAATTGACCAGCACCTTTTAAATCATCTACTAACCCTTCTAATTCTAAAGGATTATTGAGTCCTACTGGGTCAAACCCATACTGATAATTCCTTTGTTCAACCAGATTCAAGTCTGGTCTAGGGTCTTTAACAGCTTGTGGGTCATCTACAGGATACATACCTTGCATATTCTGTGGATGGTCTGGCTCCCAACACTCCTTACAAACTTTTATATTGGTTTCTGTGGTTCTAATAAATAAGTCTTTTAGTTCCTTTAACTTATATTGAAAGCCACATCTGTCGCACTCGGCAATCGTATGTTTTGCTGAAGCGTACTTACTACTCATTTTTTCTTCCTTGGTTTACTATGACCGTAGCCTTTTTTCTTCAACGCCAAATGCTTAGCATAAGAATCAGCCTTAACAGCTTTACCTGTCTTAGGATTGTACATATTATGAGCTTTAAAAGTTTTTTTCTTAGTAGCTTTCTTTTTAGTTGCACCACCTTTTTTAAATCCAGGTACACCTCTCATTCTCAAAAGGTCTTTTTTAGTAAATTTACCATCTCCTGTTATATCTTTAGCTGCCATCTTCTCTCCTATATGTGTTGTCTACGTGGAGCAATTCTGAGTGTGGCCTTATCTCTATCTTCAGTTGAAGCTAATAACCACTGCTCTTCATACTCTTGTTTTAAAAACTGAGTTCTATCACCTGCTTCAGGTAATTTTAAGCTTAAATAAAACGCAAGTCCTGCAACTAAGCAAGGTAAAAACCTAAATGGTATATCTTGTGTAGTAACACCTGTGCCTGCATCTTCAATTCTCTTCAATGCCCAATATACAAATGTATAGCTATTATCCTCTGGAGTAGGCCATACGTTTATAATCGGTTGTGCTGCCTGTCTATTTATCCATACCTGAACGGGTCTACCTGTTGCATTCTTATTAGGTATTGTTCCATAAGTAGGTGCTGATATTCTATTAATGTTAATATCTTGTTGATTAGTGCCTGTGCCTGTTCTGATAACTTGCTCAATCAAATCAATCGTGTCAGCGGGTAAGTTATAAGTAATAGTTCCTTCAGTAAGAGATACACTACCTTCTTCAATAGTCCAAAGATTAACTCCTCGGTTAGCCCATTCAACAGTAAGTAAGTTTAGGCTTCTACGAGCTGTACGTAGGTCATATCCTGTACGTAACTCAGAGCCACATCTTTCAAATGCTTCTTCAACTAATTGGTTTAAATCTAAGTTAAACGTTGTTGTTCCTGATGTCGCCACTATATTATCCTTCCTCTTGTTCTACCACGTTTAGCGATTCCATCACCACGATGGGCTTTAGTTTTCTTTACTGCACCACCTTTTTTCATACCTTTTTTTGGTTTATCAATGCCACTAATGAATCTAGTAAGATTATCAGCTCCATAATTTTTTTTAAATTCTTTTATATTTTTTATAAGACTACGTACACTTTTGTCTTTTGCTGAAGGTTTTAATTTACGTGAAACACCTGATGATTTACGTATAGGAACTCCCTCTGCTTGAGCACGTACCTGGTCTTTCATACCTAACTTCGTGTCTACCATTTTATTAGATTCAGCTAAATTTTTATTAAATTCTCTTGTCTTTTTAGCAACTTTTTTAACTACCTTCTTTTTAGCTGCCTTAGCTGCCTTAGCTACCTTAGTAGCTGCCTTCACACCTAAAGAACCTGGTATAGCTAAAGAAGCTATTGATACTGCTTTTTGAAATGCTTTTTTACCTTCAGGGTTTTTACGACCTGCTTTACGTTCTTGTTCCAATCTTGTTTTGATTGACGATTTACCACGTTTTTTACCAATATTTTGTGCCATTATATTATCCTTCCTCTTGTTCTACCACGTTTAGCAATTCCATCACCACGATGGGCTTTGACTACACCACCTTTTTTCATTCTTTTTTCAGGTCTCTCTTTATCAGGTGTAAAGATAAGCCTTGATTCTTGACCTGGTTTGCTGATGTAACCTGCTTTGTATCCTTCAGGGACTTTTTGTTTTCTTTTTTTTGCGTTATGCTCTTTTATGTTCATTATACTATCCTTCCTCTTGTTCTACCACGTTTAGCGATTCCATCACCACGATGGGCTTTGACTACACCACCTTTTTTCATTCTAGTCTTATTTCTACCTTTAGCTCTTTTTTTCTTTAAATATTTATCTGTTTCTTTCTTAGTTTTTTTGTCTTGTACAGTACCCTGTAAAGTTGGAATAGGGTTTTCAAATGGGTATATAGATGTAGCTGCCATACCTGCTTTTTTAGCATCAATTTCTCTATCTAGCATCTTTAGAACCTTTTTTAAACCTGCCTCACCGACTGCTTTCATTAATTGATTTTCATAGTTTGTATCATTATGTCGCTTAATCAATGCTTTTTTGTATAGTTCTGCGTCATCTATTTCCCTAGCTTGTATACCGCCAATCAAACCCTTTCGAGAAAAAACGACTGGTTTACCATCTTTCAACCTATAACCTTTATAGAACTTTTTGCTTTCTACAGTTCCACCAACAGCCATTTTTTTAACTTTCTTTACCATTATGTTTTCTTCCTCTTACGTCTAAGTGGTGCTACTCTACGTGGTTTTCCAGCTGGTTGCCCAAGTCTTTTCTTTTGAGCAATACGCTTCTTCTTTTGAGCTGCCGTCATCTCTCCTGATGTCTTAGGAGTTTTACTTGACACTCGTTTACTAGGTCTGCAATAAGGTGTACCACGTTTCTCACCTTTTTGACGACCACAGGCTTTGCCTGTTCTTACGTCTTTCCAGTCTTCCTTAAACCATCTTTTTAAAGCAAGACCTTTTTTAGTCTTACGGACAGCCACTACTTTTTACCGCCTCTTTTCTTTCTACATTTAGCAATAGCACCTGAAGCATAAGCACTAGGAAAAACTTTATACTGAGCTTTTACCTTATGATAACACGCATCTTTGGTACTACCGCCTTTCTTAAAAGCTATTGGTTTAATCTTACCCATACCTCTGCATTTCATCATAATTAAGCCCTTGTTTTTCCTCTCATCGCAATACCATCACGAGGACATTTTTTACTTTTACTTTTACCAACTGTACCACCATGTTTATATTTCATAGCCATACCGCCACCTTTCATTTTCTTGACAGAGCCACCAGCTTTTTTACTTATAACTTTCTTATAACCTTCTTTACCACTAATTCTATCATCAGCTTTACGTTTAGAAGCTACGTCTTCTCTTTTTTGTTTATCAAATTGGTCATAGACTCCAAGAATTTTATCTTTCTTAGAACCAAATTGTGCTGTAGTTTTAGCTTTTAGTGCAGTTCTAAGTTCTTTGCGTTCAGCTGCTGTTAGTCCTGGACCTCTAAGAAGTCGACTAATCTCATTTCTTTGCTTTGTAAGTTTATCATATGCGGTACCAGGACCTTTCATTCTTGCTGGAGCACTAGATGTTATATTTTTAATTTTTCTTTTAATCTTACTAAACATACCTTCGTTAATTAGACTTTTATCGCCACCTGATGGTTTTGTTTTATCATAATCGACACCTGCTGTACCACCTTGAGCCATCTTTTTAACTTTTTTCCCAGTTTTACCCTTATTACCGTAATTCATATCCTTCTCCGTAATTTATTTAAACAACCAAGTGGCTACAATCCCAGCAATTACGCCTAAGCCACTAAACATCCACAAAGCGACCTTACGGCCACCACTTAATTCAGATAAAGCCTTTTCAATACGGTCTATCTGAGTATCCATCTTGTCTACCTTTGAAATGATATGGTCTATATCTTTCTTCATATGGTCTATTTCAACTTGATGAACCGCTACTGTTTCTTGCACCTTATCTTCCATGTTAACATTTCCATCTCTTACGAGCTTGACGTAACCTTGAGTTAGGATTCTTTGCTGCTTTAGGAAACTTCTTCATTTGCCCTGCACTACGTGCACAGAATGATTTACGTCTCTTAGCAGCTTTAGAACCTTTTTTAACCTTTCCAGTTACTGCTGTTTTTAATTTACTACCAGGGTTGGCTCTACGATAGGCTGCTACACCTTTCTTAGTCATACCTGCTCCAGATTTAGTCTTTCTAAAATTACCAGACTTGACTGAAGTCTTGATACCCATACCCTTTTTTCTAGTAGTTGCCATAACTATCTATCCACAAAATAACACAGTGTTGGTAACATTAGTAATAGTAATCACAGCAAAGTCTGAAACACTACTACCGTTTGAAGTTGTTAGTATACCCGTGCCAGGAAGGAACATATCTTGTGTTCCAGTTGCACTAGCTGGTGTTGCTATATTTAACAATTCTGTACCTGAACTACTATTTAAGTTCATTTTAACACTACCTGCTGAACCACTAGCTAGATAATAAAACCCTTTTAATCGGGTTCTAGGTAAAGCTATTGACCCAGTTGTTCCTATACTTACATTACCTGCTGAAGCACCTGAAGCTGTAATACTTGTAATCTTAGCAAAAAAATTACTAGAATCAGCTGTACTAGAATCAGCACCTGTAACGACTTCTGTAGTTGCTTTTCCTGTTATAGCATCAGCTACAGTAATACCAACGATAGTGAATGTAATTCCACTGTCATCTGCTGCTGAAGTAAATCTAACTTTATAGCCAACCCCGTTAGGGCCTGCGTCATCGGTAAGTAAGGTCAGAGCTCCAGCACCCGATATGGATGCTGCCGCTCTATAGTATGTAGCACTTGTGGAAGGGGTTACTGCCCATATATCTCCATTACTGCTCATATTATTCTCCTATTAACTAACTGCTGCACTAAAAGGTGTAGCTAAGTTTCCAGTACCACCTGTGATAACTGAAACACTCCATTTAGTTGAACTGATAGCTGTACATGTGATTGTAGCGTGTGTTACACCACCTGTTGTGCTTCCATTTAATGTAATAGTATCTGATGCAGCTGCTGTTACAAATCCTTCCATGTTATCATCTGTATCTGTGTCAACGATTGTCGCTGAACCAGTCATAACGTCATTTGCGTTTGCAACTTGAACCACTAAATCTCCAGTTTTTGTTATTGAGTTTACTATTGTGAATGTAGCACCAATGTTATTTAGATTGTCAATATCAGAACTTGGTCCTGAACTTGCTCCGTCTGCTGTTGCATTTAGTGCTGGTAATGTGTAAGTTACTGCTCCAGCAGCATCGTTATGTACGATTTTGCCTGCATGTGTAGCGACTGTTAAAGCTACGCTTGAGTCAGCGTCTATGACATTAGCTGGTCCTGTGTTAATAAATCCATTTTTGGATATTACTGGACCCGAAAAAGTTGATGTAGCCATCTTATATCTCCATACAAAGTTAAAACTTACCTATCGTGTATGCGTCTGTTCGGGGGCAGTTAGATAAGTTCTATGTTTCCCGATAAGTAAATTATACCTATTTTGAGAATAAATAAAAGCAAAAAGAAAACCCAGCGAGAGATTAGCTGGGTTTTCAAAGTAGTGTTCAGAACTATGAAAAACTGAACACTCTCAAGTGTGCTTATTAAGCACCTTGTGAGCCCCACATTCCTAATGGGTCGGAGAATCCGAATGAATATCTTTCACGGGCTTTGTATCTTACATTACCTGTGTCGAAATCACCGTCCATAGATGTAGTTAATGGTGTTCTTACAAAGTATTTCATACCATTTGGTACATCTGTTGTTAAGAAGTATGCATCAGTATCTGTTAGATAGTGGTTAATTGCATATCCTTCAGGAATTGCACCATTGTTTTTCAATGCGTTAAGGTCATTATCAGCTGTACCTACTCTTTGGTCAGTCTCTAATAATCTTGTTGCAACGAATTGTAACGCTGGTGGGATGATTAGTTTACGTGGCTTAGCAGCAATCAATAAACCTCTTTCATCAGTCCAAGCAGCTATTTGAATAACCGCATTTTCTAATGATGACTCGTTTAAGTCAGCAGCTGTTGATTGAGTATTACTGTTTGTACCACCTGATACTAATGGATGGTCTGTAGCAAATAATGTTTTGCCATCACCACCGTTTGCATCAGAGAAACCATTGTTTAGAATGTTCGCAGCTTTCACTTGTTTTGTGTTAGCCATTGAACGTGCTAAAGCTTTTGTGTATCTCGCAGATAAAGTATCGTAAAGGTTATCCTCTACAGCTTCTTCTGTTAGTGAGAAACCTAAAGCTATGGTTTCGTGATTATATCTAGCTGTGAACGCTTCTTGAGCATTGTCGTAAGCGATAGCAGCACCCTCGTCTTTAACGGGAGCCTGACCAAAGCCAGATAGTTTTGTTTCTTCTTCGAAACTACGTTCTGATGTTTCAGACTCGTAGATTTCTGTGTGCTCTTCTCCATAACGACTGTATTCCATTCCGAATAAAGCATTAAGGCCTGGGAGCAACTCTTTTAATAACTGAGCTCTTGAAATTGCCATTGTTTATTCTCCTTTATATACCTGTTGCGTTAGTGTAAGAATGCTGAGCAATATTGAACTTCACTAACACGTCAGTAAACGCATCGCCTACTTGTGAGTTTGGTGAGTCAACAAAATCAACAATTCTGAAAGCCTGTGTAGTAGTCGCTACTGTTGCATCTAATGCAGTTGTAGAGTTACCTGTCACAGTTGAACCAGTTGATGTAGATTGTACTGCAGCTAATGGAGCGTTTGCACCAAGACCAGCTTGGGCAATAGATGCATCAGCTTGTATTTGAAATACTACATCAGGGTCATCGACAACATAGCCGACAGCATCAGATGCTACTGTGCTTGCTGGCCAATATTGAGCGAAAACCTTTTGTTTTGAGTTTGGGTCTGTATAAGAACATCCAACGAATACTCCTACTGTTCCTGCAGGGAAAACTGAAGAGTTAGAACCAACTGTGGTTACTATCTCAAGTGTTCCTGCTGTAACGATAGATACAACGCTTCCGTTGAAGATGTTTGTGTCATACCCAGACGCTATTTTAATTTGACGAGTAGAACCAGCATAAGGCTGTCCACCAATCAAATTTACGGGTTTTAGACCGTAAGGTGCGGCTGTTGATGCCATAATAATATCTCCTTAAAAAAATTATCTTTTACCTTTAGAAGTAGTAGATTTTTTATCAGAGAATAACGGCATTCTAGGGTCATTCTGTCTCATTAGGTTGTTATCTACAGCCTGTTCTTGAGCTCTGGCTTTATCCCTGTAGTATTCATTTCTCTGGTCTACCATTTCCTGTGGCATTTTACATAATAGCAGTCCACCAACCTCTATACCGTCCTTGAATCTTGAGTTAGGGTCTGCTGGTAAATTTACTTCTGGGTGGTCTGAATGTTTCACAGGCTCCCAGCCTTCACGCATACGTGAGGA
>Ga0209645_1001446_pt1 | contig 11882 bp, 12 predicted proteins | sample ETNvirenome_6_30_FD_184070 | JGI IMG/M metagenome (GOLD analysis project Ga0209645, IMG submission 184070) | Marine viral communities from the Pacific Ocean - ETNP_6_30 (SPAdes) (version 2) | ecosystem: Environmental > Aquatic > Marine > Oceanic | place: Pacific Ocean | collected 2013-06-19
TGGTCCTGTTACAGTTACTGGTACGCTTACGATTACGGGTAATTTATTTATATTATGAGTCAAATAGAAGTAGATAAGGTAATACCACAATCGGGCACATCTCTTCAAATAGGTGAAGCTAGCGATACAATTACCATTCCTTCAAACGCTACTCTTGACGCGTCAAATGCAACCGTAAGTTTACCAACTGGTGTTGGTGGAACATCTTGGCAAGCTGAAAAAACTGCTAATTTTAATGCAGTAGCTGGTGAAGGTTATTTTATAAATACAACAGGTGGAGCAGTTACAGCTACTTTACCAGGTTCGGCAACACTAGGAGATGAAATAAGATTTATTGACTCTTCTGCTACAGCAGATACACATAACATAACAATTGGAAGGAATAGTCACAAAATTCAAGGTGCTACATCTGACATGACAGTAAGCACTGAAAGAGCTGCTTTTGGATTAGTTTATTCAGGAGCTTCTCAAGGTTGGCTATTAATGGATAAATAATATGGGTAATTATAAAGATTTAAAATATTCATTTCCTACTTCAGCAATTACATCAGGTACATTTGCTGATGCTAGAATTGCAGCATCTAATGTAAATCAACACGCAACAACTTTTGATGATAATCAAATCATAAATGATTTATCTACTTTAGGATTGAGAGTTCACACACAAGAAAATTTATCTGGTTCTAACACTAACTCATCTTCTTTCGATGTTTTTCAAGATTCAACTAAAATTACAAGTTTAACTAATGCTGAAAGAAATAGTTCTGAATACATAAGTGCTGTTGGTACAACACAATCAGAAATTTCTTATTCTGGTGGCACTGCTTCTGCTAGTTCGACTGCTGGTGGTAGTTATGGACCAGCTACAGCTTTTGCAAATAACACATCACAATTTGCAACTGGTAGTGGAACAAACGATACTGATACTTGGTATCTTTCAATGGACTTTGGAAGTGGTAATGAAAAAGTTATCACTGGATATTCTTTAGATGTTGGTGGTAGTACTTTTGGTAATGGCGCTCCTTGGGGTTGGACTTTTCGAGGAGCAGACAATGCAGGACTTGGAACAGGACCAGCTGTTTTAGATACTGTTTCTAATAATAATGGTGGCTCAAATCCTTATTCAGCAACTTTTGCTAATAATACTACTGCTAAAAGATTTTGGGGTCTTAATGTTACATTAAGTGGCTCTAATCAATATATTTATGTAACTGAGTTAAATTTACTTGAAAATGTTTCTACAGTAAATGCAACTGGCTCTTTTCAAGGAACAGCAATTACAGCAAGTTCATCAACAAACAAAATGGGGGCAGTAATAACTTATCAAGATAACGCTGGTACCAATACATTAAACACAGACATAGTATTACAATTATCTGCAGACAATGGAAGTAACTTTGCTACAGCTACTCTTACAGCTTTACCAGATTTTGCTACAGGCATTAAAATGGCAAAAGTAAATGATTTATCTGTAACAGCAGGGACACAATTAAAATATAAAATTAGTTTTGCTAACCAAGCTAGTGGTAGTAAAGAAGCAAGAATAAGAGGAGTATCATTACAGTACTAATATGACATCAGAGATTAAAGTAAACACGATCAAAAAAAATTCAGGATCGACAATCACGATTGGTGAAGGTGGTGATACGGTAACTATTACACCAGGTATTACTGCAGCTTCATTAACATCTGGCACTGTACCTAATGCTCGTTTGTCAGCAGTTCCTAACTCATCATTAGCTAACTCTGCAATTACAATAAATGGTTCGGCTGTTTCACTTGGTGGATCGGTGACAGTTGGTGAAACAAAACCAACAATCTCTTCTATTAGCCCAACAGTTATAACAAACGATGCAAGCAATGTAGTTATATCAGGAAGTAATTTTATTTCTGTTCCTATTGTAGAGGCAATAAGTTCTACAGGCGCTATTACATCCGCTAATTCAGTTACTTTTACGAGTGCAAGTTCTATAACAGCTAACTTTACTCTTGCAACAGACGGCGCATATTTCATCAGAGTTGAAAACAATGATGGTAACGCTGTTCGTAGTGGGTCAGCATTACTGACCGTATCAGATGTCCCAGCTTGGCAAACTGCTGCTGGTTCTCTTGGTACTATGTCTGCAGGGCAAAGTATAAATTACACAGTATCAGCAACTGATGCTACTTCATATGCAATTACATCAGGAGCTCTACCTAGTGGTGGCAGTTTAAACACATCTACTGGTGCAATTACAGGCACAGAAAATGCCGCTGTACAAACCACTACGTACACTTTTACTATTAGGGCGACAGACGCACAGGGACAAACAGCAGATAGAAGCTTTTCAATTACCGTTTCTGCAGGTATAAGTAATTCATTAAGATTTAACGGAGGAGGCTAAGATGAGTAGTTTATCGAAGTCAATATCAAGCACAAGCAACAGACAAGTATTTACTGTATCTGTTTGGGTAAAAAGAACCTTTTTTGGATCAACTGGAAATATTATGGGTGTTGGAACTGCGTCTTCTGATTCAGGAAAATTTGGTATAGGTTTTAATTCAAATGATGAGCTCTATGTAGAAACAGGTGCAACAACATACAGAAACACCGCTAGAAGGTACACTGATTCAACTGGTTGGTATCACATAGTTGTAGCTTTTAAATCAACAGATTCTACAGCAGCAGATAGATTAAAAATATATACTAATGGTGTACTAGAAGCTGATTATTCAGCAAGTAGTGATGTTTCATTAAATCAAAATACTGCAGTAAACGAAAGTGGTAAAACTCAATACATCGGTTTGGATGGAGGAGCTAACAACTCATTTAAAGGTTATATGGCACATTTTCATTTTTGTGATGGTAATCAATATGCTGCGAGTAATTTTGGACAGACAGACTCAACAACACAAAGCTGGATACCTATTTCTTCACCTTCTGTAAGTTATGGCACTAATGGATACTTTTTTAAATTTGAAGATGCTTCAAATATGGGTTTAGACTCTAGTGGTCAAACCAATAATTACAGTGTTTCATTAACAGGCAGTAATGCTGACAATGGAAAAACTCAAGACACACCGAGCAATAACTTTTGCGTGTTAAATAATTTTGCAAAAAATAATAATATGTCTTATTTTGCAGAGGGTGGTCTACAAATCGAAGAAACTTCTTCAAATCAATGGCGAACTATTTTAGGAACACACGCTGTATCAAAAGGTAAATGGTATTATGAAGTTAAATTAGGTGCAACAGGGGATAGTCCATATTTTACTTTTGGATGGTGTAGAGCAGATATTGCATACAACTCATACGTGGCCACTAACAATCAACATCCTTTTAGATCTACTGGTTATGGATATGACAGAAGTGGACAAAAAATACACAACAATAGTTCTTCTAGTTATGGTAGTGCTTTTGCAAGTCATTCGTTTGTCGGTGTTAAAATGGATTTAGATAATGGAGTAATTGGATTTACATACAATGGCGCTGATCAAGGCAATGCATATACAGGTATTACGGTAGATGCTGCTAAAATGTTTTGGGTTCCTGCTATTGCAATAGGACAAGCTGATAATGGAACAGACGCACAGTGTTATTTTAATTTTGGTAATCCTTTTAAGGATGCTGGATCAAATGCAGATGCTGCAGGATACGGTCAATTTGAATACGCAGTGCCATCAGGGTACTACGCTTTATGCACAAAAAACATTGAAACTTACGGATAGAATATGGCTTATACAGTAATAAACTCTTCATATAATTTTTTTAAATCACTTACCTACACAGGCAATGGTGGAACACAAAATATTACAGGCTTAAACTTTAAGCCAGATTTTGTATGGATAAAAGATAGATCGAATGCAAACGATCATAAATTACAAGACTCAGTTCGTGGTTCAACATATACACTTGAAGCAAACACAGACACAGATGAGTATAACGATACCAATGCAATAACATCATTTAATAATGATGGATTTACAACTGGAGCAAACGGCAATACAAACACAAACAGTGCAACATATTCTGCTTGGTCATGGAATTGCGATGCTGCAGCAAGTGTTACTTATACAGTAAAAGTTGTAAGTGATAGTGGTAATAAATATAGATTTAATGATTTTGGCACTAGTGCTGTTACTTTAGATTTAGAAGAAGGTGGTACATACACTTTTGATGGATCTGATTCATCCATGGCATCTCATCCAATAAAACTATCAACAACAGCTAATGGAACGCATGGAGGAGGATCTTCATACAATACTGGTGTAACTTATTTGTTGGATGGATCAAGTGTTACTGAGTCAGCTTATGTATCAGGTTACGCTTCTGCAACCACTAGAAAATTACAAATAACTGTGGCTGCCTCTGCACCTACTCTTTATTATTATTGTCACTACCATAGCGGTATGGGTGGTCAGGCAAATACTAATGCAACAAGAGGGTCTTCAAATTTTGGTGGCACAATTCAATCAAGAGCAGTTTTTGCAACTGCTCCTGGCATATCAGTTGTAACCTATACGGGTACAGGAAGTGCTGGAACGGTAGGTCATGGTCTGGGCGTAGCTCCAGATTTAGTATTAATTAAGAAAAGAGATGGAGGAAGTGATGCTGGTTGGTTGGTCTATCATACTTCTCTTGGTAATGCCACAGGTGGTCGATTAGATGTTGATAACGGTAACGCTTTAAGTGGATCGGATTTATTTAACAGCACGTCGCCGACGACAAATAATTTTAGTATTGGTACAAATTTTAGATGTAATGATAGTGGTAGCACGTATGTTGCTTATTGTTTTGCTTCTATAAAAGGTTTTAGTCATATTGGTTCATATCAAGGAACTGCCATAGCAGACAATGGACCTTTTGTTAATACTGGTTTTAAACCAGGTTTCATAATTGTAAAAAACTTTCCTGACGGAGAGCATTGGAGATTATATGACATGCCGACAAATCCAGGTTACAACAAAAATGGTTACTATGTGGTTGTAAGTGATCCTGGCGCTCAAACTAATAATCAATCAACTGGAAGAGTTGATGTCATGGCAGGTGGTTTTAAAGTAAGAGGAACTGGCGGTTTTATAAACGGTGATGGTGATACTCACATATATTGGGCTTTTGCACAAAATCCATTTGTAGGAGGTGGCATACCAGCCACAGCGCTTTAATGTCAGAAATCAAAGTAAATGCCATAAAAAAACGTAACGGTAGTTCGATCACTATTGGTGAATCGGGTGATACCATTACGATAACAGGTGGAGCAGCTTTATCTGGATCTGGCGCATCTCTTACAGCTTTAAATGGTAGTAATGTTGCATCTGGAACTGTAGCAAATGCTCGTTTAGTAGGTAGCGGTGCAATAACAATAAATGGATCAGCAGTATCTCTTGGTGGTTCTGTTACTATTGGAGAAACTAAACCAACAGTTACTGGTGTAACGCCAAGCACAATACCTAACACGGCTACTAATGTTGTCATAGCTGGTACAAACTTTGTATCGGTTCCTCAAGTAGAAGCTATTTCTTCTACAGGTGCAATTACAGCAGCTAACACTGTAACATTTGGAAGTGCTACATCTATTACAGCAAATTTTACTTTGCCCGTAGATGGCACTTATTTTATTCGTGTAGAAAACAATGATGGTAATGCGGTAAGATCTGGTGCAATATTAACAGTATCTGATGCACCAACTTGGACCACAGGAGCTGGTTCTCTTGGCACAATAGCAGGTGATTTTTCAGGAACGGTTGCAACAGTAGCAGCCACTGGGGACAGCACTTTAGCTTTTTCAGAAACAACGAATGTGTTGACAAACGCATCACAAGCAAATTGCTCGCTAAATTCAGCAACAGGTGTTATAACTACAAGTGATTTTGGTGGATCGTCTACGTCTCCTACGACATATAACTTTACACTTCGTGTCACTGATGCAGAAGGTCAGACAGCGGATCGTGCGTTTTCACTAACATCTAGTTTTGCATTAGAAGATTCAGGAAGGTTTGATGGCTGATACACATTTAACAAAAACATTTGCAAGCGCAGGCAACAGAAAAACTTTTACTATTTCTGTATGGTTAAAACAAAGCCAAGGAGCAAAAACAAGCACTAACTTTGTTCTTTTCAGTGCTGGTTCCGCAAGTAATACTTATGGGCAGATAAGACTTAAAAGTGGATACATACAATTAGAAGATGAACAAAGTGGCTCTGTAACAGCATCGCCTTATACAGATGCACATTTTGTAGATCCTTCTGCATGGTATCATCTTGTTGTAAGGGTAGACACAACACAATCTGATGCTAACAGCAGAGTTAGGTTTTATAGAAACGGATCACTACTAGCAGCTAATGGTGGTTCTCAACCAGGTCAAAATCAAGATTTAAATATTAATAATAATATTGGTCATGCGGTTGGAACTTTATGGAGAGGTAGCAATAGTGGTGGAGAATGGCATGGAAACATGGCACAATTTATTTTTTGTGATGGTCAATCATATGCTCCTTCGTCATTTGCTACAACTGATGCTACTGGAATTTGGAAGCCAACTTATGCTCCGTCAATTACATATGGGTCTAATGGATTTAAATTAGATTTTAAAGGCACTGGAACAAGTGCTGACGCTAGTGGGTTTGGAGCAGATACTTCAGGTAATAATAATCATTTTGCAAGTAATAACTTAGGAACAAATCCGTCATCAAAAGATTCTCCTACAAATAATTTTGCTACTTTTAATTCTCAAGATACAAGAGCAGGAGGTGTAAGTTTTTCAATAGCTAATTTAAAAGTTGTAACAAGCGGTAGTAATAGAAATTATGTAACTACAACTCAAGCATTTACAAATGGTAAGTGGTATATGGAATGTAGATTTACTGCTGGTGCATCAAACGGTTATGTAGGTTTTTGTGATATGAGTGATTTACAAATGACAGGAACATCAACATTAGGTGATAAATCTCAAGAGGCAAGAGTAAATTCTGATGGAAGTTATGAAAAAAATAATAGTTCAACTAGCGGTTGGGCAGGAAGTTTTACTGATAATGATGTTTTAGGTCTTTGTTTAGATTGTGATAATAAAAGATTTACGCTTTCTAAAAACGGTCAATTTGCAGATGGGTCAGGTAATTATGATGAGGCAAGCCCTACAGCTTATATTTCATACACAGCTCTTACTGGTTTTTTTAATTTTGCTTTTGGTGAAGGAGCAGGTGGTGCTACAGCGACTATCGAAATAAATACAGGTAATGCACCTTTTACTATTGCTTCTGCTAACGCAGATGCAAATGGTTATGGTAGTTTTGAGTATGCAGTACCGTCAGGGTACTATGCTCTTTGTACAAAAAATATGGCACAATACGGAGGTTAATATGGCTGTATATACAACGATAAACGATCCTTCAGCACATTTTCAAGTAAACACTTACACTGGTAATGGTAATAATGGAAAAGTAATTACAAACTATGGCAATTCAAATTTACAGCCTGATTTTCTATGGTTTAAAAAAAGAAGTAATGGATCAAACAGAGATCATATATTAGTTAATTCAACTGACGGTGTTACTAAAAATCAAAGAGCAAATCAAAGTGATGCTATTTATACAAATTCTAATTATGTAACAACTATTAGCTCTGATGGTTTTACATTAGGAAACGGTGCCCCTGTTAATGAAGCGGATGATGATTTTACTTGTTGGCAATGGAAAGGTAGTTCAAGAGCTGACAACAACGATGGTAGTATAACAGTCGACCTACAAGTTAATTCTACAGCTGGTTTTTCTATGGGTAAATTTACACCTTCAGGCTCTAGTGGCACAGTAGGCCACGGATTAGGTGCTACTCCTGATTTTGTTATTTCAAAAGGAGATGCTGCAAGTGGTTGGTATGGAATGTTTCCAAATGCACAAGGTGCAAATCAATCATCAGGAATAAACACTAATAATGATTTTGGCACTGTGTCCGGTTTGGCTGGTTTTAATTCAAGCACTTTTACTAATGGTAATGCTGCTGGAACATATATTTTTTGGGCTTGGAAAAATACTCAAGGTTATTTTCATGCAGATAGATATGAATCAAATAATAATGCAGACGGTCCTTTTATTTATACTGGTTTTAAACCAGCATTAATTGTTTTTAAAATGGCTAGTGGTGGTACAAGTTGGAGATGGTATGACGAATCAAGAATGGGATACAACCCTGATAACAGGTACGTAATGTCAAACGCCAATGATATGGAAGTAAATCAACATTCAGGTAATGCAGAAGTGCATTTTCTTTCTAATGGTTTTAAATTAACTGAAGCAGAAGGTGATATAAACTACAATTCAGAAAATGTTTGTTATGCTGCTTGGGCAAAGAGTCCTTTTGTAACGTCAACAGGCATACCTACAACTACAAGATAAACTATGCTGTTAGGTAATACAGCCTTTGCCGAGTCAGCTTTTTCATCAGCTGCTGGATTAAACATAACTGTTGTAGCGGATGGTCAACAAATGACATCCGGTATAGGCACACCTACAGTAACACCAATCACTCTTATTACACCATCTGGTCTTGTAGCTACATTTAGTGTAGGAGATATCACTGCAGAATCTAGATATTTTCCAACTGGTGTAGCATCAACTTTTGGTTTAGGAACTACAAATGTAACAGGTGACGCACTTATAACACCTGCTGGATTACAAATTACATCTGCACATGGCACTGTAACTATAGATACAACTGCAATAGTTGATGTAGTTGGAGTTCCAGCAACTTTAAGCCTGGGAACTGTTACAGTTTCTGGTAGTGCAAATGTAAGTGTTTCTGGAGTTTCCTCGACATTTAGTGTAGGAGATGTTACACTAGAATCTAGGTATTTTCCTGCTGGTGTACAAGCAACTTTTGGTCTTGGTACAGTTACTATTATAGCTTCTGCTGTTGTAATTCCAACTGGAGTAGCTATAAATACACAAGTAGGAGATCCAAAATTAACAATCTGGAATGGTGTAGATGATTCCAGCGCAAACACATGGACTGTCGTTCCAACAGGATAAGGAGAGAAAATGGCTGATTCGACAATATTAAATTTAGACCTCCAGACTACTGGTGCAAACGCTGGTACATGGGGTAGTAAAACTAACGATAATTTAGAAAAAATAGAAAACGCAATTAAAGGATATGCAAGTGTTTCTATTACAGGCACATCACAAGCATTAACTGTTGCTAGTGGTGGTACAGGAGATCAACAAAGTAGAGCAGTTCTTAATTTAATAGGTACACTATCTGGTGCAACAGCGCTTACATGTGAAGCAAATCCTAATTGGTACATAATAAAAGATGCTACTACAAGAGCTGGTCACGCTTTAACATTTGGACCAGTAGGTGGTTCTGCCGTAACACTTACATCTGGTGCAATACATTTAATTTACACCGACGGCACATCAGCATTTCAAATACCAGAAAATTTAGCTAACATGGCATTGTCAGGTACACTTACTGTTACAGGCGATGTGTCATTTGATGGAGGTTCTTTTACATTTAACCAATCTGGTGCAGCTTTAGATGCTAGATTTGAAGGCGACACAGATCAAAATTTAATTATAACAGATGGTAGCACAGATCGTGTTGGCATGGGTATTGCAACACCAAATGGTAAATTACACGTAAGACAACCATCAGCTACAGGTGCTCAACCTGTTATAGAATTAGAACAATTAGATCAAGATTATGCATTTACAAACTATGTAGGTACATCAGCGACTGACGCATCTAAAAGTATATCTTCTTCTACTGCAACAGCTGGTAATAAAGTTGGTGCGATAAGAATAAGGGTAAATGGCACAGAACGTTGGATAAGAGTTTACGATAACGCAATATAGGAGTTTGCATGACGCTTATAAAAATTCAGGTAGCGCCAGGTATAGACAAGCAAAACACAGAAACCGGTGCAGAAGGTCGTTGGATAGATTGTGATAATGTTCGTTTTAGATATGGATTACCAGAAAAAATAGGTGGTTGGGCAAAAACAACTGCAGAAGCTCTTGTTGGTGCAGCACGTGGTATTATAAATTGGTTTTCTCTTGACGGAGATCAATACCTAATGACAGGCACAAACAAAAAATTGTACGTGTATCAAAACCAAGCTTTTCATGACATTACTCCTATACGCGCAACTGGTTCAGCTATAACAGAGTTTACAACAACAAATGGATCTACAGCAGTGACTGTGACAGACTCTACACATGGTGCAATAGAAGGCGATTTTGTTACCATATCTAGTGTATCCGGCACAGCTAACGGAATTACAGCTGGTAATTTAGAAGGTGAATTTGAAATACAATCTATTACAGATACAAACAATTATGTTATTACAGCCAAGGCTGCAGCTACTGGCACTGGTGCTAGTGGCAGAACAGGAACAGCAGAGTATCAAATAAATACTAACCCTGCTTTTTCTATTCAAGGTTATGGATGGGGTGCAGGTACGTGGGGATTATCTACCTGGAACACAACACGTGCTGGTTTAGCATCACCTAATTCTGTACAACTTGATTCTGGTAAATGGTCTTTAGACAACTGGGGTGAAGATGTACTATGTCAACAGTTAAACGGCAGCTTATATTATTGGGACACATCAGCTAGCACGTCAACCGTACAACGAGCAAATAGAACAGCAGTTTCTGGTGCTCCTACATCTAGTAGATTTGTTTTAGTTTCTGGTACAGATAGACATGTTATTTGTTTTGGTACAGAAACAACAATAGGTACACCAGCTACAAGAGATGATATGTTTCTTCGTTGGTCTGATCAAGAAGATCCAGCACAATGGACACCTACTGCTACAAACACAGCTGGGTCACAAAGATTAACAGATGGATCAAAACTTGTAACAGCAAAACGTTCACGTGGTGCTGTGCTTGTGTGGTCAGATACTGCATTATATCAAATGCAATTAATTGGTGCACCGTTTGTATTTGGTTTTCAACAACTAGGTTCTGCTTGTGGTTGCATAGGACAACACGCAGCTGTGGAATCTAATGGTAGATCATTTTGGATGGGCACAGATTCTTTTTATACATTTGACGGTTCTGTGCAAAAAATACCATGCAGTGTAGAGGACTATGTTTTTAATGATATAGATGAAGCATCACAAAAAGACACATTTGCAGGATTAAATGTTGAATTTAACGAAGTTACTTGGTTTTATTGTTCTAGTGGATCTAACGTTATAAACAGATCTGTTACATATAATTATCTAGAAAATGTTTGGTATGTAGGCACGTTAGCTAGATCATCATGGTTTGACAAAGGTGTTTATGGTTTTCCACAAGCAATGGAATTTAACAGCACAGATACAACATCTACAATTAGTACAATTACAGGATTGACTGCAGGTAGAAGTTTTCTATATAGCCATGAAAATGGTAACAACGCAGATGGTGCTGCGTTATCATCATCAATTACATCTGGTGATTTTGTTATACCAGAGGCAGGAGAAAGATTAATGTCTATAAAAAGATTTATACCTGATTTTAAAGATCAGTTAGGAGATGTAGATGTAGAATTAAACTTTAAACTATATCCGAGCTCCGCGACTACAACCAATGGTCCTTTCACAGTATCACCTACAACAACAAAAATAGATACGCGTGCACGTGGTAGACAAGCATCATTAAAAATAACAAGTTCTGCATTAAATACTAAATGGCGATATGGCACGTATCGTGCAGACGTACAACCAGACGGAATGAGATAATGGCACAGATAAACATACCTAGATTACCGCAAGCACAAGAAGAATATAATAAAAATCAAATAAATCAAATGATACAATCATTAGATTTATTAATACAGTTATTGAATAGTTCATACACACCAGAAACACTTAGAGAGGATGACGAGGCAATTGCCTGGTTTTTAAGTTAATGGCTA
>Ga0209645_1001447_pt1 | contig 11879 bp, 11 predicted proteins | sample ETNvirenome_6_30_FD_184070 | JGI IMG/M metagenome (GOLD analysis project Ga0209645, IMG submission 184070) | Marine viral communities from the Pacific Ocean - ETNP_6_30 (SPAdes) (version 2) | ecosystem: Environmental > Aquatic > Marine > Oceanic | place: Pacific Ocean | collected 2013-06-19
CTGCGCTCTCTTCTTGAGTTGGCGCTTCCTCTACTTCTGCTGCTTCTGCTTCAACGGCTTCAGGCTCTTCAGCCTGTGGCTCCTCTTGAGGTGCCTCTGTCGGTTCCACCATCTGTGAAACTAAGTTTTGTAAATCAGTCGCTTCATTCACGGTACTAATCCTAACGCTTGCGATCTAAAAGTGTCTCTGCCGCTATTGCGGCGTCGAGTTGCACTTCGATCAAGTTTAACGCACGAATGATTGCGTGCGCCTCTTCGCGCTTCTCAACATCGTGAGACGCGCTGTTTGCAAAAGCCAACATCTGGCTATCGCGAACATCCTGCACGAACTGCTGAAACGCAGTGTCGTTTTTTAACCTTTTAGCCTCTTCGGCATGAATACGAATATCTGTTGTCATTGTCCAAACATCCGACGCTCACGCTCTTGCTCAGACTTTATGCGAGCAACATCAACGGATGTGCCATATTGACCATATATCTTAGCCGCATCAACTAATAAATCTTGAGCCATTTGGTCACGCTGCAAATCGTCATCCAAAACCATTTCTTGCATTTTGCGCTGATTTTCCATTTGCGCTTTTGACATATCAACTTGCGCCTTGGCTTGCGTTTTCATTGCCTCAGCTTGCAAGAACGCTGCATTTGGGTCTTGCTGGTTCTGCGCCATCATTGCTTGCTGCTGCTGCTGCATCATCAACATTTGCTGCTCAATCTCTGGTGTGATTGGCGCAAAGTAACGCTCAGCGTTGCGAACACCCGAAGCCGCTAAGATGTCTGCTAATGTATTGCGAATGTTTGTTAGAGAAACCAAGCCGTTTTGTGGGCCATATGCCTGATAGACTTGCTGCTGCACTCCAAATGCCTGCTGCAACGCCATCATCTTTTCCTCTTCGCGCCCAGTGCCAAGGCCAACATTTACAGATACGTCCATGTCAGCATTCCACACACGCGGATCAACCGCAACAAACTGACCATTCAGACGCATCATTTGTTGCGCATCAATGTTTTTTACATGCAGATGCAGTAAGATTTTAAACAAACGCTTTACGCCATCTGCCAGGTTGCGCACCATGACTTCAACTTGACCTGCTGCGGCTTGCACAGTCGCCTGCACAGCAGCCTTAGTTGTTGACTGCATAGCATCAGGGTCTAGGCCCATTGACGCGCGTGTGACGCCCGTTTTGCCCTCTACAAGCTGATCCATGTACGTTAGTGCGCTTAGCGTTTGACCTGCCACAAACGGCACAGACATTTCTTGAACAGAACCAGGCTGGCGCATACGCACAATCGCACCAATCTCATTGTTTAAAATGTCGTCTACATTAACTGCGCCATCAACAATTCCAATGCGCGGATTGTTCGTCATCGCAACATTATCAAGAATGCCGCGCAGAATAGAGGTGGCCGCATCTTGATCGTCCATAACCAACTCTGCCAAACTGCGCCCATACATTGTGTGTGGCTCTGGATCGACTTCCATCACTGCAAACGGAATTTGATCTGCTTCCTCAAAGTCTAGCAGCTTGTAGTTTGTCCCGCCGCAAATGAACCTATGCAGCGTTGGGATGCCAGTGCCATCTACATCAATACGCATATAGGCTTCTGTAATCGCCACGCTGCGCATTGATGGGTCAGCCTCTTGATCTTCATAATCATCTTGAGCATAACCACGACGCTCAATATCTTCTGCCTCAGAAATATCTGATGCACCGTAAAGGCTGTCCAAGTTGTAAACTTGCTCATAGTCAAAGCCTAAAGCAACAAGATCGCCCACGCGCATTTCTGTGCGGTGTGCTACAATGTAAGCATCATCCAGGTTGCGTGCCTGTGAGTTAATAAAAAACTCTTCTGGCGGCACACTATCAATCTTTAATCTGCCTTCTGGAATGCGCCGCGCAATCTTGGCTGTATATATTGGGCTTTCAACTTCAACACCAAACTCATCAATGGACATGGCCATTTCCATTGACTGCTCAAGCATTGTCACATCGTCGTCTGAAACAAGCAGCATCATCTCTTGCTCTGACAGATTGTCGTATGTGTATGTCTCTTGCCGAAACTTGCGCTCGTAGTACGCTTTTACAATGCCTTGCTTTTTAACCAGCGCATCATGGAATGCATCGTTTAAAACGCGGTATCCGTCATTTTGATTAAATACATAATTGATATACTGCGTGGCCTGATCGGCCATAGCTACATCCTCTGGGCCGCGCGGGATGAACTCAACAGGCTTGTCTGTAGACATGAACACGCGCATCAGACTTGGCTTAACAGCACGAACTGTGTCGCGCACTTTCGTTGCCACAACCTTGCTACGACCGTCCTCATAGCCAATGTCAACCTCGCCATCCATGTAGCGCTGGGCTTTTATTCGGTCATGAGTAATCTCGCTCTCAACGAAGTCAACAGCTTGAGCCATTGCATCTTGAACAATGCCCTCAATCTCGCGTGTGTCTTTTGGTTGTGGCTGCATTCTAGTCTCCTATTGACCCGCTAATAGACCGCCTGTTGCGCCAATCATGCCAGAATACAATTCTGGACGGCGCATCAGTCTGCCACGCTGCAATTGATCTTGCGCCTGACGCCGCTGCAACTCTCGCAAAATTAACTGCTGCTCTGCTGGATTAACTGAAAACAGCATTCTTGATAAATCTGCTGCGCTGCGCTCACTAATTCCTGACAAGCGAGATGCTGCTTGAGAGCCTAAAGCAGAAACGGCCCCAGGGATGTTGCCAGTTGCAAGCTGTGATCCAATGCCAAATATTCGCTGCGGGTCAATCGCTGCGTCTTCTGCTGCCATCAATCTTTCTGCCGTCTCAGAACCGCCCATGACTTTGCGTGCTGTTCGCGTCTTTTCAGATTGCAACTTCATAAACCGCTCAAACTGTTCAAACTGTGCGGCGTTATCAAATGCCAAGCGCAAAGCAGCTCTCTTTCGTGGCGTTCCAAAAACTGTTTTTACAAAGTCTGTGCTGTCACCAGTCTTAGAAGCAAGCTCTTCAACTTGACTAACTAACCCAACACGCAATGCCTCTTTTTCAGCCGCAGACATTGTGCCAACTTTTTTTACAAGCTCTTTCTCAGATATTTTTGTAAAATCAAAGCCAGCTTTGTATGCATCACGCAATCGTGCGCTATCAGCATATTGCGCATTGGCGGCTTTATAGGCTTCATTTTGATCGCCAATTGCATCATTCCAGCGCTTTTTTAACTTGGTCAAAACAGCGCCTTCTTTTGTGACTTTTCCAGTAATTGCGTCGGTCTGACCTTCAATTAAAACGTCTAAACCTTTTTTAATGTCGTGAGCCAATTCTGTAGGCATGCCAACGTATGCGCCGCCTGCCATCTCATCAGTAAAAAATTCAGACAAATCTTTTGGCATCCCAGCCATGTCAATGTCTGGATCAATGTCAGCGATCCGCAGCGCTTTCTGATACGCTTCCCGAATAACTTTGCTTTTTGCCATGTTTGCAAAAGGTCTAGCGTCTAGCTCTGTTTCATACGCCTTTGCATAAGCTGGACGCGCCTGCGCCTCTACTCGCTCAGCTAAGTCATCCAGGTAATTAACGCCAGTTAATCCAGAAACGCCAGCTACATCAGCAGCTTTTTCAGTGATTTGCTCTGCTTGGCGCTGGCCACGCTCAACAAACTGCTCAACCACTTGCTGCCGCCCTTCGCTTGGAACCGCCTGCGCACGCCAGCCCTGCCCTCGCAAACTTTCGCCAAGGTCTGCGATCGTAATGTCTTCAATCCCTAAGCTCTGAGCTTCTTTCAATCTAGCTGCTGCTTGCTCTGGTGTAAGGCCGTCGCGCTCTAAGGCTTCAATCATTTTTCTTTCAGCAAAAGTCAAAGCACGTTTTTCGCCGCCAATCCCTAGCGCATCCATGACTTGACGCCCGTATTTGCCAATTTGCTGCACGGCTATGGGAGCGGCTGCACCCACAGTGCCGCCAATAGCTGCCCCTGTCGCTGCTGTTTTAGCGCGTTCTTTAAAGCCGCCCTCGCCAGCACCAAAACCTGCAATGCCGCCTTCAGTTGCCCCAACCATTGCCGCACGAGCTGCCAATGGAGCTAATCGAGCTGAAGTTGCTGCTGTTGTTGCTGCTGCACCAGTCCCCATAGTTGCCAATCCTGCACCTACAGTAGTGACGCCCGCGCCCGCCATTTCAGCAGCCAACGCCTCAATAGGATTAGCTGTGCGGTAACTTTCTAGCTTTTTGCGAATAACATCTAAATTTTCTTTGTAGCTTTTGCCCTCAGACAAACCAAGAGCCGAACCTAACGCACTCGCTGGGTTGCGGATTGCGGCCTCTAACTCATCAGCGAAACCAAGTGTTAGGCCTTGCATGAACGCTCTGCCGCGCTGACGTTCAACGGGCTGAGCGGCCTCTTGACTGCTTTTTGCGCCCATCTCAACTTGACGCCTAATTTTATTTACAAACTCATTTTGCTCTGATTGAGTTAAGTTTGCAAAATCGTCGCTTACTTCAACCTCGCCAATACCATCAATGACAATAATCATTATTTAATTCTCCATTGCAGGTCTGGCGAAACAGGCGCGGCAGGCACATCAATGGGTGGAAGGCCAAACCTTGCGCGTCGACGATTTATCTCTTTTGCTTTATTGGCATAGGCGCGTTGGTTGATTTTCTGCAATTCAACAATTGCAGCATAAGCTGTGGCTTCTGTAGATGCTGTTTCTAGCTCTCGCGCGGCCCGTTGTGCATCGCCTTCTGTCTGCACACCTTTGTTGAGCCTTAGACTGTTATTAACAAATCTAGTTTTAAATCTTTCAAACTCACGACGTGCTTTTGCTTGCTCCTCAAAGCCTAAACCAAGAGAGCCTAAAGCACCTGTCGCAAAACCAGATGGCCCTATGTCTAGCGTTCCAGTAAAGTCGCCAGTTTTAGGATCGTACCCAAACAATTCAACAATACTTTCTGTGTCTTGAATAAGGTTGCCTAATGTCTCAAGCGCTTGAAAGTCAGCTTCCTCAGCTTTACGCGCGTCTGTTGGCAATCCCTTTGCGATTTTCTTTTGCTCTGCAATCTGCTGCTCGGCTTCAATCACTTCTTGGTTGACAGATACGCTTGGAACACCAGCATCATCATATGTGACAGTATATTTGCCACCGCCAATAACCTCTGTTTTTGGCTTGGCTGTCCGAGCTGCAAGCTGTTGCCCCATCGCTGTAGGCGAAAGCTGAGTAAGCAATGCCATTGCTCTTGCATTGTCACCAGATTGAAGCGCCGCAGCCGCTTGCTCAGCTAACTCGCGGTTGCGCTGAGATTTAGTAAACTCAACAGCCTGCGGCCCTGTGAACATGCCACTTTCAACCAATCCTGCCGCACCCTCCATGCCTTGTGAGCGAAGAAACTCAGCAGTTCTATTTCTTTTTTCTTGCTCACGCGCCAAAGCTGCTTGCTGCCGACCCGCTGCTGCCGCCTGCTGCCGCCTAAACTGATCCTCACTCGCCATCTGCTGATAGTACGCGCCAAACGCCTGCCCAGGCTGCAAGGCACCAGACTGCACAGCCCCCAAGTAACGCTCAGCAAGTTTATCGCCGCCCTGCGCACGGCGCTGTAGTTCTTCAATTGATTTGTTGCGTGTGTATTCCTGACGACGCTGCTGTAGCCGCGCGTTCATTATTTGATCGTACTGAGCAGACCTTGGGTTCATTGGATTTAAGCCAGCAGCCGCAGAACCTAAACGCTGCATAAATGTGAGCTGCGGCATCTGGTTTGGGTCTTGCCGTAAAAAGCTAAATATTCCGTCTGCCATAATTTCTTCCTTACGATGGTGCTAATTTGCCTGCGGCTTCAATGTAATCAAGCATGCCAGGTTGATAATATGATTGCTCCCCAGAAACACTTGGCATGCCATAAGCAGCTCCAGTAAATGTGCTCAATCCCTGCTGCGGTGCGCCCGCATAACCCGCATACTGCTGCTTGGCTGCGTTAATTAGATTTTGCATCATCTGCTGCTGCATCGCGCCTTGCGCCATTTGCTGCTGCTGAATTGCTTGACCATAGCCAAATGACTGACCGCCCAATCCTGCAAGCTGCCCTGCCGCACCCAACTGACGAGAAAGATCAGCTTGAGACGCGCCCAGCGCTGTTTGGAACCCTTGCTGACGTAATCGAGCAGCTTGATCCATCGCTTGCTGAGTGTAGCCCTTCATTAGCTCAGCCTCGGCAATGCCATGACGTGACCCACCAAATGCACCCGCTTGCTCTGCTCGTGCGCCCAGTTGGCCAAGGCCCATTTGTGCAGCCGATCCAACATCACGCAAAGACGCTTGGACCACTTGGCTTTCGTATGGGTTTTGATAAGCCGCCATGCCTGGCACTGCTGTTTGAGTTAGCCCTGCGCCAACTCGTCCCATTGCTGCCTGCTGTGCGCCTGCTGCCTGTTGATACGGATTGACCGCCATTGCGGGATTTGCGCCACCTGCCATATTACTTGCCCCTTCTGCTGCCCTGCATCTCTAATGCAACAGGCTGTTGTGTTGGCATTCTGCTGCCAGGTTGTCCAGTCATAGGATCAATTGAAAAACTGCTTAGATATTCTGCTTGTCCAGGACGTGCTGCCTCAAGCAGCCCAACAGATTGCTCAAATGTAGGCGCGGATGAGTAGCCTGTTATGCCGCCCTCAAACTGAGTTGGCGCTGGCATATACTGCTGGCCTTCTGTTGTTGGCATGCCAAATGCACCCGCCATAACGTCCGTGCCTTGAAACGCTGCCTCTTGCATTGGGCTAAACGCTGCAACCTCTGGCCCATAGTAAGGAACATATCCCATGCCCGCAACATCGCCTGCTGAACCAACAGCTTGCTGAAGAGCTGTCTCAGCAAACTTAGGCATCGTGCTCTCTTGTCTTGATGCTCCACCACTCATTTAATCAATCTCCTTTTGGAAGTTCACGTGTTGTGTTTTCCATCCTAGCGGCTCCAAAACGCGCTTCCATCCTAATCTACCAGCCAACTGCGCGGCCTCGCAATCTTGCTCTTTTGCCCATGCTTTTATAGCGTCATGCATGTCAAGTATCTGATCCAATTCGCCGCCCGCCAAAAACAAGTTCAAAACTCTCTTTCTGGGATATACCACAATTTCCGTCACAATACACCCCCTTGGGGCAGGCCAGAGCTGCATGCGTCCTTCATGTATGCCTTGAACAATGTCCTCAAGCGCATGCGTACCACCAGAATACTCCAAAGCCGCCTCAATCCACGGGCGGCAGCGTACAAGAGGGCTTATTTCAGTCATCTCATTCACGATGCATGCTCCCCGTGTATTCTTGTGATTGTCATTGTTGCAGCAGGCGACGCTGGTGAAAAAGAAGTTGCCGCTGTAGAGTTAAGTGATCCGTTGGTGCTATCTACTGCCCACTTGGCTTCTAGGTAGTCATTTGCATCAAAGTTAAGCACTGCACTGCGCGAAACCACAAGAGTTGCGCCGTTATTGTGCAGCACATTTACCATTGTTGATCCTGTAATGTTTGTGCCGTTTTTCGCGGGCCAAAAATAAAAAGTTACATCACTAGCAGATGACGATGTAATTTCTGCCGTAAAATTTATTAAATATTCTCCAGCCTCCTCAAACACAATCCGCTCATTGTTTGTGGCGTCACGATCTATGTATTTTTTGTTTGTTGGTGCATCAAACGTAATTGAATACGCAGTATTGGCCGCCGCAGCCGTTACATCCGTTGACCGTATCAAAGACGCATGACCACCCTCCATGACAATCTGACGAAACTCATTGTTGTACGAAACAACTGGATAGCCATACTCGCGGTCAAATAAAATAACGCCATCTTCTGACGGGTTGTCGTCCGTAGTTTTTTGCCCCAGCTTTGCTAGGTTGCGCTGCAAATACGCTGATAGCTGCCGCCCCCACTGGCGCAAGTCTGGGCCAAGAGGGGGGAGAATAGGGCTTGGCATTAGCGGCGACCCCCAGCATTTGCGTCAATGCGCATATTTCCAACTTTCCACTGCGTTGATCGCTGCCCCTCAACACGCATCCGCAATTGACGACCCGAAAAGCGCACGCTTGTTGGGTTTGCTGGAGTAAATGGCCCGTGAGTGGTTTCAGTAGCGTTTGGATATAGCCGCGTCTTAAATGTTACGTTTACATCGCCCTGTGTTATTTCGTCTGGGATTAGCTTTGTGACACGCGCAATCTGATCGCCAACGCCAATGCTGATCGGCCCCGTTTCTGCAAATGTTGTTGCGCTGTCAAAATTATAGCCAACCTCGTGATCGTAAATGTCGCTATCGCTATCGTGACCCGCCAGAAACGGATAGCGAAAAACACCGCGCTCTACACCAGATGTGCGCGACAACTCACCAATCAGCCAGTGACCCTCTAAATAATCATACGCAACGTAGCGATCAATTTCTGTACTGTTAGATGAACAATAAAACCACCAGACTTCACCAAACGCAGCATTGGCAAATGACCAGCACTTTGATTGCTGCGCTGTGTTAAAATTACCAAACACATAATCGTGAACATCGCACTTTAATTCGCTGACGCTGTTTCCGTCAAACCTAAAAAATGCACCTTGGCCCATCCAAAACACACCAGCATCTACATCCGACGCCGCCTTGCGTGAGATTGCCCCACAAGATGTGCCAACACGCTCAAACCCATAAATATACGGTGGACCCAAGTACCGCGCTGTGTGTATGTCTGTGTCCGTTAGAATAAGCGTCTGGCCGCGTGTGCGGATGCCCTGCATAATCTGACCAGAAGTTTGCAGCTCAATATCGCCAGCCTCATTAGTCGCTGCTGCTGTCCAAGTCGTGTTTGCCTCCCTATCGCACCACTGCACTTTACGACTATTCCCGCCCGCGCCTAAAGCAAAAATAAACCGCTCTTCAGTAACAACTATCCCTAAATTGTTTGTTGGCGCATTAGTTAGCGCGGAAGCCGTAGCTGGTGTTGCTGAGCTATCCCATATTAAAATTCTGCCATCGTCATAGTGACAAGCAATTAAATCTTCCCCAAAATTGTCTAATGACCAAGTTGATGCCTCTTGAACAACGCTATCTTCATTTACTTGAATGGGCTGGCCATAATAACCGTTGCCATACGCCCCGCCGCCATATCCTGTATTCGCGGCGGCATCCTCTCTGCCAGTTGCAAGATCAGTTGGGGTTATGTCAGACAATGTGCCTGATCCTGTCATAACTTTTAGCTCGCTATGCGACCCGCCAGCAAGATAAGCGTTTCCGTTTAGTAACTCCCAAGTGTGCATACCACGCACTGGGTTTGTGGCAAATGATGTTTTGCGCTCACGCCAACCACCAATAGGGCGTAAGCTGTTGTCCCGCCAACGAACCAATGACCCGTCCCGCCAGCGACCTGATTGCTCCAAGTCAGTGCCGTTGCGGTAAAAGCCTGCGGGTATGTCTAGCGGTATATAGGTCATTTCTTATGTCTTCATTATGTAAGCAAGTGCATAATATGGTGGTTTGTTGTCAAAGGCTGTACCAGAGCCTGCCCCATCCGTTGTGCCGCTGTAAGTGTGAGTGTGCGAAGCATCCATACTAAATGAACCCGCTGGGCCAGTGTCTGGACTGCCACTTGGGGTTCCACCAGCGTTAACACTGCCCTTTGAAAAGACACCCGTGGCAGTTCCACCGTTGCCACCGAATGTTTCACTGATTTTGCTGACTTCACCAGTAAGAGACTTTGTGTCCGTTGTGCCGCTATACGTGTGAGTATGCGAAGGCAAATTGCCAGTTGAAAGCGTTGTTGTAGAGCTACCCCCAGTAGCATCGACCGCGTAACTGTCGCCTGCGCCAACAACAAATCTATCGCGCAAATCAGGAGTTGAATTGGTGCCATCACAAAGAACCCAGCCAGAAGGAATACTTGCTATAGAGCCAGACCACATGATGATGCCACCAGAAGGCATCGCGGTGTTTATTTGCGTTTGAACATTGGAGGTAACGCCATCCATGTAATTTAATTCAGCCGCCGTCGCTGTAACATCCGTGCCGTTAATCGTCAGTGTGCTTAAATCAGGCGCAATTGTGCCAGACGTGCCATTGGCCGCGTCTACAATCGTGTCTAAAGCCGTGTTAATTGTCGTGCCCCAAGTGTCCTCTGAGCCGCCGACTGTAGGTTTTGTTATGCTAATTGCCATGTTTCAATCCTTTGCTTAGTGCATTCTAACACGCTACGCTGCTTCAGTCCATGTTTCGCTAAGCGCACTTTGCTCTGTCCATGTTTCGCTAGACACACTTTGCTCTGTCCATGTTTCGGGTATTGAAGCTGAACTAAACCATCCGCGAAGTGAAATGTCTTTACCTAACACAACAAAAGTAGCGCTGTCTAAATTAATGCTATGGCCTTTTATAAAGTTGACCGCAGTACCAGTTAAAGAATACGATCCAGCATTGGTGCTAAGTGTACGTTGTAATTTAAGTGAAACGTCTTGGCCTGTATGCGTAAAAGAACCTGCGTTCAGATTGGCACTAATTGCAATTGTAAATGTTAGGTCTTGTCCTGTTGCAGAAAATGCACCTGGATTAACAGATACATTTACGCCCTTATTTAATACAACGTCTTGACCACTAAGGTTAAACGCTCCGTTATTTGCAGCTATAAGTTTACCAAATGCAAGCGATACGTTTTGACCAGCAAAGGAAAAATTAGCTGCATCAACACTAAAGTTTATGCCTTTAAGCAGATTAGCGTCTTGTCCAGTAGATACAAAAGACCCGTTCGCAGCGCTTAAAATAACAATCTTTTTAAGCGTTACATCTTGACCGCTTAAAGTAAATCCACCGTTATTTGCCGCTAAAACTTTGCCAGATAAAAACGATGCATCTTGGCCAGATAGGCTAAAGCTACCAGAATTTGCAGTTAAATTAAAACCTCTAAGAAGTCCAACATCTTGCCCTGTAGATGCGAAAGAGCCGCTTGCAACACTAAAGACAACAGCCCTTTTTAAGTTAACATCTTGGCCGCTGATATTAAAGCCGCCATTGATGATTGAAATGTTTTTGCCTTTAACAAGGCTTACGTCTTGACCTGTGACCGTAAAGCTACCGCTAGGAACAATTTCGGTAATTAGCTTGGCAGCGCCGTGCATACTTAAAGTAAACGTGCCTGACGTGACAGAGAGATTAAGAGATTTATTAAATGTTACATCTTGGCCCGTAGTGGAAAATGAGCCAGCATCAACTGAGAATATTTCCCCTTGGTTTAGATCAACTGTTTGACCATTAAGGGTGAAGCTGCCATTAGCTGCGCTTAGTTTAACTGCTTTGTTTAGATTTACAGCCTGTCCACTGAGAGTAAAGCTACCGTTATTAGCGCTTATCTTGACAGCTTTATTTAAGTTTGCCGCTTGTCCAGTAAAGCTAAAGCTACCATTAGCGGCACTAATTTTTACTGCTTTGTTCAGACTTACAGTCTGTCCACTAAGGGTAAAGCTGCCATTCGCAGCACTAATCTTAACTGCCTTATCTAAGTCTAATGCTTGCCCACTAAGAGCAAAGCTACCATTAGCCGCCGTAATGTTTAATGCTTTATTTAAGTCTACTGTTTGACCAGAGAGAGTAAATGAGCCTGACGCCGCAGTAAGGTTTCTGCCTACGTTTAAATTTACCGCTTGACCTGTAAGAGCAAAACTACCTGCGTCAGCAGTCATGCTATAGTCGGCAGAAGTTACACCCGCATCTGCAAAGGGCGCAGCCGCTATAGGGTGTAAGCCAAACATCTAGTTATTCTCCTAGCAAAACCGCCAGTGTAAGAGCTTTCAAGGCATCAGGATCAGCCGCTGCCGCAATACGAGCATCGTCCGTAATGTCACGCAGTGTTTGCTTTTGTGTTGCAATCGCAGCCGCACCTGAGCCAGCCTCT
>Ga0209645_1001449_pt1 | contig 11859 bp, 13 predicted proteins | sample ETNvirenome_6_30_FD_184070 | JGI IMG/M metagenome (GOLD analysis project Ga0209645, IMG submission 184070) | Marine viral communities from the Pacific Ocean - ETNP_6_30 (SPAdes) (version 2) | ecosystem: Environmental > Aquatic > Marine > Oceanic | place: Pacific Ocean | collected 2013-06-19
TAGAAAAAGTATTTAAATTTGATAGTAGTACTATATCCGATGGAATGTTTAGTATAAAATATCAATTATTTTTAAATGATTTGTATCAATTCAATTCTATAGAATTACTTCAATATTCTATGGTTAAAACTTATCTTGAAGATATTGATTTTCTATTAACTACAGATAAACAGATAAGATTTAATAAAAGACAAGGTAGATTATATCTTGATATAGATTGGGGTTCAGAAACTAAAGATACTTATTTGATTATTGATTGTTATAGAATTTTAGATCCTAATACATTTACTGGTGTTTACAATGATAGTTTCCTTAAAAAATATGTGACTTCACTTATAAAACGTCAATGGGGACAAAATCTACTTAAATTTAGAGGAACTAGACTTCCAGGTGGAGTTGAACTTAATGGTAGAGAATTGTATGAGGATGCAGAAAGAGAATTAGAAGATATTAAACAAAGAATGACTCAGGAATATGAATTACCACCATATGACTTTATTGGATAATTATGGCATTAAATTCATATTTTTTACAAGGATCGACAGGTGAGCAAAATCTTGTTCAGGATTTAATTAATGAACAAATTAAGATTTATGGAACTGATGTGTTTTATCTTCCTAGAAAGATATTTAAAACAGATAATATTATAAAAGAAGTTCAATCATCAAAATTTGACGACAACTTTATTATTGAAGCATATGTCAATACTTATGAGGGATATGCTGGGCAAGGCGATATCATGACTAAGTTTGGTGTTTCTTTGAAAGATGAAGTAAGTTTAATAATTTCAAAGGAAAGATTTGAAGAATTTATTGCTCCAATTATGGCAGCAATCCATGATGTTTTATTGGAACATAATCCTGCAGATGAAGTATTGGTAACTCGCCCAAGAGAAGGTGATTTAATATACTTTCCACTTGGTGAAAGATTATTTGAAGTTAAGTTTGTTGAGCACGAAAAACCTTTCTATCAGTTAGGAAAGTTATATGTGTATGAACTTCAATGTGAACTCTTTGAATATGAAGATGAAATTATTGACACTTCAATCTATGAAATTGACGAAGATCTTGCAGACGAAGGATATATTACAACCCTGACTTTAAGAACTGCAGATGAAGTTCAGGTGACAAAACTATATCCAATGAAAACGCTTGATAGTGGATATGTTCAAAAACTATCGTTAAATGATGATGGTGGAGGATACATTTATCCACCCATTGTATCAATATCAACTTCACCTGTAGGTATAGCAACTGCAAATGCAGAGGCAATTGCTATAACAACATCTTCAGGTGGAGTTTACAGTGTATTGGAGTTATTATTAACCCGTCCTGGATGGGGTTATATTGAACCTCCCACTGTAACCATAGTTGGTGGGGGAGGTGCTGGTGCAGCTGCAACTGCAGTTCTTGGAATAGGATCTGATGGTATTGGGGAGGTTAGAATAAATGCAGATTATCCAGGTAAAGGATACAATCAAGCACCTAATGTTGCTGCTGTTGGATCTGGAACATCAGATGTAAATGTTGTTACCTTTATTACTGCTGGTATTGTCACTGTTACGGCACTTAGAGACGCTGGTGCTGGATATACTACACTACCTACTTTTACAGTTGAAGGTCCAATCTCTGCTAATGGATCGCAAGTGGGAGTTGGAACTTATCAATTCAATGAAATTGTTATTGGTGCTGCTTCCTCGACTAAGGCAAGAGTTAAGGATTGGGACATAAATACTATGAAGTTGAAGGTTGGTATTGCTACAGGAGATTTCTTACCAGGAGAAGATATTGTTGGTCAGGAATCTGGAGCAAGATACAATGCACAATCTTATCAAGAATATGATTTAAATTCCCCATTCGCCAAGAATGATGAATTTGAAAACGAAGGAATCGATATACTTGATTTCAGTGAAGATAATCCATTTGGTACATTCTAATGTTAGGAACTTACTATTACCACGAAATTATAAGAAAAACCATTATTGGTTTTGGTACACTGTTTAATCAGATTGTTATTAAACATGATGATGAAAATGGTAATGCATATAGTGAAATGCAGGTTCCATTAAGTTATGGTCCATCTCAAAAGTTTTTAGCAAGAATTGAACAGCAAAGAGATTTGAACAAACCAGTTCAAATTACATTACCAAGACTTTCATTTGAAATGACAGGTCTTTCATATGATCCAACTAGAAAGACTGGTGTTACACAAACATTTAAGGCAGTAAGTGAGTCTGACAGTAAAGTCAAAAAAGTCTATATGCCAGTTCCATATAATATTAATTTTGAACTAAATGCATTTTGTAAGTTGAATGATGATGCCTTACAAATCGTAGAACAGATTTTACCTTATTTTCAACCATCTTTTAATATCACAGTAGATTTAGTAGATTCAATTGGTGAAAAAAGAGATATTCCAATTGTTTTAGATAGTGTTTCCTTCCAAGATGATTATGAAGGAGATTTTTCTACTAGAAGAGCTTTAATATATACTTTACAATTTACAGCAAAAACATACCTGTTCGGTCCTGTTGCTGAAAGTTCTGATGGTCTTATTCGTAAGGTTCAGACCGATCTTTACAGTGATACCAATACTCAAACTGCTAAGCGTGAGGTTAGATACACTGCAGTTCCCGATCCAATTGATGCTGAACCAGGTGATGATTTTGGATTTAGTGAGTCTTGGACTGACTTTGATGATGCTAAGACTTATAGCCCAACTAGAAAACAAGATATTTAATTTATGTCTGATAATTATGAATCTATTGACAAGGCACTTGATGTTGAAAGTAGCATCGTAGAGACCAGTTCGTCTGAGATAAAAAAACAAGATCCCCGTAAAGAAAAAACGGATATATCAAAAGACTATGAATATACTCGTGCAAATTTGTATTCTCTGATTGAAAAAGGTCAAGAGGCAATTAACGGTATCATGGAAGTTGCTGAAGAAGGCAATAGTCCAAGAGCATATGAAGTCGCTGGTCAATTAATTAAAAGTGTCGCTGATACAACTGACAAATTAATTGATTTGCAGAAAAAATTAAAAGACGTTGAAGAAGAGAATTCTAAGACCACAAATAATAGTACAACAAACAATGCAATTTTTGTAGGATCAACTTCAGAACTACAAAAAATGTTAAAACAGGGATTCCTAAATAATAATGAGGAATCTTAGTATCTAAGATGGAGATGAATGAATCGAAAAGTGGTGATAGTTCTTTGCGCGACTGGTTTAGCAAGAGTCGCTCTTCTGATGGCACCCCTGGTTGGGTTCAGTTGGGTGGCAAATATGCAGGAAAGCCCTGCGCTAGACAACCAGGACAAACTACAAAACCAAAGTGTGGTTCATCAAAAATGAAGCGCAACTTGGATAAGGATGAAGAACAAGCAGCATTTCGTCGTAAGCAGAAAGAAGATCCAAATCCAGATAGGAAAGGGAAGGCAATCAACGTGGCAACAGAAGAAACTGTAATTGAAAAAGCAGGTGAAAAAGATGCCTGTTATAGAAAAGTTAAATCCCGTTATTCAGTTTGGCCAAGTGCATATGCATCTGGTGCTTTAGTTAAGTGCCGCAAAGTTGGTGCTGCAAACTGGGGAAATAAGACCAAAAAAGAAGATTATGATTATTCTAATTGGAGAGATGATTTCAAAGCATTAGAAATTGAAACTATTGATTTGATCAAACCCGACCCATTACTACAGGAAGAGAAGAAGTGTCCAGATGGAAAGTACTGGTGCTTTACTGATAAGAAGTGTAAGAAAATTCCTGCTGGATATCACGTGATGGGTGGTGGCAGACTTATGAAAGATGAAGATCATGAAGATAGTGAGAACGGTAAAAAGAATGGAAATGGTAATGGAAACGGCAATGGTAATGGTGGTGGTGATGTAAGTGAAGCAAAGAAATGCTGGCCAGGTTATAAGAAAAAGGGAACACAAAAACTCTTTGGTAAAACTTATAATCGCTGTGTAAAAGAAGCAAAAGAACAGGATCATGAACACGAGATGATTCATAGACAACTCAGCACTGTTAAATCTGCAGTTGCAAGACTGAAGAAAAAGACAAAAGGTGGTGAGGGTGATGTAAAGGCATGGGTTCAGTCAAAAATTACTAAAGCGACTGATTACCTCGACACTGCTGCAGACTATATGGATAGTGAAAAAGTGAATGAAAATATTCTCAATATTTTCAACAGAAAGGATGCATCAAAGGTAAGACAAGGAACTTACCACAAAGATAAGGATGCAAAGAAAGGAACCATCTTTAGCAATCTTTCAAAAAGAAATGAGATGCTAAAGCAACTTAGGAATTCTCATGAAGTTGAGGGAACTGTTGTTGAAGATTGGCAAAAAGTCAATAAGTCTGATAAGACTGATGGTATGAGTAAAAAAGCAGTTGCTGCTTATCGTAGAGAAAATCCAGGTTCTAAGTTAAAGACTGCTGTAACTGGTGATCCAAAACCAGGCAGCAAAGATGCAAATCGTAGAAAATCATTCTGTGCTCGTTCTAATGGGCAGAGAAAGATGCATAATATTGATTGCTCTGCAACGCCAGATAAACCAGTATGTAAAGCCCGTCGCCGTTGGAAGTGCTGAACTATGCAAGTAGTAAAAATTTTAGGAGAATCAACTCAAGTTAATGCTGGATCTGGAACATCAGTTCCTGGTTCAGTAAACGGTAGTCTTGGTGCTGCCACTGGCGCAGAATATGTAATGCTTCAGCATAGTCATTCATCAGATCGGTTAGTCGAACTACGTACTGGAGCTGGAGTTACATATGGTAGTATACATTTAGCAGGAAAAGATCCAATTATTGTTCATAAAGCAAGAACTGATTTGGTTTATTCATCTGCATCAGACGTTTACGCAACATCGGTAGTTTATCAAGGATAATTTAATTTTGTTATGAGTGAAGCATATCTTGGTAATCCTAATCTAAAAAAAGCAAATACACCAATCCAATTTACTGAGGAAAATGTAATTGAGTTCCTCAAGTGTAAAGAAGACCCTGTTTATTTTGCAAGGAAGTATATAAAAATTGTTTCTCTTGATGAAGGTCTTGTCCCCTTTGACATGTATCCGTTCCAAGAAAAACTGATTCAAAATTTCCATGAAAACAGATTTAATATATGCAAGATGCCTCGCCAAACAGGTAAGTCTACTACTTGTGTATCATATCTTCTGCACTACGCTGTTTTTAACGATAATGTTAACATCGCGATCTTAGCAAACAAAGCATCTACTGCTCGCGATCTTCTTGGAAGATTACAACTTGCATATGAGAACTTGCCTAATTGGATGCAGCAAGGTATCATAGCGTGGAACAAAGGTTCACTGGAACTGGAAAATGGATCAAAAATTTCGGCAAACTCTACTTCTTCGTCTGCTGTCCGGGGTGGATCCTATAATGTCATCTTTCTCGACGAGTTCGCTTTCATCCCGAACCACATTGCTGATGACTTCTTTGCCTCTGTTTATCCTACTATTTCTTCTGGTCAAAGCACGAAGGTAATCATTGTTTCTACCCCACGCGGTATGAATCATTTCTACCGTATGTGGCATGATGCAGAGAAAAGAAAGAATGAATATATTCCAACAGATGTTCATTGGTCTGAGGTTCCAGGTAGAGATGAAGCCTGGAAAGAGCAAACTATTGCCAACACTTCAGAGCAACAGTTTAAGGTTGAGTTTGAGTGTGAATTTTTAGGATCTATTAATACACTTATCAATCCATCAAAACTTCGAAATCTTGTTTACGAAAGTCCTATTAAAAGAAATGCTGGATTAGACATTTATGAAAACCCTAAACCAGAGAATAACTATCTCATTACTGTCGATGTTGCTCGCGGTTTGGGTAATGATTATTCTGCATTTATCGTGTTTGATATCACAGAGTTTCCATATAAGATAGTTGCAAAGTATAGAAACAATGAAATTAAACCAATGCTATTTCCTAATATCATATTAGACGTAGCAAAAGGGTATAATAATGCTTTCTTACTAATAGAAGTTAATGATATTGGAGAGCAAGTAGCAAATATTTTACATTATGATCTTGAATACGAAAATATGCTGATGGCTGCGATGAGAGGACGTGCAGGTCAAGTCATCGGTCATGGATTCTCTGGTAAAAAATCCCAGATGGGTGTAAGAATGACTGCTGCTGTGAAGAAGTTGGGGTGTTCTAACTTAAAGACAATGTTAGAGGACGATAAGATATTAACAGTTGACTATGAAATTATTTCTGAGTTAACAACATTCTCTCAAAGACATAATTCGTTTGAGGCAGAAGAAGGATGTAATGATGACCTTGCAATGTGCTTAGTTATTTTCTGTTGGTTAGTCGCTCAAGATTATTTCAAAGAGATGACTGATAATGATGTAAGAAAGAGAATATATGAAGAACAGAAAAATCAAATCGAACAAGACATGGCACCATTTGGTTTTATTGCTGATGGATTAGATGATTATGGATTTGTAGATAATCAAGGAGATAGATGGCATACTGATGAATACGGTGATAGATCATATATGTGGGATTACTACTAATGGATCTCGATAAACAGATAGAATTAGAACATTTATTATTTTCACAAAGGAAATGTCGTGTCTGTGGTGAGGTTAAAAATTTGATAGATGGTTTTTATAAAACAAGAAAAGATAAAGGTGCTGTACCTTCAGCGTATTCATATGAATGTAAGTCTTGTACAGTAAAAAGAGTAAAATCTAAAAAGATTAATTCTGATTGGGCATATCCAGATTGGTAGTTCACGTCCTGTTTCCCCCCTCAAAATAGGCTTTTCCATAAATATTTCCAGATAAATTCTGAACCGTAGGGTAAACAAATGGCGCTAAATTTAGCTTCCCCCGGGATCGTAGTAAAGGAAATTGACTTAACTATTGGTAGAACTACACCTTCTTCTGATAAAGTTGGTGCTATGGTAGCACCGTTCGCAAAAGGACCAATTAACTTACCTACTCTCATCGAAAATGAGAATGGTTTGTTGAATAGTTTTGGTAAGCCTTATGCAACAGACAAGCATTATGAGCATTGGCTTACTGCATCCTCATACCTCGCTTATGGAGGACAATTAAGAATCATTAGATCTGATGATTCATCTTTAAGAAATGGATTTGTAGGCACTGCTTCTAGTGTAAAAATTAATAGTTTAGATCATTATAACTCTCTGGGTTATGATGAAACTGTTCTTTCTGGTGCTGTAGTTGCTGCAAGAAATCCAGGAACTTGGGGTAATGCACTTAGAGTTGCAATTATCGACTCACTTGCAGACCAAGTATTGGCTGGAGTTTCAACTCATTCGGGACTTGGTGAGATTGCAGTTGGTATGGGTATTACTCAGCCAATTAGTTCTATTCTTCCTGGCGCTGGATCGACTACTGTTCTTGATGGATACTTAAAGGGTATCATTACTCATGTTGATGGAACTAATGTTTCTGTCAAGGTACTAAGTCACGTTAGTGGTGCAGATGTAGAAACTACTGTTGACTATCAAGAGTCCGGAGTCTATGCATTTGCAAACTCTGGAATGATTTCAGTACACGCTCTAGATTCAGATGTATCGACTGGAACAACATCCTATACATCACAAACTGATTGGTTCAATGCACAAACAATTGGTGTAACTTCAACCACAACTGTAAATTGGCACAATGTTGCTGATAAGCCTGGAACTTCTGCATATGGTGCAGCAAGAAATTCAAGATTTGATGAAGTTCATGTTTTAGTAATTGATGCTGATGGTTCTGTCAGTGGAAATGCTGGGACAATTCTTGAAAAGCATCTTGGATTGTCAAAAGCAAAGGATGCTGAATTCTCTGTTGGTTCTCCATCATATTGGAGAGCATACTTAGCAGGTAATTCTACCAACATCTTTGGTTTGGGTGCTCCTACAGGACTCACCACTACTGGTTTTGCAAGTGGTGGATTTACTCGTGCTTCTGGTGGTGGATGGGATCAAGATGCAGAAAATGTTATTTTCTCTGCACATGGTTCTAACACTCACGCATTATCTGGTGGACTTAACTATGGTGGAAAAACTGGTCTTACATCGACCGGTGCATTAACTGCTGGTTTGAGTGATCTGTCATCTGGATATGATCTCTTTGAAGCAGCAGATTTCCCACTAGACTTCATGTTGATGGGTTCTGCAGCGCACGGCAAGGAAAATGCACAAGCACTTGCTAATAAGTTAATCTCGGTTGCAGAATTAAGAAAGGATGCAGTTGCATTCATCTCACCATATAGAGGTGCTGCTATAACCGATACTTCAGTACAAAGTGAAGTTAATGTTAGATCTGCAGCAGATATCACTTCAAATGTCCTTTCATTCTACTCTGCAGTAAGTTCTTCTTCATACGCTGTATTCGATAGTGGATACAAGTACATGTATGACAGATTCTCAAATACTTTCCGCTATGTTCCTCTGAATGGAGACATCGCTGGATTGTGTGCCAGAACTGATATTAACAGTTTCCCATGGTTCTCTCCTGCAGGTACAGCAAGAGGTGGAATCCTCAACGCTGTTAAACTCGCTTACAACCCAACCAAATCCCAGAGAGATCAACTTTATTCTGCAAGAATAAATCCTGTTATGTTCTCACCTGGTGCTGGAATTGTCCTCTTTGGTGATAAGACTGGTCTTGCAAAAGGATCTGCATTCGACAGAATTAACGTTCGTCGCCTGTTTATCCACCTGGAAAATGCAATTTCGGGAGCAGCAAAAGATCAAATGTTTGAGTTCAATGACGAACTTACACGTTCCAACTTTGTAAATACAGTTGAACCATTCTTACGCGATGTTCAATCTAACAGAGGAATCTCCGATTATGTTGTTATTTGTGATGAAACAAATAACACTGCTGCGGTAATTGACAACAACGAGTTTGTTGCTGACATCTTTATCAAACCTGCTAGATCGATTAACTTCGTTGGTCTTACGTTTGTTGCCACCAGAACTGGTGTTGATTTTGAAGAAGTTATTGGTAACGTTTAATTTAATTAAAAAATCCGAGGATTAAAAATGGCAACCAGAAACCAAATTAACAACATTCCACTTAGAAAGATTACCGACTTCAAGAGTAAGATGTCGGGTGGTGGCACCAGAAGTAATCTGTTTGAAGTTGAGTTATCTTTCCCAACTGCGGTTGGAGTTGATCAAGATACTCTCGATAAGTCAAGATTTCTTGTAAAGGCAGCAGCGCTGCCTTCTTCAAACATCACTCCTCTTCAAGTTGCTTTTAGAGGTAGACAACTGATTCTTGCTGGAGACCGCACATTTGAGACTTGGACAGTCACCGTTATCAACGATGTTGACTTCTCCATTCGCTCTGCATTTGAAAAGTGGGCAAACTACATCAATCGTCTTTCTGACAGCACAGGTTCTACTGATCCTGCTACTTATCAAGTAGATGCTTTCATTCACCAATTGAATCGTGATGGATCTATTCTCAGATCTTATCACTTCTATGACTTATTCCCAACTAACATCTCAACTATTGCTCTGTCATATGACACTGAAGCAATTGAAGAGTTCACAGTTGAGATGCAAGTCCACTGGTGGGAAGCAATCAAAGGAACTTCTAACGCTGCAGGCGGAGAAGACATTAACTAAATAGTTCATACTAAGTAAGTTAATTTTATAAAATGGCAGCAAAACTTTTTGGTTTTTCTATTGAAAAGGTAGAAGATAAAGGTAAACAGATATTATCCCCCGTTCCTCAATCTAATGAGGACGGGGTTGACTATTATATTCAGTCAGGTTTTTACAGTCAATATGTAGATATTGAATGAGCCTATAAGACTGAATATGATTTAATTCGCAGATATCGCGAAATGTCTCTGCATCCAGAGTGCGATTCTGCAGTAGAAGATGTTATTAACGAAGCTATTGTAAGTGATTTGTATGACTCTCCTGTAGAGATTGAGTTATCAAATCTAAATGCAACAGATAAACTTAAGGACGTAATTAGACAAGAATTCAAAGCCATCAAAGAGATGATGGGATTTGATAAGAAGAGTCATGAAATTTTTAGAAATTGGTATGTTGATGGAAGAGTATATTACTTGAAAGTTATTGATGTCAAGAATCCTCAGGATGGCATTCAAGAACTGAGATATATTGACCCAATGAAGATGAAGCACGTTCGTCAAGAGGTCAATAATAATCAAAATGTAAATGGTGTAAGTATTAGAAATCTACAACAAACTGCAGTAAATGAGAATACTATTGAAGAGTATTTTATTTACAATAAGTCAGTTGGAACAGCATTTCCTGGAGGAAATCAGGGTGCTAAAAATTCAGTTAAAATTGCAAAAGATTCTATTGCATATTGCACCTCAGGATTAGTTGATAGAAACAAAGGAATTATTCTTTCATATCTTCATAAAGCAATCAAAGCACTTAATCAACTGAGAATGATTGAGGACTCTCTGGTTATCTACAGACTTTCGAGAGCACCAGAACGTAGAATTTTCTATATTGATGTTGGTAATCTTCCAAAAGTAAAAGCAGAGCAATACCTCCGTGAGGTCATGTCTCGCTATAGAAATAAACTTGCATATGATGCAAACACTGGCGAAGTCCGTGATGACCGTAAGTTTATGTCTATGATGGAAGACTTCTGGCTTCCACGTCGTGAAGGTGGTCGTGGTACTGAGATTACCACACTTCCTGGCGGACAAAATCTTGGCGAACTTTCCGATATTGAATACTTCCAGAAGAAACTCTACAGATCCCTTTCTGTTCCTGAATCACGTATTGCTGGTTCTGGTGATGGTTTCAATCTTGGTCGCTCCAGTGAAATTCTTAGAGACGAACTTAAGTTCTCTAAGTTTGTTGGACGTTTAAGAAAGAGATTTGCTAATCTTTTTACTGATATTCTTCGCACACAATTACTTCTTAAGAATATCGTAACTCCCGAAGATTGGGAGAAAATGGAAGAGCATATTCAATATGACTTCCTGTATGACAATCACTTCAGTGAACTCAAAGAAGCAGAACTTATCCAAAATCGTTTGAGTTTGACTACGACTATTGAACCTTACATTGGAAAATACTACTCAACTGAGTACGTTCGTAAGAAAATTCTTAAGCAAACTGACACTGAAATTATTGAAATTGATATGCAGATTGACAGTGAAATTGAAAGAGGAATTCTTCCAGATCCAAATGCTCCAGTTGATGAATTGGGAAATCCAATTCCTCAAGAAGGTGGTGAAACACCAGGAGAAGCAATTGAACAGGGTGAAGGTGGAGAAGTTCCAATTGAACCTAAAGGTGGCAAGATATAAATAGTCGTATACTAATTATTATATAAAGTTTAATGGAAGACATTATTGATTTAATCGCTACTGATGGTAAGCCATCGGATATTAGTGATGCCATGAAAGAAATTCTGTACACTAAATCTGCTAGCAGAATTGATGGTGTAAGACCAGAAGTTGCCAATACTATGTTCAATGAACCAGAAACTACCGAAGAAGGGGAAGAATAATGGGAAGGCTTTTACTGAAAGGTACTGAAATTAATGTTCCAAATTCAGTTGGTGCTGGATCAAGTTTTAGTGAAGCGACGGTTGTTCGTCTAGCCAATCCAAGCACCACTGATTATGTAATTACGGTTTCTGAGACTAATGCAGGACCAACTATTGGAACTTTTACAATGTTGGCAAATACTACAGAACTATTGGAAAAAAATCCAACACACATTGTTTCAGTATCATCTGGAACTGATGTTAAAGGTACAAAAGTAGGTTTTACAGGATAGAAAAATGAAACTTATCACAGAAGAAGTAACAAACGTAAAAATTATCACCGAAGGCAAAGGTGCCGATAAGAAGC
>Ga0209645_1001450_pt1 | contig 11858 bp, 5 predicted proteins | sample ETNvirenome_6_30_FD_184070 | JGI IMG/M metagenome (GOLD analysis project Ga0209645, IMG submission 184070) | Marine viral communities from the Pacific Ocean - ETNP_6_30 (SPAdes) (version 2) | ecosystem: Environmental > Aquatic > Marine > Oceanic | place: Pacific Ocean | collected 2013-06-19
GATGACATTTCACTTGCTGTCTTAGGTGTTTTACTTGAAACCCTTTTGCTTGGTCTACAGTATGGCACACCTCTTCCATCACCTTTACGTCTTCCACAAGGCTTGCCTGTTCTTACATCAACCCATTTTTCTTTAAACCAACGTTTAAGTGCCGCACCTTTTGCTGTTTTTCTTACTGCCATTATTTTTTCTTCATAGGTGTGTGGCCACAACCTTTCTTTTTAAATTTTAAATGATCAGCAAATGTTTTTGCATCTTTAATACTGCCGTCCTTACAATACATTTTGTGAGGTTTGAATTTTTTTTCTTTCATTATTTTTTCTTTTTAGATTTATTACCCCAGTTAGCGGCACCCACTTTTCTGCACTTTGCAATAGCCCCACTAGCATATGCAGAAGGAAATACTTTGTACCTTGCCTTTACTTTTTTATAACATGCGTCTTTAGCCATAATTTATTTTTTAATTGATTTTCGTGAATATACTTTTACTTTCTTTTTTCTTTTTGTTTTTGGCTTATCTAAACCTAATTCCCATTCTGCCCATCCTAAAGCTAATGCTACTTTTTGCCAGTATTCAGGTCCCTCACTCATGGCCGCTTCTACATTTTGTGCTTTTCTTATAGCTCTATCTAATGGAAAGTTAAATACAGCCGAACTAAACTGAGCGCCAGCATTTAAAGCAGGATTATCTAAACTAGGCTCAAACATGTTCTTTTTAGTAATATATTTACGAGTATAAAAAGCATTTCTTAATTTTGAAACTTTTGAATACAATGGAGGTGAAATAGTTAACGCTTGTAATTCTGGATCTTGTCTACCAGTCCCTACAGCTTTGACAGTATTTTTAACCGCAACCACTGCATTACCATATAAACCGGATCCTCTTAATAATGAATCTAACATACCTTCACCAACTTTTATAGTTCTTTCTTGTTGTTTATCGTCTTCTTCGTCTGAAAATGCAGATACAAATAACGCTTTTGATAAAGCATTAAATATAACGTTTTGAATCATACCGTAATAAGTAATCTTAGTCATTTTATCTCTAGGATCACCTCTACCAGCTATTAAGTCTTGTAAGTTTCTTTTTATAATTCTGTTGTACTGCATTGGTGTATTAGCAAATGCTAACATAAATCTACCTAAACTACTCGCTTGCTGCTCAGATATTCTATCTGGTCTACTTGATTGCTGTGTTTCTTCTGTAATTTTCATAAAATCACGGAAGGCTTTTTCTTTTGCTTCTTTTTCAGAAAGACCTTGTTTTTTATAACTGTTTAATCTATTTCTGTACATTGAAGCACCACCTGTTGCAATTGCAAAACTATCAGCCATTCTTGTTAATACAAATCCTTTATTAAGCATTAAAGCTATAACACCTTGCACCCCACCTTTTTGTTGGGCTAATGCTAATTCACTTTCATTTACATTAATTTTGTTACCTCCTCTTCTGCTTTGTAAGTATTGTGAATTAAATAAAGTATTAAAATCTGTCCAATATTGTTTTTGATTTGCAAATGCTTTTGCTGCTTGTAATGGATTATTATCTTTAAAATTTAAATAGTTTATATTAGATATAGTTTGTAGTACAGCTGATCTAGTATTTAAGAACATAATAGCACCAACAGAACCGTTAATCCAATCATTCCATTTTTCTACCGTTTCATTAGCACCCCATTTTCTATTTGAACCAGTCTTCATTCTTTCTAATGTGCCTTTTAAAGTCTTAACATATTTAGCACCATAAGCAGCTTCTAGTTTAAATAAATTTTGTTTACTAAATACTTGATTAACGTTGTTTTGCCAAACTTCTAAGTGTTTTGTTCTTTTTGTGCTGTTTAATAAATCAACCATGTCCATTGCAATATTACCCGCAACCCAACTTTCTTTAGGTTTAGCATAACCATCACCTTTAGTTATTTTTATTATTTCATTTGCAAAAGTATTTAACTCTGCATTATCTTTTACTGTTTTTAATAATTCAGCTTTAACTTTATTGCTAATACCAGGTATTTCATAACCTAATTTATTCCAAATATCTACACGTACTGCTTGTTCTTTTGTAAATACTCCACTGTCAGTATACTCTTTTAAAGTTTTAGGAACACTACTTAATTCTTGCTTTAGCGCTTTAAAATCATTCTTCATTGCCATTGCTTCATTAGTCATGGCTTCTACAGCTCTATTATATGGATCATATAATGTTTTTTGATAAAACTCTAACTGCTTTTCTCCTTGCTTTCCTCTAGCTAATGTTTTGTGCATTAGCCCTGCAAAATCTTCAGCACCTACAGGTATAAAGTAATCACCAAAATCTGTTTTAGCTCTTTTACCTCTAGCCATTGCTGTTGCAGCGCCAAACACAGCTTCTTTTTTAATACCAGTTGATTTTTCTAAATAACTATTAAATTCACCAGATATATCTTTTGAATTATATTTTTCAATTTGTTTTTGTTTTGCAGCTTTATTTTTTGCAGCGCCATCTAATACAGCTTGTTCAAAAATACCTGTTTGCCCTTTTGATATTTTAAGAGCAGCTTTACTTTGTTGCGCATACAGCGGTAACATTTTATTTAATGTTTTAATAGACCCTTTAATATCATTTGTTCTTTCAAATAAAATATCAGATATAAGTTTATTTGTTGCGTGTTGAACTTCTCGTATTTTTTGAAATTGTTTTGGAACATTAATACCTAATGTTTCTGGCAACGACTGTTTTTTGCTATTTTTGGCCGTAAATGGGTTTAATAAGGCTCCAGCTTCTTTTATAATTTGTTCATTAAAAATTCTAGTAAGAGCCGAAGGCGCTTTAACATCTTTACCATCTATAATTTCTTGTTTTCTTTCTCTTAAAAATGGATGTGGATCTTTTTTAGCATTCCAAGGACCTTGATCTGTTTGATAAGATTTATCAAGTATGCTAGCTAATTTTTCTGGCACAATCCATTGTGTGTAGCTATCAACAAGCATATCTTTTAATCTAGCTGCAATTAAAGGTGTTTTAGCTTTTGAAATATCTAATACTGTTTCATTAAAAAATCCATTTTGTAAAAGATGTTCAAAATATTGTTTTTTAGTTTGAGTATATGCAAATTCAACTTTACTTGCTTGTCTGTTTATACCATTTCTAGCATTTTGATTATAAAATAAATTAGCTGCAGCTTGCTGATTCATTTTAAACATTTCAGCCATAGCATCAATCATCTTACCTAAATGTTGTTTTCTTAATGGATCACTACCTTGTTTAAGGTTTGCTGCCATTTTTTTATCTTTGCCAGATGTTCTTTTTAAATACTTGGTTCCTGTTCCTTGACCACTTGTTAAATCTTTAACTTTAAGTTGTTTTATTGCGTATTCCTGAACTACTTTAGAGTTTGTTAGCTCTCCAAGATCATATAATTCTGCTACACTTTCTTTTCTTCTACTGCCATTACCAATAAATTTACCTACACCAGCACGCACACCATCATTAGGCGCTATATTTGTATTTTCTAAATAAGTTAAAAGAAGTTCTTTTGTATAAGGATTTTTACTTTTAGCTACTTGATCAATTAAATTTTTAATACCATCAAGCTCTTCTTTAGCATTTTTATAATATCCTTTTTCACCATAAAGCTTTGCTTTGTAACTTGTGCCTTGTTTAAATTCTTTAATTTCTTTAGAATAATATGTATCTCTTTCTTTTTGAAATTTTTCTGCTATTGTTGCTTTTTCGCTTGTAGAGTATATTTTTTTAGTCCTGCTTTGATTAATTACAGCATCAACTATATTTTCTTTATATAATGTTTCAAGTAATCTTTTCTTTACGTTAGGTACTTTAAAAAATTCTAAACCTTTTGCTTTTGGCGGATTTAATCTATTATAAATATTAACACCTTGTGCTTCATTCTCAGTATATGTAGCTTTCTTTTCTCTTATAGCTTCTCTAATTTCACCTTGTTTAGTACCTCTCTTTACTTTTTCAACAAACATGTTTTCACCTTTGTTTTGTCTAAACTTCTCGGCTTGAACATAAAACTCTAAAGGCAAAGCTTTTTTATTTGCTAATACAGTTGAATAATTTTCATTTATAAAATTATTATAGTCGCCTAATTCCTTTTTAAACGCTTCAAAAAGTTCTGGATTATTTGTTTTTATTGTATTAGCTAATGCTTTTCTAAATCCTTTATCGCCAGGTTTAAAACCTAAATCAGCAACTTTTTCTAATACAGCATCTGCTTCTTTTAAAAAGTCTTTTCTTAATTGAGTATCTTCTCCTGTTATTCTTTTACCATTTACTTTTAAATTAGTTTGTATAATAGATGGCGTGCCGCCTTTTTTAGTTGGTTCAATTCTTGTATTTACAATGTTTTCAGCTAAAGAATTAGCTTCCCTACTTGTTTCTATTTGTTTATCAATACCTTGTTCTACTGATTTTATTCCTAAATTTTTAGCCGCAGCATTCGCCCTTAAAAAACCTCTAGTTGTAATAAATTTTTCAACAGTTTGTACCTTGCCGTCTTTACCTTTTACAGTAGGGTTATATTCATTAAGAACCATTTGATTAAGATCCGTTTTTACAGATTCTCTAAATTGAGACCTAGTTACATTCTTTTTAGCATCGGCAGCAATAGGATCATATAATGCTTTTGTTCTGTTTTCTGCAAAACTATCAACAGTTGGTTTTATATCATTGATTATTTTTCTTTCAATTGATTCTTCTTTAGCTGTTTTTATTCCTTCTTTATTGAATTTTTTATTTAATTCAAGTGATTCTTGTCTAGCTATTTTTAAATCATTTATATTTTTAACAACAGATTCTTGTATTTCAGGTGTTAATTTTTCAGCTTTAATTTCTTTTGAAGCAAACTTACCTGTTTTAATATCTAATCCAGCTAAATCAACTTCGCCTTCAAACCCCTTAAATTTTTCTTGCAATGCAAGTTCTAAATTTTCTTTTTCCTTACCGGTTGCTTTTTCAAGCTTACTTCTTATTTCAGCTGCTGTATTTTGCGTTTCTAATTCTTTAACCTTTTCTATTTGCGATTCAATTTCTTCTTTTATTCTTTGTCTCATTATCGCATTGCCAGGCCCCATGTCTCTATTTTCCTGTATTCTAGCCTCTAATTTTTCTATACCTGTTTTTTTGTCTGACTCTAATTTTATTTCTTTTGAAAAATCTTTTGAAGCTGCATTTTTAAATTCTTGAACCTCCTCTTTTACAATTTCTTTTCCTGTAGTTTTATTATATATTTTCTTTCCATCAACTACAACATTTCTAAATGCTTCAAATTTATTTTTTAAATTAACCGCTGACCCACCTTCGGCAATTTTATTTATGCTAAATAAAAATTCTAATAATTCTTCACCAGTGGTAAAATTCTTTTTATTAGAATAATCCATTCTAAATCTATTAGCCATTAAAACGGTAGATCTTTTTAAATCGTTTATAATACCATTTTCAAGTAATAAATGTTGATATTTAGGTTGTGATAAAAATTCAACAACATTCATTACATACTCTTCGGGCCTTTGACTCTTTTTGTATGATTCATTTATAGCTTCTTCAAACGTTAAACCTTTTTTATTTCCAATTGAAAAAAGTTCACCTTTTAATTTTGTATTTACAGTTTCTGATATTTTATCTTTAAATATTTGCGCTGCTTTAGGATTTTTTCCGAAAGCGGCTTTCATCATAGCATGGCCAATTTCTTGAGCAAAAACACCAGGTCTATATTTGCTAATGTCAACTTTTATTGTATTAGTTGCGGGATCATATTCTGCTTTATTTTTTGAACCTAAAAGACCTTCTTCTTTTATAATTTCAACTTTGAAATTTTCTCCAAAAATACCAGATTTTTTGACTTCTTTTGTATAATTGTTAATATCTCTTTCAGCATTATATTTATTTAATTCATATTGATTAATTGTTTTTCTAGCTTCTTTTATTTCTTCTGGTAATGCTTTTCTTGATATTATATTTCCAGTTAATATGTCCTCTCCTTTTATTTGCCCAGATTCAACAACAATTTGAGCTTCATCTCTTTTTTCCTTTTGAAAGCCTAAATCTTTTTCATTAAATTGCTGATATAAAATATTAAGGTCCCTTCTTAATTGTGATTCTAATAATTGTTTTTGCTTTAACTCCCCACCTTTATATTCACCATTATCTATTTTAGTTTGTATTTCTTCAAGATATTTTCTTCTAGTCGCCATTCTAGAAAGTTCAGCTCTAGCATTTATTTTTACACCACCAAGAGCTTTACCCATACCAAGATTTAAAGTAATTCTTCTTCCTGCATCACTTTGGGGTCCGTATAACTCATCCATTGATGTCATAAAAGCTTTATCTCGCATAGCAGCTTCTACTATAGCATGTGAAAATTGTTCAAACTCACTACCACCTGCCATACCAACACCACCTCCCATTACTTTTTGATAAGCTTGTTGATAAGGTCTAAGGTCAACACCATTAACAATACCCAGTTTAGGCAATATTTTTGAAGCCGCTTGTGAACCTGCACCAAAAAAGAAACCATTGAAAAACATGTCTGTATCAGCCATAACCGCCGAAAACTTCACACCTTCCAATAAGTTTGTGGCCATGAAAGCTTGCATAGGATTTGTTCTTTTCAATGCTGCTATTCTGGCATTTATACCCGTTACACCAGCAACTTTATTTGCACCAGCAAATTTTATTAAATCACCTCCAAACCCTGGTAAAGATTCACCAAATAATTCAAAAGCATAACCACGTTTAAAATTTTCTTTTTGCTCTTTTGATAATGGTATTTGAGCAGTTTGTAAAAAATCTTCTAAGTTATCTAGTCTTTCTCTTTTTGTAGGTGCTATTATATTTTTAAATTTTTGAGTATTGTCTCTGTCTAAAAACCCCGCAAAACTAGCAAGAGTTTCTTTTGTAGCAGTAGCCAAAAAATCTGTAAAACCTATTTTTTGATTAGCAGGATTAAGATTTAATACAAATAAATCATTTAACGCACGTTGTCTTAATGTTAAATTTAATTTTTCTTTTTTATAATCTTCTCTATTTATAAATGTTGATTCGTTAACATTTTCATCTAAAATTTCAATACTTTTCCAAAATTTATTGCTTGTAGGTACTTTATATAGATCAGAATATTTTACATTTTTTATAATACCAACATCAGCTTGTCGTTCAAAATAGTTTTCATTTTCAATTTCATAACCTCGATTTTTAAACCATTCTCCAGCCACAGATCCTTCCTGAAGCAAAAATTGACGATCAACTTTTATATCTACTGTTTTATTTAAACCATATGTTTCTTCAAAGTCAGCTTGATCTAATCCCCATGTTGCAAACTGTCTTTCAAGAGTTTCATAAGTGCTTTCTTTATAATTAGCAAGTATTTTTTCATACTCTTTTTTAGGTTGAAAAGCTCCTGCTATTTCATCTTTTTCAAAAGTTCCTACAGCCTCAAGAGTTATAGGGTCTATATAGGGGCCATTTTCATCAGGTACTCCAACTTTTTCATTAGCCGCTTTTATTAAAGGTAATAGTTTTTTTCTTTCAACTTGTGCATTTAGTATTTCTTCTTGAGTTGAATTAGGATTATTTATTATGCTTAAAAAATTTTGATTTTTCTTTATTAACTCAAAGTTATTTATTTGATCTTCAGTAAGCTTAGGCGCATAATAATTATCAAAAGTACTTTTTATATGAGGGGCGTAAGTTCCATCCGCCTTCATTTGATTTGCTATTGTTATACTACCTGCTTTTGCTTTAGAATTTTCTTCATTAATTTTTTTTGAAAATTCTTGTTCAAAAATTTGATCAAGCAAAACTTGTTGAGGGTCTATAATAGTGCCTATAGTTTGTACTTTTCTTATTTGGCCAGTTCTTGGGTTTTCTTGGTATGTATACTGAGCATCAGCAAAAGGAAATTTTTCTCCTTCTGCAGATTTACTAAAATAAATATTTCTAACACTATTTTTTAATTCACTTTTATCAAAATTTTCATCTTTTGATGCTTCATTAAAATTTAAATTTAAATTATCTAAATAATTTTTTGTTATATCTCTAAGTCTTTTTTTTCTCGATGTATTAAGAGCTTGTTCGCTTCCATCGTTTTGAGGTGTTATTTCAACTTCTTTTAATTCAATTTCTTCAATTTTTTGATTACCACCTAATTCTTGAATTTGTTTTTTAAGACTTTTTCTTTTTCTAAAATTTTCATCAGAGTTCATGGTAAAAGGATCCGCCATAGTAGCATCTAACTCTGCCTCTAACTGTATAAGTTTTTCTCTATTTGGATCTTTTGGTAATTCCGATGAAATACTTTCCAAATTGGAATCCATAACGACTGCTTGATTTTCCGACCCCGCAATCACAGTCTCCTTTACAGGGTCGTTTTGCTTTCCCACATTATTAAATTCTTCATCTGAAGCCATTTCATAACCAGGATAGAATGATAAATCATCTTCAGGAACTTCGTAAAAGTTTCCTTGCCATTTAATTTTTAACATAATATTATTTCTTTTGTTGTGTTTCTTGGAGTATTTTTATGAACCAAGGCCTTGATGCAAATATGTCTAATTTTTTTGCTGCATCCATTCCTCCGTAGGCGGCAATCATTCTATTATGAGTTTCTCTATCAAATTTATCTAAATAATTTTCATTACTTTGCCATTGCTGATTTAATGTTTTTATGATATTTTTTTCAAAATAAGTAGACCTTGTTTTTTTATCCAAATCTGTTGCATCCATTAATACATCTTCATATAATTTTCTTAAACCAGATATTGTATGTATTTTATAATCTTCTGTATCATAATTTACAATAGATTTACTTTCAAGAATATCATTACCGTCAGCATCTTTTTCACCAGTTGGAACATCTTCAGTTTTTGTATCTTGTTCGTATCTTAAGCTTAAAGTATTTGTTACCGGATCAAATTCTTGTCCTACAACTTCTTTCGTTACAAAATTTCCGCCAGCATCACTTCTTCGTATAGTATTAAAATCAAGCGTAGGTACAGGGGTTTTAGGGTAAACTCCACCAACTAAATTACCAGGTATTCTATTAATTACATTTGTAACTTTATCTAAATCTGTTTGAGATTTTTCATTCACAGCATTTAAACTAATTTCTCCAGGAGAAAGCTTGTTTCCTGTTTGTGCAGGTGGAATATACGCTTGATTTATTAAGCCTTTATCCATAATGCCTTTTTTAACAGTTTCATGATATAGCACAGCTTTTGTAACGGCTTGACCATCATGAATACTTTTTATTACTTCTTCAGGAGTCATTTGCTCCATACCTGCTAAAGGTCTAACTGCGCCTGCTGTTTGGAGTAATTTGAAATCATCACCTAATATATTTTTAAGTCTTTTAGTACCTATACCCATAGGGCCATTTAATATTGTTAATAGCTTATCATCATCAACATTTGTTAAAGATGGTACTGTTCTTCTGAATATATCTAATTTTGTTTTATCGTTTAGTAGATTAGAGTTCATAGCCTGATTAGAATATAATTTATCTAGCTCACCACCTATTTCTGGAACTGATGAATAGTTTCCATTTGCGTCAGGCTGTATTGTAAGTAGCTTTCCATCCTCACCTTTCTTATAAAAACCTGCTGTATTTGCAACATTGGAAATAGACTCATCTAATACATCTATGGGTTTTATAAGCTGCGCTTTTTTTGAACCTTCTATTTGTAAATCACTTTTTTCATTTGCTACAGCTGCAGTTACATTACTTGCAACGTTTGTATTAATTTCGTCATGGCGCTCATCAATTTTAACTCTATCTTCTGATGTATCATTTCCAAATAACCTAGCAAGTTCTGTTCCAGCTATTTCTTTTGTTGTGCCATCTGGCAAAGTATATGTAACACCTGAAGAAAACCCACCGCCTTTAGCTTCTGTATCATAATTAAAACCACTATCAAATCTACCAGCTTTAACAGCACCAACAATTTCCTTTTTTAAAGCGGTGTCAGGATTACTTTGATCTTCATCATCTTGAACAGAATAATCTTGTAAGTATATTTTATCATACATTGTATTTAAAGGTGTTATAGCAGACTTAAAGCTATTTAATTCTTGTTTTATATCTACATCACCCATTTGAATTCTTTTAGCTGAAAAAATACCACCTAAACCTTTACCTCCTTTATCAACACGCATTGCTTTTTCATAAAATTTAGCTAATTCTGCTTCTACTGCTTCTTTAGTTTTTAAACCATTTTCAATAGCTATTTCACCTTCTAACCTCATTTGGTCAGCTGTTTCTTCAATACCTGCTATATAATTTTTATCTTGCTCTACCAAATCACGGCCTCTTTGCATGCCTTCTTCATAGCCTTTTTGAAATTTTTCTTCAAAAGCTTTAAGACCTACCGTATAATCTGGCGCTGGTATAAATCTTGGATTTTCGTATGCTCCCATAATTTCTATAATATTCCTAATTGTTTTGCGTATAATGCTTGGCCACCCGCTGCGCCTAATGCGCTACCAACTGATCCTAAAGCTCCGCCAAATAAAGAAGATTGTTGAGCTTGCAATTGTGCTGCTTGTGCTAATGCGTTTTGTTGTTGACCTGCTAATCTATTTAATTTAGCTGTGTCTCTTCTTTCCTGTGCCCCAAACATAAATGCTTTACCTTGAGCTTCTGCTGTTTGTACTCTTGCCGCTTCTCTCATTTGTAGCATTTGCATTTGTTGTTCGCCTTTTGCTCTTAATTGCGTGTTTTGAGCTTCTTGTTTTGCAATATCTGCGGCAATGTTGGCTTTACTTCTCGATGCCGCTTGCGCTAACGCTGTAGCACCACCTGCTCCACTACCTGTTGCTCTCAATGTATCTAATGTTGTTGCTAAAGATAAATCTTGTTCTCTTGCTTTCATTTCTGAAGCTTCAGTAGCAACTTGTAAATTTTCAAATGGATTAGTAATCATACCACTTAAATCTTTAACATTAGCATATGGATTTATAACCGCTTGTCTATTTCTTTCTAAACCTTCAATTTGTCTGCCTAAACGAGCTGCTTCTCTCTGGGCCCTACGTCTAGCTCTTCTTGCTTGGCCAGCGCCTATAAGTCCACCTATTAAACTTAAGCCCGCTCCTACTAAACCGCCTCCGCCACCAGCGAGAAATTTCATGAAACCACCGCCTCCTCCGCTTCCTGCTACCGAACCTACTACTTTACCTAATCCCATAATTTTTATTTTGATGATATTACAACCTCACTTAATGTTGTAAATAATTCTTGTTTACTATTTTCCGTTGTTTTTAATTTAGTATGCAAGTACATTCCTTTTACACCTGACACATTTTCTCCAAACAACACCTCGTCTTCTTGACCCGCTATTGATCCATTTTGTAATATTGAAAAATATTTGTTTTCTTTTTTCTTAAACATTGATGGTAATATATAATCTGTATTAAAACTATAATCAGCTTTAGCAATATCTACGCCTAAATCCGTATAAGCTGTGCCATCTAAATCTGTTTTTATATCACTTGCAGACCAACCTGTAGTACCTTCATAACCTAAAGTTTTAAATGTTTTAACTACTGAACCATCTGTGTTTATAACTGTTGTTATATTAGATTCATCAGCTGGTTGACCATAAAATACATTATAATCTGTATTTTTATAATGTGCATATACATTTCCTTTTTTAAAAGTATACATTGTACCGTTTAAAGTAAAACCATTTTCAGGATAAAAAGTATAAAAACTAGTCCAGCCTTTTGAAGATTCATCAAATCCAATAGTTTTACTTTGATCTTTTAAATGTAAAATATATTGATCTTTTACATTATCATACATACCAATTAAGTTTGTATTCAATTTAAGATTATCTTTAAAATAATCTCTCATACCATAATT
>Ga0209645_1001452_pt1 | contig 11847 bp, 20 predicted proteins | sample ETNvirenome_6_30_FD_184070 | JGI IMG/M metagenome (GOLD analysis project Ga0209645, IMG submission 184070) | Marine viral communities from the Pacific Ocean - ETNP_6_30 (SPAdes) (version 2) | ecosystem: Environmental > Aquatic > Marine > Oceanic | place: Pacific Ocean | collected 2013-06-19
TATTTTTCTTCTGAATAAGTTTGACTGTAAAGTCATTGTTAAAGAGTCTGATGAGATGCGTAAGTTTGAATCTTGGGCGCTGCCTTTGATTCAATCTGTTGCCGATACAAAGAACCTGACTTATGTGTTTGAGGAAAACACCGAAGACCATTTCCATAGGACTCGTCTTCTAAATGAAATGGTTCTGATGGCAGAAACTGATATTGTTGTCAACTATGATAGTGATATTGTTCTTCCTATCAGTTCTTATGTGAAAGCAAAAGAAATGCTTGATAGCAAAGAGTTTGATGTTGTCTATCCTTACAAGTTTGGTGAGCAAGGAGAACGAAAAGTAACCCTCAACACTAAGGTTGAAGATGAAGAAGACTTGAAACACCTTCTCAATACTCCTATCGTTAGAGACTTTGTTCAAACTACTAACCCAGAAGTTCTTGATCAGTCATTTGGATATGCTCAGAATGTAAATGGTATTGGATGGGCAGAGTATGGAATGGTTCAGTTCTTCAATAAGCAAGTCTACTTGGATGGATATCTTGAGAACGAAAACTTCATTGCATATGCGCCAGAAGATGTAGAACGTCATCACCGTTGGAAACTTCTTGGATATAATATTGGTCGTGTTGAGAACCATGCTTATCACCTAGAGCATAAGAGAACTCAAAACTCTTGGTTCAATAACCCGTTTATGCAAAAGAACAATGAACTGTGGGAATATCTCAAGAACCTTTCCAAAGAGGAAGTAATCGAGTATTATGAAAAGCAAGAGTATGTGAAGGAGAAACTGAAATGACTTGGCACCTAGTCAATTATGCTGATGATAAGTTCAAACCACAACAAGAGTTTCTAGAGAGAATTCACTCTGATAACTTCAACATCATTTCATACGATCGTGAGTGGTTGGTCACTACAGACTACTATAAAGACAACCAAAGCCTTCTAGATGAAGAGCATGGTGGTGGATGGTGGGCATGGAAACCATTTGTTATTCTTGACGCACTGTCAAAAGTAGAAGAGGGTGATTATGTTCTCTACTGTGACTGTGGAGATATGGTATCTCCTGGCATCAAGTCTTTTGTTGAGAGCACTGTAAGTGAAGAAGAGTTTTGTCTGCTTCTTCTTGGAAACAATAAGAACAAAGACTACACTAAGCGCGACTGTTTTGTTCTGATGGGTTGTGATGAGGAAGACTATTGGAACTCAAATCAACTTGAGGCAGGAGTTCAGGTTTGGAAGAAGACTGAGCAGTCAGTAAATATTGTTTCTGACTGGATGAAGTATTGCATTGACCCACGTATCATTAAAGATGACCCAAGCACTTTGGGTGAAGAGATGTCTTCTTTCAATGCACATCGTAATGATCAAAGCATCCTAACTAATATCGCTATCAGGGAAGGTCTGAGTGTAAGTGACCAAGAGTTTAGAAACTTTATTGAATGTGACTATGACTATTGGTATGAACGCTATCCTGCTTCAGGGTATGGAAGAGATATTGATAGTTTCCTTGTGAGTGTTAAAGATGCATAGTATTATTCTAACAATTCATAACAAAGAGTTCTTGATCAACCAAGTCCTTGACGGTATTACAAAAAATACTGTTGGGGACTATGAACTTATCATCGTCCTTGATGGATGTACTGATAAGTCATTTGATATTGTTGAAGACTATTTTTATGAAAAAGATCAGAACGTTCTCATCGCAACGACTCCAGATGTATTTGAGACTAAAGCAAACAACGTAGGTCTCAAGAGTGCTAAAGGTGAATATGTCATCATCGTTCAAGACGATATGATTATTCGTGAGAAGGGTTGGAACCTGAGAATGCAGAAACCTTTTGATGCATTTGATGATGTGTTTGCAGTCACTTCTAGAACTGCACACAACTGGGAGTTCAACCCCAATACCAGACACCTGAGCATGGGAGAAGACCTTGATAATGCCTGGTCTGATATCTGTATTCATACTGACCACGCAAACAGCAGCACTATTTCTAGAGATGTGTTTGCTGTCCGTGCTTCAGTCAATCGTGGCCCTTTGATGATGAACCACGCAGACCTTAAGACCATGGGATATCTTGACGAGGCATTCTCTCCACAAGATATGGATGACCATGACTTAATGTATCGAATGCATAAAAAACTTGGTAAAGTTTGTGGATGTTATTGGATTGACTTTGAGTCAAGAGATGAGTGGGGTGGCACAAGAGTTGACGGTGCTCCTGCCCCATGGTTGTTGAAAGCAAACCAAAAGAATACAAAAATATTCTACAAACGTCATAGCGATCTAATAAATATGAGGTATGAAAATGAAGATAGAGAACTGCTTGATGAAACGTCATGAAAGATTTAACCAACGTTGATATAATTTCAATCAACTGTGTAAACCCACAAGCATCTGTAGCGGCACTCAATCATTGTCAGAAGTATTTTCAATTTGGAAAGTCTATTTTAGTATCTCATATTGAACCTTCTGAATACTATGATATTGAGTTGCATAAGTTAGAAGAAAAACTAACTTGGGATGGTTACAATGATCATATTTTAAACTTAAAAGACCATACAGATAATGACTTTGTTATGGTCATTCAAGATGATGGTTACATTGTTAACCCAGGACTTTGGGATGATGAGTTTTTGAAGTATGATTATATTGGAGCACCATGGCCTATTGAAGATAGTTGGATTTCGATGCAGCATGAAGAGCATCAACCAAAACTTAGAGAGAATCTTCCTAAAAACCGAGTAGGTAATGGTGGATTTTGTATCCGCAGTCGTAAGTTCCTTGAGTTTTCTAGTCAGTTCAAAGACACTGGCATCCTGGGAGAGGATACATTCCTTTGTACCAAGATGTATCAGGAGGCAATTGATTATGGAGTCAAATTTGCTCCCTTTGAACTAGCAATTAAGTTTGCATACGAGAATCCATGCTTTGAGTATGATGGACATCATTGGAATGAGTTCATTACGTTTGACCCAAGCAAACACTTTGGTTGGCATGGCAGTCAGTTTTCTAATAAAAACCAGTTGTTATCCTTAAAGTATCAATGAAAATATTCGTAACAGGTTGTGCAGGTCTCTTGGGTTCTAACTACTCAAGACATTTGATCAAAAATGGTCATCAGGTTATTGGTATTGATAACCTTTCTGGTGGATATAAAGCATTCGTTCCTAAAGGCGAAAACTTTGAGTTTGTAAAACTCAATCTTGAAAATAGAAAAAAGGTAGTAGAACTTTTTGAAAAACACAAACCAGATGTTTGTGTTCATTTTGCTGCATATGCGGCAGAAGGTCTGTCTCCTTTTATTCGGAACTTTAACTACAGAAACAACCTAGTTTGTTCTGCTAATCTTATCAATGAGTGTATCACTCACGGAACTAAGATTCTGTTCACTTCTACGATGGCAGTTTATGGTGATCAGCAACCGCCATTCACTGAAGATACGATGAGACCCTCTCCTATTGACCCGTATGGCGTTGCAAAGTATGGTGTGGAGGTTGACCTTGAACTTGCTAGAAAGCAGTTTGGACTTAGATACAATATCATCCGTCCACATAATGTTCTTGGTAAGTATCAGAACATCTGGGATAGGTATCGTAATGTGATTGGTATCTTTATCCGTAAGACTTTGAATGGTGAACCTATTCTTGTTTATGGTGATGGAGAACAGACTCGTGCATTCTCTGATATCAAATATTATATGGAACCTTTTGACATCTTGTTAACAGAGTTTGACGGCGAGACCTTTAATATCGGTGCAGATAAACACTTCACCCTGAACGAGGTCGCAAAGACCGTGCAAGCGATTGGAAGTAAGTATGGGTATGATGTTCCCATCGAGCACGGAGAACCCCGTCACGAGGCAAAACACGCCTACTGTGACCACACTAAGGCAAAGACTCTTCTCAAGTTTGAAGACAATACAAACCTCTACGATCTTATTGAAGAGATGTTTGTATGGGCAATGAAACAACCCAACCGTAAGGTAAAAGATATGCCTTATGAAGTTACCAAAGACATTTACGATTATTGGAAATGAAAAAGATTCAAGTGTTGATGCGCCAGTGCTTTTATTCTCCTAACCAAGCACTGGCAAATAGACATAGACCAGACTGGTTTGATAAGATTAAAATCTTTGAGAACTTTAAGAACACAATTAATCCAGAACTTGCAGACTTCAAGATCATCTATGATGAAAAGTTTGGATCCCTTGAAAACACTTTCTTGAAGGATGAGCCAAATGTTGAAGTTATCAACTATGGTTTTGAAGCAGGTAGTTTCTCTAAGACTGTAGATATTGCTGTTGGTCTTGATGCTCCAGATGATACTATCATTTACTTTCTGGAGGATGATTATCTTCATCGTCCTGGATGGTGTGAGATTCTTCTAGAGGCATTTGAACTGCCTATTAACTATGTTTCTTTGTATGACCACTTGGATAAGTATATTGACAAGGGATATGATGATCTTGTTTCTAAGATCTTTGTAAGTAAATCATCTCACTGGAGAACAGTTCCTTCAACATGCAATACATATGCTGCTACGTTGGGAACTCTGAAAGCAGACTACAATGTGCATAAGCATTTTAGTGATGCATCTCCAGATGGTATCTCAATGGATCATGCTAAGTTCTGTCACTTAGGAAGTCTGGGTCGTAGACTTATTACTCCAATGCCTGGATACGCAACTCACTGTGACCATTTGCAGTCTCCTACAATTGACTGGGAACAATATAATGGATGATGTATTTTTGAAAGCATTTCATGGAGGGTTAGGAGATTGTCTGCAGTTTTCAACCCTTCCAGAGGAGTTTGCTAAACAGCAAGGTAGAAAAACATATATTCTTGAAAGTGCTCCATTTAGAAACCCTGAGATTTATGATTTAGTCTGGGGTAAGAACCCTTATGTTGAGGGAAAGAAAGAAGGGACTTGGAATGCAGGAGACCTACCAGGTCTTTATTCTAATGTCTTGGGCAATTCTATTCAAAACTGGGAGAAACTTCACGGTCTAGAACCAGTCAATACGCTTCCAAAAATTTATTATGAACCAGAGATACATAGTGATGTAAAAGATATTTTCATTGTTGATTTTACGTCGATTAGTATTGACTATGATCAGCAACAACTTAAAGATATTCTTGAAAAAGTGAAGACTGAATATCCAGACAAAAAGTTTGTGTCGGTTCAGTTTTCAAAACAAGTCTCTGATGGAAAACATAACGATTACGATGTTGGCATTGATGGATATATTGAAATTGAAAATATATTCAGATATTGTGACTTGATTTCTTCTGCTTATGGTCTCTTGGCTTTGAGTAGTGGTGCAAGTCATTTAAGTTCTGCTCTAAAGCAGTATTCTCCATATCTTAAAAGTATTTGTGTAATGCCACAACAGTGGTATAATAACCATAAGGAGCGAGGTCTATTTCTCTTCGACAACATTAACTATCTAACATATTGATATGGCAAAGTTTTTAATCACTGGTATCACTGGTTTTGCTGGTGCTCACCTTGCAAACCTTCTACATGAAAACGGTCATGAGGTGTATGGTTTGATCCGTCGCACCAATGGAATGGAAAGTGATATTCGCGATGTGGTTTCTGATAGTGCCTACGAAGCGATTACTTTTGTATATGCTGACCTGACTAACTATCGTTCTCTGAGAAGTATCTTTGAGAAGACTCAGTTTGATGGAGTGTTTCATCTCGCAGCACAATCACATCCTCCTACTAGTTTTATTGATCCTATCGGAACAATGCAAACTAATGTGATGGGTAGTGCTAACTTGATTCAGGTTATCCAAGACCACCAAGAAGATTGCAAACTGATGTTCTGCTCTACCTCTGAGGTTTATGGTAACGTCGGTCAAGACGGCCGTAAGATTCATTGGGAAGATAGCATCGTTCCTTCTAACCCTTATGGTGCCTCTAAGGCAGCAACAGATGTGTATCTGCAGGAACGTATGAACAATGGATTCATCAAAGGATTCATCACTCGTGCATTCTCTCACACAGGTCCCCGTCGTGGACGTATCTTCTCTATCTCTTCTGATGCATATCAGATTGCACGGATGATGAAAGGTCTGCAGGAACCTGTCCTTAAGATTGGTAACCTTTCCACTACCCGTGTGGTGATGGATGTTCGCGACACAGTTCGTGCATACTATCTGGCAATGATTAACCCAGAAGTGACTAACCATGTGTTTAACATCTGTGGTGATACTCCTAGGAAGATGCAATACTTTACAGATAAACTGATCGAACTTTCTGGGTTGGATAGTGTTGAACAAAGAGTTCATGAACCATTCTGGCGTCCTCATGAAATCTATTATCAGCATGGTGACTCCACAAACCTGGTAGAGATGACTGGATTCAAAGAAGAGTATGATATTGATACCACTCTGAAAGACCTTCTGATGTATTGGTACGACAAAATCTCATGATTGTATTTGTAAACGGTTGTTTTGATGTGCTCCACAGAGGGCACTTTGAGTTAATTCAGTATGCTGCTTCTCTTGGTGACACGTTAATTGTGGCACTTGATTCAGATAAAAAGGTATCCCAAGACAAAGGATATCTTAGACCGATTTATCCCCTTGAAGATAGAGTCTTTCAGATGATGTCTATCAAGGGAGTTGATGTGGTGCATACATTCAATACTAGATATGAGTTAGAGTTGTTGATAGATTCCATACGACCTGATATACTAATAGTAGGATCTGATTGGAAAGGAAAAGAAGTTGTAGGTGCTGAGTATGCAAAGGAAGTTCGGTTTTTCGATAGAATCGGAAGTTATTCAACCACAAAAACAATTCAGGGTACTGCTTATAGGTGATTCCTGCATAGACAAATACATTTACGGCACTTGTGACAGGATTAGTCCTGAGGCACCAGTGCCTATTTTGCGTTATGAGAGAGAAGAATATCGCGAAGGCATGGCATTGAATGTCAAGAACAACCTAAAGTCTTTCGGTATCGATCCTTTATTCATAACTAACCCCGAAAAAATTATTAAGACTAGATTTGTTGACTCAAAATCAAACCAACAAATCTTTAGACTTGATGAAGAGTCGGAAGTTGAATGCTTAGGGTATGATCTACCGCAAGATAATTTTGATGCTCTTGTTATTTCAGATTACTGTAAAGGACTTCTTACAACTCAGAGAATATTTGAGCTAGTTGAATGGTTTGATGGTCCTATTTTTATTGATAGTAAGAAAACGTGTCTTCCTGACTACGCATATATCAAAATCAATGAAGACGAATATTCTAGGATAGAACAAAAAGATAACCCTAACTTGATTATCACCAAAGGTTCAAACGGTGCTGATTATAAGGGTAAAAACTATCCTGGAATCAATGTTGGTGTTTATGATGTATGTGGAGCAGGGGACACTTTTTTGTCTGCCTTGGTTTACTTTTATCTTTTACATGGTAAAATAGAGACTGCCATACCATATGCAAATAAAGCAGCAGCAATTGCTGTATCCAACTTTGGAACTTACATATTAAATGAACAGGATATTGATGAGATACGTTGTAGACATTGATGGAACTATTTGTACTCCAGGTCCTACCGAGGAGATGAGATATGAACAAGCAATGCCAATTCAAAGTAGAATTGACAAAATAAATAAACTATACGATGAAGGTCATACTATCGTATATCTGACTGCCAGAGGAATGGGTCGGTACAAAAATAATGCAGACCTGGCAAAAGAAGAATTTTATGAATTTACTGAGATACAATTAAGTTTGTGGGGATGTAAGTATCATCAACTATTCCTTGGAAAACCCTCAGCTGATTTGTATATCGATGACAAAGCTATTAACGACAAAGGATTCTTCCAAGATTGTCCCTAAAGGATGGGGGCATGAATTATGGATTGTTAATAAACCAGAGTATTGTGGGAAACTTCTTTTCTTTAAGGAGGGAAAGAAGTGTTCTTGGCATTATCATACCTTAAAGGATGAGACTTTCTATTTACAGTCGGGAAAAATTCTGTTAAAATATTCTGAGGATGATGATATAGAAATTTCTCAGGAAATTGTATTACTTCCTGGAGATAGTTTCTACATTCCTATTGGGTTAAGACACCAAATGTTTGCCCTAGAAGAATCAGAACTTTTTGAGTTCTCAACACAACACTTTGATGAAGATAGCACTCGTGTGATTCCTGGAGACTAATGACAGCAACAAAGAACGATAAAAATAAATCTGCTTATAAGTTGAATGGATTTGGTCCCATATATTATTTGAATCTTGATGGACAACCAGAAAGAAAAGAGTATATGGAATCTCAATTTGACTATTGGGGCATTGAAGACTATACTCGTATCTCTGCCTATGATGGCAGAGAGGATGACCTGAGTGATATCATCAAGGGTCGCTATCCAGAGATGATGTCTTCTGGTGAGATTGGTTGCACCACTTCACATTTGAAAGCAATTAAGCACTGGATAGAGACATCTGACAGTCCTTATGCTATTATTATGGAAGATGACTGCGACATCGACATCGCAAGATTCTGGAACTTTACATGGGAGGACTTTATTGCTAAAGTGCCTTACGCATGGGACGTTATCCAACTTGCTATCATTCAAACTGGTGACATCCATGTTCCTATCCATTCACGCTTCGTGAATGACTTCTCTACTGCTTGCTATGTTATTACAAGGCATCATGCAGAGAAACTTATCCGAAACCATATTCGCGGAGACAAGTACAAACTGGACAATGGTATCAAACCACGTCCAGTTGCAGACGATCTTATCTACAACTCTGGTGTGACATATGCTACACCTATCTTGTTGTATAAGATTCAACTTGGTTCTTCGATTCATCCTGAACATATTGATGCATTCCATCGTCAAAGTCATGATGGTATTCGGAACTTCTGGGAGCAAGCTGGTGCGGGTATGACCGCTGACAAGATTACAGACTATAATCCATATCTTGGGCGGGTATCCGAACCAACTCAACCTAAACCTTGACAAGAGACCAAACTCTTGTTATCATAAATACTTAACCTTTTGTCAAACAGTAATTTTTGTAACAAAGGGAAACAAACGGGGAGTTGTCGATTCCCTTCCATCTGCGGGTAACCATTCCGCAAGTAAACTAAGAGGTAAAAACAAATGATCAAATCTGTATTCGCGGCTACTGCTGCTCTGTCTATGTCCGCAGGCGCTGCCCTTGCAGGTCCCTACGTTAACGTAGAAACCAATGCCGGATGGACTGGCGATAATTATTCCGGAGCAACTACCGACATTCACGTTGGTTATGAAGGCGAACTGGGTGCTGGTTCATACTACGTCCAGGCTGGCCCGGCGCTGGTCTCCGTTGACGGTGAAGAAACCGAGACTGAGTTCTCTGGCAAAGCAGGTATTGGATTCCCTGTCTCCGACGCTGTTGGCGTCTATGGTGAACTCTCCTTCCTGACCGCAGAGGACGACGACGATTTCGGCGTTGGTGGTAAATTGGGTGTCAAGTACTCCTTCTGATCCACTTGACGGTGTGATATAATTAGAGGGTCTTCGGACCCTCTTTTTTTATGCTTAAAAAAATTATTTTCTCTCCCGTAACCCACTTCAATCTATTGTTCGTGGGTCTTCTAGTTTTTGTTGGAATTGTTCATAACCAATACCATCACAGCATGGAACATGATGCACATGGATTTGTTCGTAACTTCTGTCAGAAAAATGACAAATGCACCTGGTCAGAGTATTGACAAATGTAAAGTTTTTATATATAATGTAACAATACTTCACACAGGAGTTATTCCGTGACTGTTACAACTAATGAGTTTGGCCAACAGAACATGTTTGCCAAAGAGCCTACAATGTATGTTGACAAGACCGAAGCAGAACGTTATGGTTATGAAACCTATGCTGAGAAAGCAGAAAAACTGAATGGTCGCACCGCGATGCTTGGTTTTATTGCCGCAGTAGTTTCTTATGCTACTACCGGAAGTGTCTTCTTCTTCGGAGCATTCGGTATCTGAGCACTTGACAATGACACATTTTTTATTTACAATTACATCGATTGCCTTCTTTGTTTTGTTGGCATATTCTGTAGAACAACTTTCCGAAACATACTAATGACTTTTAATATCACTCTCAAAACTCCCGAAGGTGAAAAGCAAATCACCTGTGAAGACGATCAATTTATTCTCGACGCTGCTGAAGAGCAGGGAGTTGATATGCCATATTCTTGTCGTGCTGGTGCATGTTCTACCTGTGCTGGTAAAATCGAGAGTGGTACTGTAGACCAAGGTGACCAGTCTTTTCTGGACGATGACCAACTTGATGCTGGTTTTGTACTTACTTGTGTTGCATATCCCACGTCTGATTGTGTCATTGCAACTGAAAAAGAAGAAGAACTTTATTGATATGCCCGATCCAGATGCACTATGGAGGGATGTTCAGAAACTCGATGATTTATATGAAGAGTTACTGTGGCACCCTGATGATGAATTGCAATTCAGCATCGAATACCTTAAAGGTAAAGGCAGAATTATTATCACAAATAAAACATTAGAGGAAAAACAATGAACGAAAAAGCAGAACGTATTAATGGTTGGGCAGCAATGGTCGGAGTAATCGCTGCAATGGGTAGTTATGCAACCACTGGTCAAATCATCCCTGGAATCTGGTGAACGAAATGTTACTCATAGCAACTTCCATGATAGGAGGGTTTATATTTGCTGCCCTATTGACTGATGGAAATGTTGATGATGACAATGATGGTTCAGATGGGGGCATGATGATCCCTGTAGCACAACCGTCAGCTTGACAAGAAAAATTTAATACTCTATAATACGGGAACTGTTTATCGGACATGTTCCCTATTTTTATGCTCGCAACTATTTTGGCATTGACAGCTATGGATTATAGCTATCTGGCAAAAACCATTCAAGTTGAAGCAGCAACAGGAACCTTTGATGAGTATTGTGTGGCAGTGTCTGTCCTCAACCGTGTCAGATCTCCACACTTTCCAAATACGGTTGCTGATGTTGTTTTTGCTCCAGGTCAATATCAAGGATTTGAATATTGGAATCCAAACGCAAATAAAACTTTGGTAAATAAACTTAAGTCAGAAGAAGGAACCAAAAACCTTCTGAAGGCATATAGTATCATCGGTGATCGAACTGACTTCAAAGGTCAGAGTCAACTCAAACATAGGGTTGCATCTGAAGATCCGATGTGCGATAATAAAGGAAACTTCTACCACCACTTCTGGCAGACATGATCATTAAGGCAATCAAGGAAACACTAGGACAAGTGTTTCATTCTCCCGAGGCAACAGGTTCATGGTCAATTGAAAAAGAAGACATTGAATGTGCAATTGATGAAAACACTGTGGACTGCAGTGAAATGGACAGTCCTTCTTACGTCGGTATTCCTGCTCCTGCTTACCTAGAAGATGATGAATGGTTCGGTTCTGCTCCAGTAAAAACTGAAAAACAGTTGGAATATATGGAGATTGAAACGGAGATGAAGAAGCAAGAAGAAGAGCAGCGTAAAGAATATAATGGCGAACCTTGTAATATGCATCAACTGATGTATGAAATGGCCACCAGCAATTGGAATACAGTCCAAGAAACGCAAGGTGGTTCTGAAAACTTTCAAGGTGGTTCGGAGAATATTCAAAAATGAGTTACGACGACTGGCGCTACAACGACTTCAATACTAAACTTCGTCAAGAGGTATTGAAAATTCTTCTCTCAAAATATGGTAGTCAAATGGAGGGAAAGAAACCTAAATATTCGAGTCAATCAATCTATGAGTGTGCTCATGATTGGATTTCCCAAGGACATAAAACTAGTTTTGGGGTAACAAAATACTACGAG
>Ga0209645_1001453_pt1 | contig 11847 bp, 5 predicted proteins | sample ETNvirenome_6_30_FD_184070 | JGI IMG/M metagenome (GOLD analysis project Ga0209645, IMG submission 184070) | Marine viral communities from the Pacific Ocean - ETNP_6_30 (SPAdes) (version 2) | ecosystem: Environmental > Aquatic > Marine > Oceanic | place: Pacific Ocean | collected 2013-06-19
CATGATGAGCTTTGGTGACACCGTTAAATCTAAGTACGAAGATTTGTTGCCGTTATATCAAGAGATACTGGGGGCTGATCAAGAGTCGAAAGACGCCACCAAAGCGCAGATGTTGTTTGATCTTGCGCGAGGTGGGTTGAATTTAGCCGCAGGCGTACCCGGAGCAGGCAGTTCGTTTGCTTCACAGCTAGCGGGTGCGGCGGCCCCCGTAGCGGAAAGCATTCAAGCCCGTGGCGCGGCGCTAGAGCAAGAGCGGCGCGGAATCAAGCAGGGTGCGTTAGGCACGGCCATGCAACAGGCCATAGCTGAAGAAGATTTTGACCGGCAGCTAAAGAAAGAATTGCTTGTGGCGCGAATTGCTGCGGCGTCAAGAAGAGCTGCCTTGGGGGTAGATGAAAGAATTGTTCTGGACAATAAGGGTAATGAAGTTGCTATTTTAGACATTAACGACCCGACCGATGCCGGTCTGTACCACGAGTATCAAGCAGACGGACAGTATACGTTTAGAAAAATGGGTACGGGAGAGGCAGAAACCCTGACCAACTATATTATTCAACGTCCAACGGGTGAAGATGGACGCCTCACAAGAGAGTTGGTGGAAAGTTTTGATAATGGAAGAACATACCTTGGAGAAGACGAAGATGGCAATAGTGTTGCGTTAGCAATGCCTACAGGAGAGGGCGTTAGTGTTGCGGCCATCTCTAAAGAAGAAGTTGCCGCTCTTCAGCGTTCCATAGGGTCTCAAAACAAATATCAACGTATTCTTGAAAAAGTTGAAAGGGAAGGAATAGCTCCAAGCACTTCGGCAATCACTTCGGGCGGTAATGTTAATTTACTTATTAGCACTGGGGCGGCGCTTCAAGACGAAATCGCAGAAAAAACGGGAGAACCGCTTGATTTAAGTGATATGGCCCGTATTCAAGAGGACATTGAATCCGCAAAAAGATCTGCGTATCAAGCGGCCATGGACGGCACCGGACCTATAGCGGCCCTTGAGTCAGGCATAAACCGGTTTATTGGTTTTGCGACAGATTTAAGCCCCGGAGATGCTAGAAGAGAAGAGTTTAGGGCTTTGCTTCGAGCAATTCGGTTTGTTGGTAAAGTTGCCCTTGTATCAAACTCAAGATTCCCGGTGGCCGAAATGGCTTTGGCTTCAGACCTTTTCCCTAATCCTGATCAGTTCTTTGCTGACCCCGAAGTAGAGGCGCAAAAGCTTCAGGTCATTATGGCTGTGACGGATCAACTTTACATGGAAAATTTGAGAGAATTGGCTTCGGGTGGACTTGATCAGACACAAAGAAGACAAGCCGAAAACAATATGCGCGAAATACAATTGTTGCGCACTATGTTAGGAAACGTTCCGAAACCGGGACAAGAGCAATTTACGGACGACCGATTTACCGGGTATGAAAAAAGGCTTCAAGAAACTGGCGGCAACACGGGTATTCAATAATGGCAGAAGAGATTCAAGTAGAAGAAATTCAGCCCGCTGATATTACGGAGCAAGAACTACAACAAAGTCCGATGCCTGATGTTTCGGGCAGCATGACGATTGATTTAATTTACCCGAAAATTTCGTCAGATCTTTTTGAGCAAAACCTTAGAAGAAACCCGGAAGAAGAGGGGTACCCACAAGGAACGACAGCAATAAAGTTGTTGGCGCTGGACACTGCGTTTGCTCTACGACAAAAAAACCCGTCGCTTTTTGAAGAAAACGAAGATCCCTATAAAGCACTTGCTTTGGGGCAGGCGCGTTTTCTCCCAGAAAACGAACGAAACAAACAGATAACAGACGAAGAAATAATTCGCCGTTATCTTAGAAACCCAGACAATAAGCCTATGCGGGAAGGTTCTTTTGCAAAAGGATTTGCAAAACAAATAGGGCCCTCTGTGGCAGGCCTTGGGGGATTTGTTGGAGGAGTAAAAGCAGGCTACGCCATGCAGACCGCCATTCCCCCAGCGCCACATCCCTTCGTTGTTGGCGCTAAGTTTTTGATTCCCGTAGCTACGGGGATAGCTGGCCAAATTGCAGGGGAAGAAGGGGTTGAGGCGCTTAGAGATTATTTTTTTGGAGCCCCCGATCTTGTAGACCCGGAAAGAGGCGGCGGCATGGAGCGCGTTGGAGAAACAGCGGCAGTTGCTACTAGCTTTATTCCATTGCCTTACTTGACCGCAAAAGAAGCGATATCCTTTGGCGGTAAAGAAGCAGTAGAGGCAATAACCAGAACAAAAATGGATAAATTGCGCGATACCCTTGAGGTCGGCCCGGTTCCAAAAGCTGTTTCAGAGGCGGTTTTTAAAGAGGCCGCACGTAAGCCCCCTCGTTCTACACGCTTTATTGCAAAAACAGAGGAAATGATTCCTAAAATGGGGCAACGAGCCTCCACAAACCGGATTTTTACTGCCGGGGAAGAGCTTTCTTTTGCAGCGGGCGCAACCGGGGGAAGGTATCTTTCCGAAGAATACTTTGAAGGAGAGGGCTCGTTTCCTTTAGAAATGGCCGGTGGAGTTAGCGTTGGTCTAACTCTTCCTTATGTTATTGGAGCGCCTTACTTTTTTATTAAAAACTTTGACGCCGTAGTTGGAGGTCTTAAAAAATTTGGTTCGGCCATAAACCCGTTCGACAAAGAAGTGCCCCTTAGCTCTTTATTTTCAAGAAAAGGTCAAGAGCAAGCCTATGTTGATGTAGTCAATATCATCGAAGAGCGTTTAAAAGAAGCTGGGGAAGACCCCGAAAAAATAGCCGAGGCCATAGAAAAAATTGCTAATGACCCGCAATTTAGAGAGTTTACTGCGGCAACAATAACTCAAAGTCCGGTTCTTCTCCGTATTGAGCATGAAATGGCGGGTCTTTTTCCCGACCTTAAAGCTCAAGGACAAGAGGGCGTTAAAAAGGCAATTGACAACTACAAGCAGATGCTTGTGGCATACGCCATGATTGGTGATGCGGCGGCATTGCGTCAAGTAGAAAATGCTTTTCAAGAGACCATGGAACGCGCCCTTATTGATAAATTGGATCAAAGCGCTAGCCGGGTATTAGAGGCCGCACGAAGAGTTGGCACAGGAGAAACAGATGTCGCAGTAGGCACTGCGCTACAAAAAACTTTAACTAATGCATTAACTGCGGCTAGGGCAAAGGAGCGTTTTCTTTATTCCAACCTGCCGGAAGCAGACATAAATGTATTTCGTGCATTCCCTGTTGAAGGGGAAGAAGTTGGCGAAGTAATACGACTTCCAAACCTGTTTAATTTTGTAGACCGCCTTCCCGCAAGCCGGACGGGTCTTAAATTCCTGCCCGCCCAAATAAAACAGCAAGTTAGTTATATCATAGAAATTTTAGATAATGCCGGGGTAGACACCAGCCGCTTAGGTAAACGAGGGTTCGATGCAGGAGATTCAAACCCATCCGAAACTCGAACTAGGGTGGAAAGCACTTTAGCCAGCTTAGGCCGACGGCGACAAACAATTTTAGACAACATGTCGCAGTACACTAAAAACGCCATGGTAAACCTACTGGATTTAGTCAGTAATAGTCCGCGTTTTGGAGGAATGACCCCCGAAGAACAAATTTTGGCGGTGGAACGTGACCTAAGCGCTATCGACACTTTAATAGAGGCCGCCCGCGGGCGTAGAAACATTCCTGAAGACGAGTTTAGGACTGCGGAATTACAACAAATACAATCGCTTTTACGAAATCGAATGGCTGCTGCACGGGCACGACTAGAGTTGGCAGAAGTTGGCAGGGGCGCCTCCCAAAGAACGCCAGAAGAGGTGGACGCCGATGAAATACTTGATTTGCGCACCTTAATTGAAGAATTAAGGATGAGCGATCAACCCATTTCAATTTCAAGTCGATTCTTGACAGAAATGCGCTCGAAAGCATTATCCGCTAACCGAGAACTTACTGCGGCGCAAAAGTACGACGAAGCGGGAATGGCCAAAAGAATGGCTGACCTTGTTGATCAAGATTTAACGGGGGCGATAGATGATATTACTGGGGTAGACGCAAAAGCGTCTATTACTGCGGCGAGAGCATTCAGTAGGGCGCTTAATGATGTGTTTACAAGGGCTTTCGCCCCTTCAATTTTGCTTGGAACTAAATCAACCGGAGCCGCGACTTTATCTCCTGAAGAAGCCGTTCGCACTTTATTTTCAGGAAGATCGGATCGTGTTTTAAGAAACACAAAAGAAATATCGCGAGTAGGTCAATTTCTTAGAGATGACGTTAACCCAGACATTGAGTTAACTGACCTAAAAGTTGACGAAATAGACGTTGGTCGCCTTGTTAACGATGTTCCCGATGTTTTAGAAAGAGCCCTTCGCAATATAAGAGGAACCGTTTTACGCCCAAGAGAAGGTGCTGACGCGGCGCAAGAGTTAGAATTAAACACTCGTGAGTTAAAAGCTTGGCTGGAAGACCCAAACAACCAACAACTTTTGGCGATGTTTCCAAAACGTTTAGCAGACGATTTAAATGACGTAGATGCCGCATATGAATTGTTAAATACTGCGCGTAATCAAGCGAACCTAAGCAGAAAAGACGCAAGAGAGCGGCTGTCTTTCAAACGGCTGGTGGCGAAGGGGGATGAAACGCCTAGCGCCACGATTAGCGGCGCGTTAGGTTCTGAGCGGCCTGAATATGAGTTAAATCAAATATGGCGAACAATTGCAAATGCCCGAGTAACAGATGTTACAAAGGAGGTTCGTGAAGAAGCCCGGGAAAGTTTGAAGACGGGTTTGATGGATTGGGCTATTGCACGATCAAGTAACCGTAACGGGGATTTAAACCCTAAACAAATGTACGACAGTTTGTTTGCGCCCGTTAAGCCGGGATCTTCCATAACTCTTGCGGAGTGGATGCAAAGCAAAAATCTTTTGGGCGCAGAAGATTTTAAGGCAATAGAAAAGTATTTGGCTGAAATGACCGCGCTTCAATCTCTTTTAACAAAAGAAGGATTAGACGAGCTTTTAAAACAAGGCGGCAGTCCTTTGCGAGATTTGGCGCTAAGAATTATAGGCGCAAAAATGGGCACAAGCGTGTCTGGCCTGATAGGGGGCAGTGAGGCAAGCTTAATTGCGGCTCAAGCAGGCTCTGCGGCGTTACGCGCTCTGTTTGTAAGCAAGTCTGGGGTAAACAACATGAAAGCTTTTAAAGAGCTTCTTAGCGACCCCCAGTTTCTTGCAAAAATGTTAAAAACTCCTCGGGATAAACGCCAAGCAAAAAGCATGTGGCAGTTGGCTAGAGATTGGATGTTGAGCAAAGGGTTTGTGCTTGGAAGAAGGGCATACGCTGTCGAACAGACAGAGCCTGAAGAGTTTGAGGGGCTTCCGCCACGAACCCGTGAAGAGCTAGCACAGAAAACCGGACGGTTTGAAATGTTGCCGGTTTCACTTCCCAAAACAAGTTCTTTAAACGCGGGAAGTACGCCACCGGTAATACGTCAACCACGGACCACGGCTCCCGAGCCACGGACCACGGACCCAGAACGAGAAAATTTGTGGAGCCGAGTCCTTCAACAAGAGTCTGGAAATCGGCAAGTAGATGATCAAGGCCGAATTATGACTTCAAGAGTGGGTGCATTGGGCGTTGCGCAAGTAATGCCGCCTACGGCGGCTGTGCCGGGGTACAATGCTCCCAATATTTTTAGGGTTGCTTTAAGCTTAGGCGTACCAATTAATGCGAAGGACCAAAAAGATTTAGATCGGTTGTTAACACTAACCGTTGAAGAAGATAGCGAAGGCAACAAAATACCGCTTGCTTCAAAGGACCTTCAAGAAGCAAAACGTTTATTGGGCATCAAAGAAGTTAATGAAGCGTTTGGACGAAAATATTTCGACGCCATGTATTCTTATTTTGACGGGGACCCTGTGCGCACATTAATTGCGTATAACGCGGGACCGGATTACGCGAAAAAATACAACGGAGATCCGGCTACGCTACCGGACGAAACGCAAAACTATCTGGTTAAGATACTAGGCGTAGCACAAGCTCCGGCTCCCAAAGAAACGCCGCCATTGGCGCAAGCGGCTCCGCCGCCAATGCCTCCCGCGGCCCCGGCCCCCGCACCGATTACCCCACAGTCGCTACAGCGAACTGCGCAGGTGTTGGGGCCAAACGATGAGATTGGAATGCTGGCATCAGAGTTGATGATGCGACAAGGACCTGCCTAAATAAGCCAATCTTTAGCGCTTTCGCCTAAAACATCTCCGGCAATATTTATCTTGTCGCGCAAAGCGGCTAGAATACGTTCATCAATTGTCCCGGGACTGACCAGATCAACGTAGGTCACGTTGTTTTTCTGGCCAATCCGGTGTGCGCGATCCTCTGATTGCAGCCTGATCTCTAAATCGTAGCTGTTGCTGAAGTAAATCACTGTGTTTGCTTCGGTCAGAGTAATGCCGTATCCACCTGTCCGGGGTTGTCCAACAAAGAAACGTAACTCGGAGTCGGGATCTTGGAATCTTTCGATAATATTTTGTCTGTCATCTTGGTCAGTCTCACCGTAGTAGGATGCTACTACGCCACTGCCCCACTTTTTCTTTAGGGCTTTTTCTATCCTGTGGATGTCATAAGTCCACGTGGCCCAGATGATGGCTTTACCATTAACTTCTTCGATGACATCCATCAGTTCATCAAGGCGGTTATTTTTAACTTCTTGGATCGGCCCTTCGTCAGGTTGAAGGTGGCCGCAACAGATTTGCTGTAGCCGCATAATCTGCGTCAGCACCGACGCCGTCGTTGCCAGCTTACCCTGCTCCAACTGAGCCAGCGCTAAGTCCTTCATTTGCTTATATAAAACCACCTGCTCTTTGCTCAAGTTTACCTCGCGCCGCTGGTAAACTTTTTCGGGCAAGTCCAAGCATTCCTCTTTGAGTATCCGGGTGCTGAAGCGGTCCAGCTTTTCGCCCAACTCATCAAGCCTGCGGTAACCCGTCACGTGATTAAAACTGTGCGCCCCCATGCTCCTGCGCTGTACGACGGCGTATCGGCCCTGAAAAGAGTAGTAGCTGGCAAAGCCAAGCGCGTCCTGATCTAAAAACATGCACTGACTAAACAAGTCCATGGGGCTTTTTGTGATAGGTGAACCGGTCAGGATGCGTCGATACTTTGACGCCTGCCCCACCTTGATCAAGTTCTTGGTCCGCTGTGCGCTCTTGTTCTTGATGCTGGTGCTTTCGTCCAATATCGTCAGGCAGTTTGGGTTGAGCTTCACAAACTTCTGCGCGGCAGACGCGCCCTTCTGCGTGGAGAAAGCTTCGGTGTTCATAACCAGAATGTGCAAGAACCCCGGCTCACGGTCCTTGGGGTCCGCAATAGCTTGAATCTCGGCTCGGAATTTTTGCGTGAAGTTGGGTTGCCACTTCACCAGCTTGTTTTGAACCCGGTCCGGTAAGTGGACCGGTATTTCTTTTTTGACCCAGTTATCAAAGACGCCCTTCGGGGCAATAATCAGTGCGGTGTCTATTTCGCCCGCCTCAAACAAAGCCCCCATCGTATCGATTGCGACCTTGGATTTACCGGTGCCCATTTCCATAAACAACCCGTAGTACGGGCGCTGCCAAGAATCTTCAAACGTTACGCGCTGGTGTTCATACGGATCGGTCTTGTAGTGGTACATAAATTCCCCCAAAGGCTTGACAGCTATCATATAGTCCCATACATTGTCCGTCCAGCCCTAACGAAGGGCTTGAACACGAAAGGAGAACGTATGAGCGAATTGCTCTTTGATATGGAAGCGGATCAAGCCACCGCCTCCTCCATCGAAAAGATGGACAACACTGGCTTATCTAGCGTGGCAGAAATTGCTCGCGCTGTTCGCAACCACGAAGACTTGGTCAACAACCTTGAAGACCAGTTGAAGGCGGCGAAGCGAGAACTGCTAAAACTCACCGACGAAGACCTTCCCGCGATGCTCCAAGAGCTTGGCCTCAACTCATTTGAACTTGAGGACGGCTCAAAGGTGACAGTGCGTCCGACATTCGGCGCTCACATCAAAGCGGAAAACCGTGAAACAGCTTTTGGCTGGCTACGCGCTAATGGGTTCGATGACATCATCAAGAACACTGTTAGCTGTAACTTTGGCCGGGGCGAAGATCAAGAGGCCGCAGAGTTTATCGACTATGCGCAGGGCCTCGGTTACGCGGCGGAGCAAAAGACCGAAGTCCACCCCAGCACGTTAAAGGCTTGGGTCAAGGAGCGGGTACAAAACGGGGAAACTTTTCCCATGGAACTTTTCGGGGCCTATGTCGGGCAACGAGCAAACATTAGCAGAAAAGGAGCTAAATAATGGCTAAATCAGTAGCAGCAAAGGAGGCCAACAATGGCATCGTCACGTTTGACGCGAGTATCTTCGAGCAAGACGCTGGTAAAGGGTTGGAAAACATGGGCCAAGACGACTTGGCGCTCCCTTTCCTCAAAGTTCTTAGCCGCCAAGACCCAACTCTTGACGACTTGGATGGGGCTAAAGCGGGGGATATCCTCAATACCGTATCGAATCAAGTCTACACTGGTAAAACAGGTATTCGTGTCGTACCTTGCCATTATCAGCGGCGCTTTGTTGAGTGGGCTCCTCGGGGCTCTGGTAACGGCGCTCCTCTGAACATCTACACGCCGGAGGACAGCCGTCCGAAGACCGAGCGTGGCGATGATAACAAGGACTACGTGGTTGGCGGGAACGGCACCTATCTTGAAGAGACACACCAGCATTTTGTGTTGATTCTGGAGCCTGACGGCACGACCACTACCGCGCTGATTCCCATGAAAGCCACTCAGCTTAAAAAGAGCCGGAAGTGGAACAGCACGATTGCCCAGCGAACCCTAGTCGGTAAGAACGGGCCGTTCACGCCGCCTCGCTTCAGCCATGTCTATTTATTGAAGACCGTGTCTGAGGAAAATTCTAAAGGCTCGTGGCATGGGTGGGATATTACCCTTGAGGGTGTCGTAGATGAGGCCGCTGTATACGGCCAAGCCAAGCAGTTTGCGGAAAGCATTCAGGCTGGCGATGTCGAAGTGAAGCACACCAAAGAGGGCGACGACGCATCTGACGACGCGCCGTTTTAAGTGTTACCGGGGGCCGCACGGCCCCCTTTTTTGGTCTATAAAAAATGTCTGATGCAAAAAGATTTGCGGCTATCTTTGATGGCCTCAAGCAAGCCTACGGCACGTTTGAAATCGACAGTACAAAAGCAAATGGCAAGAACACCGGTAAAGCAAGAGTCGTCCGCGAACCACGGACCACGGAGCATTTTGAGCAACATTTAGCCGGTACTGGGGCAGGGCTCGGGATCATCCCAATCAACGAAGACGACTCCTGTAAGTGGGGTTGTATCGACATTGACGAGTATCCGTTAGACCTCACGCGGCTGGTTGAAAAAATTCGCCGTAGCAAGATGCCTTTGGTAGTATGTCGTTCAAAGTCGGGGGGCGCACATTGTTTTCTTTTCTGTAGCGAGTGGGTCACTGCAAAGACAATGCAGACTACGCTACAGCACTTAGCTAGCGGTTTAGGTTACGGCGGAAGCGAGATCTTCCCCAAACAAATAAAACTCTTTTTAGATCGTGGCGACATAGGCAACTTCCTCAATATGCCGTACTTCAATGCGGAGGACGGGTTGAGGTATGCCTTGAATGATGACGGCAGTGCGGCGACGTTACATGAGTTTTTTGCGTTACATGAAACGCACGTACAAACGCCAGAACAACTCCAAGCAATCACGCATCAAAAAGTTGAAGACACCGCAATTGTGGACGGTCCGCCCTGTCTCCAAACCCTATGCGCCCAAAAAATTAGCGAAGGAGGACGAAACAACGGACTCTTCAGCATAGGCGTCTATCTTCGCAAGGCGTACCCGGATACATGGCAGGACGAAATCCTGCATCACAACATGGCATACATTGACCCGCCGTTGCCTCTCAACGAGGTCAATCTCGTGGTCAAACAGTTGGACAAAAAAGACTACGCCTATCGGTGCAGTGATGCGCCCATTCAGCCGTACTGTAACCGCGAGTTGTGTCAAACCCGAAAGTTTGGAATTGGGGCGGCGGTTAGTGACATGGCTGTGGCTAACCTACGAAAGTACAACTCTATCCCGCCCGTGTGGTTTCTGGACGTTAACGGTGTGCCGTTAGAGCTAGACACCGACGCGCTGCAAAACCAGACGGTGTTCCAGAAGGCGTGTATTGAGCAACTTAACTTCATGCCTCAGACCATGCCGAAGCGCGGCTGGGAAGGCCGCATCAATCAGTTGATGAAAGAGATGTCTGAGACTGACGGGTCTATCATGGAGGTGTCAGAAGACGCCAGCATCAACGGCCAGTTCTACGAGTATCTTGACGAGTTCTGCACTTCGACCCAGAAGGCGGAAGACCGTGAAGAGATTTTGTTGCGCAGGCCATGGGTAGATGACGAAACAAACGCCGTGCATTTCCGGCTGAAAGACTTTGAAGGTTTTCTGCGGAAGAACCGCTTTAGCGAGTTTAAAACCCACAAGGTGGCACAGCGGCTACGAGACATTAACGGCGAGTCTACGGTATTAAAGGTGAAGGGTAAGCCCATAAGAGTTTGGCGAGTGCCGATCAGTGACATCCCTCATGATCAGGTAGAGTCCAAAAACTTTGAAACACGGTCCACGGACCCGTTCTGATGTTTCGTATTTTTGGGCCACCCGGGACCGGGAAGACAACCACTTTGCTGAACATGGTGGAAAAGTCTTTAGACAGCGGAATAACCCCATCACAAGTGGGGTTTTTTGCATTCACTAAAAAAGCCGCTAACGAGGCCAAAGAGCGAGCGGCAAAGCGCTTTGATTTGGACCCAGACAAAGACTTGCCGTACTTCCGCACCATACATTCCTTGGCCTACCGCTTGATGGGTGTTAAGGAAAACCAAATGATGGGGCCGCAGAACTATAAAGAGTTGTCAGCGGCCATCGGTTTTAATTTAAGCGGCGCTATGAGCGAGGAGGAGGATGTGTCGTTTAAAGCGACAGATCACCCGATCCTTCAGCTAATAAACCTTGCAAAAACCAAAAAAACATCGTTGCGAACAGAGTACAACCGCAGTGAAGTTAACTTCACGTGGATAGAAGTGAAGTATGTTGCGGACTCTTATGAGAACTACAAAAAAGCTTTTGGCTTGATCGACTTCACAGACATGCTGGAAATGTTTGTAGAGCAGGCCGATCACCTTGTCCCGCACATGAAGATTTGTTTTTTAGATGAGGCGCAAGACTTGTCCCCGCTTCAATGGGACATTGCTCATAAGTTAGATGGGCGGTCAGAGCGCATGTTCGTGGCGGGCGATGACGACCAAGCTATTTACCGGTGGGCAGGTGCGGACGTAGATCACTTCATCAACCTTCCCGGCGGCGCAGAGGTCTTGGAACAAAGCTACCGGGTTCCTGCGGCAATTCATGAGCTTGCCGAAAAAATCGCGGGGCGCATTCAAAACCGGTTTCCCAAAGTGTACCGCCCTCGGCAAGAGCGCGGACAAATACTGCGTGTGCCGGACATCCGCTCCATAGATATGTCGCAAGGCACTTGGCTCGTTATGGCACAAGCCCGATTCATGCTTTACCCAATAGAGCAGGAATTAAAAAACGGCGGCTATCTGTTTGAGCGCCAAAACGGCGGAAGATCTATACCGGAAAAAATGTCGCTGGCTATCAATGGCTGGGAGGCCATGCGAAAAGGGCGGGTGATTACCTGCGGCACGGCGCAGGCCATCTACTCTTATATGTCTGGCAACGGGGTGCGTATCAAACGGGGCCATAAAAAGATAGAGGCCCACGATAACGAAATGTTTGGACTAACCGACTTACAAGAACATTTTGGTCTATTGGCTACGA
>Ga0209645_1001454_pt1 | contig 11844 bp, 16 predicted proteins | sample ETNvirenome_6_30_FD_184070 | JGI IMG/M metagenome (GOLD analysis project Ga0209645, IMG submission 184070) | Marine viral communities from the Pacific Ocean - ETNP_6_30 (SPAdes) (version 2) | ecosystem: Environmental > Aquatic > Marine > Oceanic | place: Pacific Ocean | collected 2013-06-19
AGTCGAAGTGAAATCACCTTCTAATAGGAAGTCCTGTTTTGTACCAGTATCGTAGACCGCACCTGCGGCTAAGATAGTAGCTCTTGAGAGAATTGTGTTGATAACGGCTTCCATGGCTTCTCTTGAACCATCTGCGTCCACGTCCCAGTCAACTGAGATCATAGTGATTTCTTTTCCTATGAATCTAGATTCACCGATTAATGGAGCCACCGTTCTGTTTGGTGCTATTGGCATTTTGTTATCCTCCTTTTTTCTGTTAACTAAATGCTATGACGCCGCTCAGGCATCACGTTAAATATATTTATTGGTAAAGTTGGTAAATTATGCTGTAATATTACGATTTTGTCCAGACTTCGTCACTTCTTGTGCGTATTTGCAACTGATAACCGAGATTCTTCAGTATTTTGCTTGAAATCCTTACAACGTCTGGTCTTTTTGAAGTTTTCATTTCGATGTTGATCACTGGTGTGTTGTTGGAGATAGTTTCTTTGGCACCTTGTAACAAAAGATCCTCGTATCCATCAACATCTATCTTTATGAAGTCTATTTGTTTCAATTCGTAACTGTCCAGTGTTCTTATTTTCACACCTCCCGGTTCCCTCTGTAATTTCTGATCCAAGGGAGAATCGAATAAGGCGCTTGAATCTTTTTCACCCAATCCTACCTGATAGAGTATGGCATTTTGGTCTGAGGGAATGTTTTTCTTCCAACATTCTATAAAAACTGGATTCGGTTCAAAGCAGTGTACGGTGTCAAAGTCCTGCATAAGGTTCCTTGTCCACATGCCAACGTTGGATCCAGCATCCACGCAACCTCGCCATTCTTTTACATATCTGTAGGCAATTTGTCTCAGCGGGCCTTGTCCGTCACCCTCATCTGCTAGGAAAGTTGGTTTTGTGTGTATACCTTTGTAGGCTACCCAGAAGTCTCTACCTGTAGGATATCTAGCCATCTGGTGCAAATCTTTTAAGGCAATCCATACAGTCACACACCTCACAATTCTCACAATTTTTACATGTGCTATCGCAGTGAGCATTGCAACTGCATCTATGGCATTTGTTTCTTTTCATTACAACTCCTTGAATTTTCGTTGAATGTCTGTGTTTGGTAATTTTGACTGCAACATTTGTCTCAGCCTTGCCTTTGTTCTCTCTTTGTCCTTGCTGTTTAGATTTTTGAAGTTCGCTACGGCTCTCCTTATGTTTCTATAATTTGCATCATTGATATTAAGGGCTCGCTCCAGTTCGGTCAAGTGTTTAAAATGTTCTTCGAAACTTCTTAGATATCGTCTCAAGGACATCACAGGAACTGGTTGTCTTTGCCTCATAGCCTGTGCCTGATTTTTATTCTTAAGTTTCTTTGTGATCTCTGGATCCCCGGAGACTATTGCCATCATGTTTGCTAAATCATTGTTCACCATCCGCACCTGATCAAACGTGCCCTTCGCCATGGTTTGATCAGCGTATGATTTGACGAATGCGTTTGATTCTTTGTGTTGACTCATCAGTGCTAAAGCAAGAAAACTTAGGTAAATCCTTTCGGTCACTTCAGGAAAAGTGAATCTCTGTAAGTCACTATGCCGTCTAATGACCTTGCCTTCAGATACATACTTTAAAAAAGGTGTTAACATACAGGTATTTATAGCACGAATGCAAAGTAATTTTATATTGACCGACATTATGAAAACTGGCAATCACCAGGATCTAGAACAGTTTATCTCAATGCACAGCCTGGAGGATCAAAAGTTTACCATGACTGGAGAATATTACACTTTGCACAACTACGATCTCGATTCATTTGATCGCAGGTTCGCAATCATCGACACCAGACATGCTAATATCAGGATCAAAGACAGCAACGAGTTCCACAACGAGTTAAAGAAACGTTGTGCTCTCTTACACAGTCAAGGTTTTGTGTTTATCAAGGCAAATCCATGGGAGTCATTAGAAAACGTGAGCAATCCATCATTGAGTCATGAAACAACCCCCGTTGCCCTACATCCACAATATCCAGAAATAGATATCGAACACATCAAATGGACTGGAGGCGTAAGTTGGTTTTGGTTTTGGATGTATAGGAAACACAAGAATAACAATTTTTCTTTTGATCACAGTAGTAAAAAATATGACTTTCTGTATTTGAACAAGATGCTAAGAAGACACAGAGTTAAACTGTATGACAAATTGCATGACAAAGGTGTCCTGGTTAACAGCCTTCACACTCGTTGGCCCAAAAGGAAACTGCCTGCGGAATATGAACTTCCATGGGTCAAAGATTATCCATCCTACGGCATGGACCAGGACATATATGAAAAACCATACAATGACACTGCCTGCAGTATCGTATCTGAAACCAACGACAACGATTACGAGGTCTTTATGACTGAGAAAATTTGGAAACCTATAATTGCCCAGCAGTTTTTTGTGGTGCATGGAAATTATCTTTACCTACAGAAACTACGAGAAATAGGCTTTAAAACTTTCAACAACTATTATGAAGAGGTGTATGATCTAGATAGAGATCCAAACGCCAGGATCAACACCATAGTTGATGTGTGTGATAAGTTGCGTGATGCACCTTGGCAAGACATGTACCTACAAAGTAAATCTCTAAGGAGATACAATTACGAGCATTTCTTCAATGAAGAAAAGTTGAGCGTACAAATCAACAATACCTTAAATTTATTTCTTGAATTTGCTGATAGCAGTAAGATTTCTTCTTGAGAAACCTAGCCTATCAACAAGTTTAACGGCATTGCCAGACTTGTCAACAGCAACAAATCCTTCTGGCTCAGTAACCTCTAGACCACCATCCGTCTGTTGGAATGAACCAATTGCCTGTGCCTGGTTCATTTTTTTCAGAACAAAAGCCTTCATGGTCTGTACTGCCTTGTAAAAAGTCAGCATGGCCTGTAAAGGTTTCTTTGCCCTGTTCAAGAAAACAGGCATCTGTTTCATTTTATCTTGCCTCAACGCAAGAGCTTTCTGTGCCTTTAGTCCAGACATCTGCTGTTGCATCCTATCAGCATAGAACTTCTTAAAGCCTTGCAGAAATTGGTTGACGTTAGACGGTAGTTGCCCCTGCTTCACCATGGCATTTATGTACATCTGGAACATTGGAATAAAGTCGGCGTTTTGTCCAAGCACACTTGAAAGATTTCTTGGCACCGCATTAAGTAATGACTCAAGTTTTTCAATGCCATTGTAAAATTGTTTTGTTTCTTCATCTGTAAATTTTGCACTTCCTGAAACATCCTTGTAGGTAGCGTTATCAAAAAACACATCATTGCTTTTGGCAAAGCCTTCCACGTCTGCACCGCCAGTGGCACTCATGTCAGCAAGTGCGTCGCCAGTGTATGTCGTATGGAAAATTATTCCAACTTTGGCCCTGTCTATCTGCTTTCCCAAGTCTGACTGTTCTGGAACAGCATAAGTGATCGTGTTAGGCGTGAATGTAATGTGAGGTTTGCCGTCAATGTTTTTCCTGGTGATGTCTTCATCTGTGAATAATAAATCTCCTTGGAACACTCCCTGCATGTTAAGTTTTTTCAAATGGACCAAGCATTTCAATAACTTTTGTCCTAGATCATCGGTTCCATGATTGTTTGCAATATCTCTCTTTGTGTAATTAACCTTTGCGTTTTTGGCAAACACTGACTTTGTCCCAACGAAGAACTTGCCATTGTCTGGATTAATGCCACACACCACGGCAGGTGCACCATCCCACTTCACAGAAACACTCATGGCCTCTGAGCTGGTGCCTTTCAAAGTCAATAATAATCCTCTGAAATACTCTAATACTGCTTTGCCACCCTCATAACCATCAGTTATAACTATGTCCTCGATGTGTTCTAGGTGTGTCCTTTTAAACTCTGTTAGGACATCTTCTATCAACATGATTAGTCCTCTTTGTAATCGCCGTCTTTTATTTTAAGCACGTTCTGTTTGATGTCTTTGTTCTCTTTGATACGTGCAACACCTTTGCTGAACTTGGATGCATCCATATTTTTGAGAGCTGAATTGAATTTCTTTTCCAATTTAAATGCGGTGTCTTGGTCGAAGTTCTCCCTTATGTAGTGCATGAGCCTAATCGCACTTTCTAGTATGTGGGAGGCTCTGCTCTCGACCACCTCTTCTTTATCTCTTTTGAGAGGCATCGAGCTCAATTCTTCAAGTAAACTTCGTGTATGTTTTTGCATATCTAAGGTATTTACTCTTTATTGTAACATAATAAAAGCAAAAGTCTACTGTCTCAAGTAGTCCAAAATGTATTTTTCCAGTTCTAAGTACTGTTGCGGAGCATGATGTATATTAAAATCTATATGCTCTTTGTTTTTCATAGTAGTCCACATGTATTTGTTACCACAGAACCCAAATATGTCAATGATGTTCTTATTATTATCTATCATTTTCAACTTTTGGAAACCCTGAAACCCTTTTATGTGTTTTTTATCAAATTGATTGCACATATCAAAAAACAGATATTTTACTTTTCTGTTTTCCAAAAATGATGCCAATAATATGATTTCTGTGAACAACTTATCCCAATATGTTTTAATTGTAGGAATTGAACCATAATATAGATCTGCAAGTTGCTTCAATTTATCAACACTAACATCTCCGTGCAGGTTAAGTTTCGTAGTATCCATCGACTCTTTTCTCTGCATTGGGAACCATGAACCGTCCAGGTGATCTTCGGCATCTGATACAGCCAACTCCCATCGATGTGAAAAAGTGATAGGAATGATACAAAAAGTTGGATCGCCGTTTTGCGAGATCCATTCTATAGTTGTTCTACATGTCCTTTGGAAACTAGTGGCCACTTTTGAAATATTAGTGACATCATCACAGCCTAATTGGTTAACAAAATCCATCGTTGGTGTCCAGCACTCGCCAAAACTACAACCATTAAGCAGTAAGGTTTTCATTTTTTCTTGTAGACGAAATACTTACGTTGATTGGTGTCATCACGTATGTCAAGGATCGATAAGTTGAACATTTCACTCAATTCTATAATAAAAGGCACATTCCAGGCGTAGAACTCTATCCAGTCTGCCTCAGGCTTGTCATGTTGCACACCTGGGTTGACCCTAAAAAACATTGTGCCACCGTCTGCCAATAAATCTACACATCTGCCTACCTCCGCTATGATCTTGTCTCGATTACCAAAATTTACTGAACCTAGGCAAAGTATTACATCAAAGAGTTTGTCAGTTTTGTATTCTAAAGTGCCAACCTCAAAGTCTGCATTTTTATTATAAGGATCAATACCTATCAAATTATTGATCTTTCCTTTGAATTCATTGTAACCACAACCTACGTCAAGCACCGCCCTCGGCTTAAGATTATTAACTTCATCGATTAATTGCACACCCGAGTACTTCCACTTCTTCATGTCGTTCTGCCAATACTTAGAAAAGTACCTGTTAAGAGATGCATCATCTATAGCATCAGCATATTGTTCAAGTGTGTCGCAACGTTTCACTTCAACACCAAATGTTTCCTTGATGAAGGGTTGTGTTATTTTTGAAAGATCGTTTTGGCTGTACGCTAGTAATTTTGCAAAGATTTTCTTGTTCATCTATTTGCATTATATATTAAATGCCTTACGAACTAAACCTTTTTCTTGATAGGCTTTGATAATATTGTTTTGGTTTTTTCAGTGATCACGCCTGTGACCACCAACATAGGTCTAGGTTTGTTACTTGCATTTGCCGTTGCGTGAGGAATATTGGGCCAGTCAAACGTGTGTATTTCGCCTACTCTCCATCTGTCATATTGTTGGTTACCATACATGATAAACTGACCGGGCTCCCAGTCCTGTAGCATAATCATAATCCTGATAACATTTTTTGGATCGGCATCTAAATCATATAATTTATCGATGTGCATGTTGAGTACCTCACCAGTGAACTGGATATGTAGTTTACTTTTTACACTGGCCAAACAAAAATAATCAGTCATGCGTTGAAGCGTTGGACATTTTGTGAAGTCTTTGAGTCCTCTGTATATTGTCATCTTGGGATCCGCACCCGCTGTCTTAAGATCATTCTCTTCTGCTTCTACATTGACATTTACGTTTTCTCTGCCTGTGCCTTCCCTACGGTTCGCCCAGTTGAGTGGCTTGGCGTCTTCTATCACTGATTGCAGTTCCGTTTGCCAGCCTCCCGTGAACTTGCCCAAACGTTGAACACAGTCTGTGTCGCTGTGCCACTTGTTGAAATGATAGTTGCTCCTTGCCTTTGCGTCTTCCCAATTACTTGTAGACATAAACTTGTATACCTTTATCTGCGTAATTATGTATCCTTCCTTTGCTGTCAGGAAAACTTATATCTAATAATCTACACAGATCAACATTATCTTTGGGTTTATGAATTTTATCCTTGTTGTCCTTTATGAACTGCATGGTGTCTCTGTTCTCATGCTGAATGTGTTCCCACATACGGTCAAGGTCAACGAAATGCTGATAGTTGGGATATGTGATTTTGAATTCGCCACACAACTTCCACCACTCGAGGCATTCGTAATCATTTCTGTAGACCATTACGATAGGATGACCTAAATTTTTAAGATCGTCGAGTTCATGGGCAAAAGTGTGTGATTTAACTATCCTCTTTCCTTTCCCTGAAAAAGGTAGGTCCCAATTATCTCTGGTTGGCCTGAACTCCATGCCCGGATCGAAATATGCTCCAATGTGCATTAGATGTTTGCGTCCAGGGGTATCGGCATCGTGGTAGTAGGTCCTTGCCTTAGAGTAGTCGGAGTGATCTATGTCATCACTCCAATAAATGTTTTTCACAACACTACTCCACTTTGATCCCGGCGCCCCTGTAAACAAAATATACATCTACTTGGTCAACTCTTCCTTGTAGATTGCATTGTATCCTAATTGATTCTTTCCAAAATCAGATAGTGTTTTCAATGCACCTGGTGTAATGAATGACTTCAGTGTTCTCACTGCGGCGTCACCCTCTGCACCTGTTCTCCATTCGTACTTGCCCACTTTCTTTTCGATAGCGGCCACTGACTCTGGATCCTTGATCATCTTGTCCAATGCGTCAACAAGTTTTTGTTTGTTTGGATTACCTGCGTTTACCCAGAATGCTTTCTGTAATGCATCTCTCCAACTCTTTACAAGTTTGTATGCATCATAGAAGTCACCACTTGGTGCAACACCGTGTGTGGATTCATATAGTGCTTCGAATGTTGGTTCTGTGAAGTTAGGATCCTTGTCATGCTCACCTGTTTTCACATTTAGTAGTCCATGATGGAACCATGTGTATGCATCACCTTTTTTAATCACAGGCAACACGTGTTTCTTATATGCGGCAGGATTTTCTCTTGTAGCATTCAAGTCACCTCTAATGAATGCAAGTCTTCTCTCAGATCCTTTCATCCCTTTTACCCATACTATCTTTTCTTCAAATGTTTTTACTGGATCACCGTTTGGTCCTGTAAGCAACATAACGATTGCCATGATCTCTGGAGTCATTCCAGATCCCGACGGAAACTGTATAGGTCCGTTCTTTGTGTCTGCCTTGTTCCTTGCACCCACAATGATGTTTAGGTTCATGTGTCCAACCGATTCCCAGTCAAAGTAATTGTACTCTACAGGTTCTACGAGATATGATATACCGTTACCACCATGTGATACAAGTATTGTCTTGTCGTCGAATCTTAATTCGTTTTGGAACTCATTTGGTCCTAGTTGGTCTCTTGCACCTGGCTTGTAGATCAAGTTGATCTTTTCACCAAGATGTTTCTCCCATTCTGCAACAACTATCTGTGCCCACACAGAAGTTCCACCAGAAGGTTTTTGAGGCACGATTAGATTGTAATCTGCCAAGGCTGTTGTTGTCATTAACACCAACGCCATTATTGTTTTCTTAAGCATAGTCTAGCCTACTCCGTTTTGTTATTCCCCAATACAATAATAGTATAACACAGACCATTATAGAAATAAAGATAGGTCTTGTGATCAAATCATTTACCGTATGTAAGGATGTTAATTGATAAGTGAGATTATATATCCTGTCACTCAACAGGTACCCTATCAGCAGTGCTGGCCTGCTGACCTGGAATTTTTTACATAGCAGTCCCATGATAGAGAATGCCACAAGTACCGCAAGGTCTTCCCACCCGCCTGTGTACTGTAAGGTTGCCCAAACAATAACAGCAAGTATGAAAGGAAAGTAGTACACATATGGAATACGTGTTACCCACCCTGCGAAATATGCCAGTCCATAACAAATGACAGCGGTGATGATTGTTCCTACTAAGAAAGCGAACGTCATGCTGTCAAATAATCTGTCGTCATAAAATGTATCAGGTGATCCTAAGTCAATGCCCAGATACAAAAATAGTCCCATCAGTATCGCGGCAAAACTTGCACCTGGGATACCAAACAAAACTGTTGGAATAAATGAAGAGGCCTTCTGTGCATTGTTGGCTCCTTCGGCACCCACGACACCTTTGACATTACCTATGCCAAACTTCTCTTTGGGATTGGCCGCAACTGTGGCACCGTATGCCAACCAGTCTGCCATCGCACCACCCAATCCAGGAAGTAGTCCTATGAAAGAACCTATTGCTCCTCCTCTGATACTATCCTTCCAACATCTGATAGTGTCTTTGATTCCTTGTTTTAAATCTTGCCAATTGCCGTGTTCTGCTTTGATTGTTGTTGTCTTCTTTCTGCTGAACCACCCATTCCAAAGTTCTGGTATGGCAAAAAGTCCTGCAACGAAAGGCAATATCTGTACACCGTCCTCGAGGTATCTCCAACCCATTGTGAAACGTGGTACATTGTTTACATCAACACCAACAAGTCCTATTGTGATTCCCAACACGATTGCCAGTGTGCTCCTTAAATATTTTCTAGTGGATACAAAGCCCACAGTTACAAATGCTAATAATACCAATGCCCACAGTTCAGGAATGCCCATATACATAACAACCTGTGTGTACCATGGCAGGAATAAAAACGTTAGTGATCCCCAAAACAAACCATTTGCCGTGCTTGATGTAATGGCGGCACTCAAGGCTCTTGTTGCCTCTCCGTTCTTGGCCATGGGGAATCCATCCACCATTGTTGCCGCCGCAGAGTTGGCTCCAGGTATGCCCAACAGCACACCACTAAAAGAATCACCGGTTGTTGAGGATGCCACAACTGCCACACAAAAGATTACACCCAAGTAGGGGTCGCCCACAAAGTAGGGCATGAATCCAAATAGTGTGATTAGTCCTGTTGTTGCACCTGCGGCTGGTATTAGGCCAATGATCAAGCCATAAACAATACCTGCCATTAATATGACAAGTTCCATACTATAAATTTTCGGGGTTGTTAGTGTTGTGAACTTCCATGGGAGCGTTACAACAAATTATGTGCAAGTAATTATTACTTGGAGTAAGTAATATTATATGAAACTGAGTCCAAAAAATCAACAGAAATATATCATGTTGAGGACCTACTCACATCACGATCACGACATAGATGATTTCGAAGAAGAATTCTGGCCAATGATGGGAATATTGTTTACCGTATGGGGCATGTGGACGGCAATAATACATTTCATAGACTATCTAACATTTGATTCTATCGTCTGGTGGGTTGAACCATTTACCATCACACCCGTGATCTTCTTGATGGTGATGAAAGAAAAGTATGATTCTTTAAATCCTTTGCACTGGTGGCCGATGGTGTGGGGTTACCCAGCCAAACTTCCACACGAAGACAGGATAACAATACGTCCACTTGATACGGAAAGGATCATGAAACAGCATGGCGGTAGATTGAATGTCCATATCGTCGACTACGAACACATCAAATTCAGACGCAAAAAAGATGCTGTGATGTTTGGATTAAGATATTTTTGATTATTTCAACTTGTTGCCAAAAGCCTGTATCAATAACTCTGCAAACCTTTTATGATGTTGACTTCCATAATGTTCATTGTCTAAAGCAAAACTTGGTGAGTGATATTTTTGCCTCTGTGTGAACCTGTCCCAGTGAGGCCAGCAGTTTTTAATTGTCTGTCCTGATAAAATATTTAAACCTTCAAGATCCGGATGCTCCACACTTTCAAGAGCGAAGCAATGGAAAATTTTGGCATCAAACAGTTCACCATACTTTTCAACCCAAAACACATTGTGAAGAAAGTTATACAAGTCTGATTTAGCGTTTTGATACCTGTTCTTTTGGTCGTATCCCATTATTGATTCGGATTTGTCACCTCCGTACCATGAACGTCTGCTAATTTCAGGCCAGCAAACTATCACGATCCTTGGATCTATCAATCTTTGGGCTCCCCAAAGCCGTCTTACACAGCAATCGCCACTTGCGCCAGGCACACCAAGATTCCAATACCTCAGTCTTTCAGTGTTGTGACGGCTAATCACATCAACCCAATGTTCGCCTGGTGGAAGTCCTTGTCCAAAAGTATGACTACAACCTAGCACTATCACGTTCTTCTTACCGGATGGCATCACGTGCCATTCAGGACATCTATATCCATAACTGTTAATGTCTGGATGCCATTCTTTTTTGTTCCAAGGTTCTGCGTCGAGGTCCTGTCTGTCAAGGCCTCTGTCCGTGAAGTGTCCAAACTTCATCCCTATCTCCTGTTTGGTTGGAAAACCACACCGTACTTCTTTTGATACAGTTCTAGTTTGTCTGAAAGTTCTTTTACGATCTGCTGATATTCAGATATCTGAACTTCCAAGTTTCCAACTTCGGCCTCTAGCATTTCTTTTGTTTTTGTTTCGTGTTTCATTTTATTCTCTTTGATCGTTTAAGCAAGTATTCTGCAACTCTGTATACTCTATGTAGTGTGGTGACATCCTGGCCGCTATTTTTCCAATACTTGTCCATCAGTGGCTGGGCCAACCTTCTTATGGCCTTGTCATGCTTTGATGTTTTTACTCCCAATTCATAGACTGCACCGCCCGAGGTCTTGGCTTCTACATATCCAACTTCGTAGGATTTATTTTCCTTGTCCATTGTAAGCCTTGTAAGATCTCTTCTTGTGCTTGTTCATTGAGCTCATTTTGATACGGCTTTTATTCTTGCCCTGTGAGGTCTTTTTGGGTCTACCTGGTGTGTATCCACTTGTTCCAAATTTCATACTAATATTATATAGTAGACAAGATTTAAGTCAACCTGTATAATAGTAAATAATAATATGATCAAGTATAAACTCAGATGTCAATGCGAACACGAGTTCGAAGGATGGTTCCCAAGCAGTAAAGAATACACAAGGCAAAAGAAAATGGGCATGATACAGTGTCCCATGTGCGAAAGCACAGACGTTGACAAGGCCATAATGGCACCCAGCGTCAAGAGATCGAAACAAAGGGTAATGGCCGATGACTACATGGTAATGGGACAGAGTGCGGAACACATCTTACGTAGACTGAATAAGAAAATCAAAAAGGATTTCCAAAATGTTGGTAAAAACTTTGCCAAAGAGGCAAGGAAGGCACATAAGGGCAAAAGGGATCAAAAGTTCTACGGTACGACAACCAAAGAAGAAGCAAACAAGTTATTGAAAGAGGGCATAGATCTTTTCGCGGTGCCTGATTTTAAAGACAATTAGCACTGTAGATACTGCTTTTTTCTGGCCGGTTGACTTTTTACACGTCATAGTATATAATTGTACACATGGAACGTAGGATAACAGAGAATGAAACTCCAGAGTTACGTAACCATATAACAACAATAAAGGAAAAGGAAACAATATGCTAACAAGTATGTTTAATACACTTTTTCCTTCTACTAAAAAGGAAAATAAAACCATGGCAAACTCAACTCAATACGTTGTGTACACAAGAAACTTCAAATCAAGAG
>Ga0209645_1001455_pt1 | contig 11842 bp, 12 predicted proteins | sample ETNvirenome_6_30_FD_184070 | JGI IMG/M metagenome (GOLD analysis project Ga0209645, IMG submission 184070) | Marine viral communities from the Pacific Ocean - ETNP_6_30 (SPAdes) (version 2) | ecosystem: Environmental > Aquatic > Marine > Oceanic | place: Pacific Ocean | collected 2013-06-19
AGTCCACTCCATACCACTCTCTGTCCAAATACCACATCTTTCTACTTTGTGTAAAGGCTCTATATAGAAATTGTCAAATTTCTTCACACCTTCGGTGGACTCACCTCCGTAATAGAGTAGGAACTCATCTCTGACTCTTCTGATGAATTCTATGTGTTTAGATATGGGTATAAGATTGTTTACCCATTTTAGGTCGTAAAACTTTCTGTAGAAATGAGAATGGGTGGGAGTCTGCTCTTTGTTTAGTGTATCGTTGACTTGTAGATACTTCACCAAATCAGCATCGTAAGAGTTAGGGAGTTTTAGCAGATTCAATAACGATTTCTTCCCTATTACATATGCTTCTTCGTAACTAAGAGATATGTCAATTAAGTCTGAGGTTTGATAATCAACATTGTTGATGTTCACTACAAGCTCCTCACCCTTCTCAATGTCATAAATATAAAGTAATGATAATTTGTTCTGTGTAGGGTGTAAGTGTACATCCGCCCATATAGGGTGGATATACATCTTCTCCATACGGATGTTTCCGCCAGTTACAAAATTAATCATCTAACGAATATACGAAACTATTCGTTAATTTCCAAAAGTAAGTTTTGCAGTTCTTCCCATTTGTCTGCTTCCACTTCTAATTGATACCAATTCATACTGATAGATGTGTTAACTTTTCGTTCAATCGTTTCATATGCTTGCAAGGGGTGTATCTGTTGAACTCCCTTGCTTTACACTCACAATCGGTGATAACCCAATCGGTGACCGTAACATTGTAGTATGAATGGATTCCTGTCTTTTTGTTACGAGAACCCAATTCTCTGTACTTCCACTTCATTAGTACCCAATCATTTCAACACCCACATCACTCACAATCCCTTTCTTAACACCATAAGGGAACTCTTCATTCAACCAATAGTTCTCAACTAAGGTCAACTCTTTGAGAGCTTCATTGTAGATGTCATCGAAAGCATACCCAGTCCCATAACCACATGGTTGGATGATTTTGGTTACCGCTCTCAAAGCGTCCTCATCACCACTATTGTATGCGTTCTTCAAACGGACAAGAAGTTCTATTTTCATCAAATCAGCCACCTTGTTGTTATGGTCGTACATATCTTTGTTCCAAGGTCTGGTGATTTCGATTCCGTATTTAGTTCCTAATACTTTCATAGTTTTAGATAGTTTCAATAGTTACTTTAGGATTTATCCAGTATCGTTGCTCGCGAATCTGTTCGTCACATAGAGCTTCCCAACCGATAGTTCTTCGGTAACAATTCCCATTACTATCGACCTCTTCAATACGATATCGACCCTTTGGAGTTTCAGCGAGAATCTTCATTCCCCACCAACCACAATAGGACTCTACTTTGAGCATCGTTCCAACCGTTCTGTTTAACTTTATTCCCATAGTCTCAATCATTATTACATAGTAAATATAGTGATAATATCTGAGACTACCAAACTTTAAATGTTAAAGTTTTGTTAAATTATCGTTCTGATACCTTTTCCAAAACGATTCTTAACATAGTAATTACTGATTCTTCCTGCGTCAATTGAGTCCCAACTTGATTCCCACTTATCAATCTGAGTACCTTCTTTGAATTTGATAGAAACGGAATCATATGAATCAAGGAACTTCATTGGTACTTTACGAAAGATGTTTTTACGATTTGTTCGGTCTACCTCAATAAAAAGTACCGAACGAACCTTTACTTTACATACCTTCAAGTCCATACTGAAGTCAGTTCCTTTTACAGGAATGGTTACTTTTACAATTTCACCCTGCAATCCATCAAGTGGTATCTTTCCCATTGTTTAGTCTTAAAAGTTTTTAGTCCAAAATGTTTTTGGTTTCTTTAGTCACTATAAAAGAAACACTTGATTTCCAAACACGATCATCTTCAAACTCAGCATCCATAAAAGTAGCAAATGTGAACTCAAATCCACCTATGTTAAGTGGGAATATATTTTTAAGTTCTTCTTCAGGAATATCAAATCTGAGTTGGGAAGAGTTGATATAAAATCCTTCACCTTGAGGGCCGTCATAACACTTAACTTCGGGAAGTTCGGTAGTAATATACTTTTCAGTTTTACTATCCCAATCTCTTTCCATTTCTACTTTAGCACCTGCTTTTTCAAAAGCTTTTCTAAGTTCGATAAAAAGGGTTGGGTTTTGTTCGACAAATCTCACTTGTGGATTCATAACACTTCTTATTGATTACATAGTAAAAGTAGTAAATACTTTTGAATCTACCAAATCTTAAATGTTAAATTTATGTTAAAGTTGTTATACTGCGTACTCTGTCAAATCAGTAATATACACCATCAATGTGGGATACTCTTCTGATTTTAGATTGAGTGTTCTTCTGTTTGTATCTATGATACCACTTTCTTTGATGTTACCGAACCTATCTAAGATATCGTTGTCAGGTCCTGTGATTTTCCATCTTAGGTTGAACTTCTTCCAAAGTATTGAATCCAATCCATTTGGTGAACCTACACTATCATAGTCTTCTTTATTCAACTCCAATAGCTGTCCATCATTTACTTTGTATGCAAAATATCTTACCACATACCCAACCTCAATATCTCTGTCAGTAACCTTCTCTGTATTTGGATTTGGAATCTGACTTATTGGGACATCCAATGTTTTTATAGAGTTGTATTCAAAGTTCTTTGATGTGTCTATACCCAACTCATTTTGTTGACCAATAGTCTTAGTGTCAATGTATGGTATTAGAATCTTTGACTTACCATCAATATAGGTTGCTTCTGAGAATACCTCATCAGTAGTGTATCTATGGTATTGTCCGATGTATTCTGTTCCATCAACATACATCCACTCTTTACCTGATGTTACCAATCCTTCGGTAATCTGTGCCTTTGTATAGTATATTCGTTTTCTATTGTCTGACATAATTACCCAATCTTCATAGCAGTTTTGATATCAGTTTCCCAACCACCATTTCCATCAAATGATTGTTCAACACCCATAACTAAAAATCGTATACCATCTGATTTGTAATCAACAGGCAGTCTATCAACTGTTATGGGTGATAAAAATGGTATGTTGGTGATACCATCTAATTTTATACCGAGACTTATCTGAAATGGTAATGTTACAAAACTACCAGCTTCTGGATCTGCCACTAACTTTTCTCTCATTGCATAAGCTATTGAGTTTGCTCTTGAATCATCGATACCATCTTTACCTATACCTTTTTTAGATGGGATGTCTTGATTTTCTGGTTGTTTTGGTTGATTCTCTTCAGGATCTTTTATATCTATCTTTGGAAATTTGTACAATCCACTCTTAGTGAATGGTGCTAGATTCACAACACCATTTCTAACATTACCAACTGTCATCATAGTCATAATATCAATATCAAATTCAGTATCTATACTAACATCTTTGACAATGGTTCTATCACCTATTACTGAAAATTCATATGGTGCTGGGTTTTTTAATTGGGCAGCATTAAAGTAATTTAAAATTTCATATTGACCACTTTCGTTCTCTTTACTAGCGTCTTCAGTTTTTGGAACTACTTTTATATCGACTAAACCACCTGATAGTTTTTTTATATCATCTGATAAGTCTTTTATGATGGTTGTCATTTGTGGGGGTCTGAACTTTTCATTTACTGTAGTACCTCTGTTTTTGACAATTGATGTAATCTTATCAATGGATACCAATATGTTTCTGATATCGGCTTCTTTTTCTCCCAATGTATCCACATACTCATTATCATCACCGTAATCCGCCATCTTACCAGGAAAAATGTATTTTCTTGGGTCTGCTGAACCGAACTCTTCTGTGTTCTTTTTGATTTCTGTGTTTTCTTCAGAAAATACGAAAGTGTCTTTAGTTGAATCACCACTCATTTTATTAGCTAAAGCTATAAATGACTCAAATCTTACAAATGGTGTTCTGATTGGGTCATCACCACCGATTCCCAAAAACCCATCTGAATCACCTACATTGTCTATAGCTGCCATAAATAAATCGTATTGTCCAGAGGCATCCTTACTCTCTTTTATTTCACCATTGTCTATACTAACATCAGATGCATTTTCATCTGGATCTACACCAAATGCTGCTTTGTACTTTGCAATAAGTGCCATAGATATATCGGCAGGATTTACACCTTCAGCACCCAATGCATTTATTTCTTTGGGGTCTGTTAATTCTAATGTTCCACCAACGGAGGCTGCTGATGCAAATGCGTCACCCGTCAATCCCTTTATGTTACAACTAAAAGAACCATCTGAACCCATAGAGTATCCAAAGTTATACACTTTCATAATGTCCTCACCCCTCTCTCCATCGAGAGTTGAGTTCATCCACCCATATTCAATTTTTACTCTAGCACCAATTCTAAAATATTCGGTTACTACCCTATTTAGGTCATCTAATGTGTATACCTCAAATGATATGTCTACTTCTCTGATGAATGAATTGTATAAATCACCACCACCATCTAAACTCATCTTTGCCGATGAGATTTTTGGTTTGAATCTTCGGACACCTCCTTCATCTGTATACATATTTAGATGTCCACCTTGTGGAGCTTCTCCTATTGGGAATCCACCCTCCGCATTAGTTACGACATCAAATACCGATGTAGATGATGCAGTATCATCTTTATATGGTTCGGGTGGTAATACACTCATTCTAAAGTAAGCGTACTTTTTATAGTTCCAATACGGATCTCTATTTTGTACAGCATTCGCCCTAGCGTCAAGAGTGTCTCTTATACCCTCAGGAAATGTTGGGTTAAAATTGAAGTTTGCCATAACATTATTTGTTTAGTTCTGTGAATTCATCAATGATATCTATATAGTTTGTAGGTATTCTGATTTGTTTACCAATAGGTACTTCCAAACTACCTTGTCCTATATTGTTAGCTCTCGCAATAATCCACCACAACCCAACATCCTCATAATATTTGTATGCAAGGTTATCTAACCTATCACCTTGAATACCTATGATATAAATATCATCTGAACTTTTCTCAATGATTGGGTATTGTACAGTCTTTTTGTACCTCTTACCACTTTCAGTTTTTAGTATGTTTATGTTTTTGTATCTATTCATTTTTTAAAAATTCCAATCATAAACCTTTTGTCTGTACTGAGGTCTTCTATCATCCAATATCTTAAATCCGATAGCCACATCAGCACCCATTGGTATTTCACCAATTGGTTCATTTGAACCTAACATAGATATCTCCCAAGGTAATTCATCTGATATGGTATATGTCAATGACTCTATAAATGCCAATTTGTTGTAGTATAAGCTACCCAATCTAAATCTTACCAATATTCCCTCATATCCGTTTTTACCACTATATTTTGGCATTGTCATTGTAGACAATCTTTGGAGTTTGTTCCAAAGTGGTTTCATCTCTATTCTTGATGTAGCGTATGCTTGGAAGTTAAATGAAACACTTCTATCGAATGTAGAGTATTTGTATGCTTGGTCTGCTCTACCATTATATTGTATACTATCCCAAGAAGGTGAGAATGTATCTGATATACCACTAACAGTTCCTCTGAACTGAATTCTATCTCCTCCATTTTCATTGGTAACCCAAAAATGAACTAAATCATTTAATTCACCACTACCGATGGGACTCGCAGTAACCTTATCGTATCTATCACTATTACCCTCATGCGCTTCTGTTCTCCACCATTCAGTCCGATTCTCTGTTTCTGATATTTTACCTGGAGTTGGAAAATTAACCCTTTTGTTTATATTGTACTCACTATAATCATCAGATTTTGCGATATCCTTTTGTTTACCATCCAACAAACTTCTGAAGTCTATCGTTGGTGAATTAGGAACTCTATCGGGTAGTTTTCCATATGCTACCGTTTCATACTTTTTGATAGTATCGGTATCTGTTTTTAGGTTTACACCACCACCAGTTTCGTTAGGTTGTGATGTTAGTCCAAAATCTGTGTACTCATCTGTACCTGCAACAGGTAAATCATCTTTGTATGTATCAAAAGTACCTAAAGTCTGTGCTTTCAGTCCTAAAGGTTCATATGTCTGAGTGTAGTCAGCAGTATCATTACCTGACTTTTGAGATGGGTTGTCGATCGTATTTTCATACCTCGTAGTGGTTGTTACACCAATCCCATAAACAGAATCAAAACCACCTCTTGTGTCTGTCTGGCTTATGAATGGTGAACCCACAAATGTGGTAGGTGAAAACAAATCAGTTTTGTATATGTCACTCAACTTATCATAGTAACCACTTATTAATGGTATCTTATATTTACCACTCACATCTAAACCAAGAATACCACTTCGGTCAGGCCGTAATCCACGATTTTGACCTCCTGCTGCGGTAAGTGTATTTGCTGGTGTAAATACCTTTCCAAATTTTTGACTCCTCTGAAGACCGACTTGTTTAGCAGTCCAAGTTATACCACGTGGGGTTAATAAGAACTGACTCAATCTGGCTACATCTATTACCGATCGTTGGGTTGCAGTTACAGCACCACCTCTTATAAATGAGAACGAGCCAAACCCTAATGTTTGTGGTTCTCCCTTTTCTCTCTGAATACCACTCAGTATAAATGGTTGTTTGAATATCGAAGAGTTATGCGAATCTTCTTTCAGATTGAATTTATTATAAGTGGTTTTTAATACCTTATCTGTGTACTCTTTTCCAATACCACTATCATTTTGTGTCGATACTTTGTATTCATTTGATACGAACTTTCCAGTGATTGGAACAATACCATCAAATTGTGTTTGGTCTGGATTTACACCAATAAATTTTGTAGATTCTACACCACCAAAAATCGAAGTGAATCCCTTTGAGTGAATGTCTTGAAAGTAGTTTACATCAGTTGGTGTTGTCGCCCTATCCGAATGGTTTGGGTTGAAGTTAAAAGTAGTTGGTGTTGTTTCACCTTTATCTTTATCACCCTGCACCACTTTGGTTGGTGTTGTTTCTCCTAAGAAGTTAGAACTCCTATCAGATGGAGTTGGTGTTGTTTCACCTAAGAACTGAGATGTTGGTTCTGATGTTGTTGGAGTGGTTTGTCCCAAATACCGTTCTTCCAAACTCATAGGTTTTGGTGTTGTTTCACCTAAGAACTGAGATTGATTATCCGCCTTATTAGGAGTTGTTTCACCTAAGAACTGAGATTGATTGTTCATCTTAGATGGGTCAGTTTCTCCTAAAAAGTTAGGTGAGTTATCAAACTTACGAGGGTCTACACCTTCTTTATTTGTTGTAGTCTGAGAACGAGGTATTTTAGGTGCGGATTCAACCATAGAACTCAATGGAGTTTGGTTCTGCTTTTTATTTACATCAACCCTCTCTTTAGATTCTAAAGGGTCTTTCTTTGGCATCCTAAACTTTGAAAGGTCTGATTTTAAATCTTTTAAAGCCATATATTATCCCCCATATCCACTTGTACGAGTACTATTCTTTCTGTTTTGAACTTTTGTTATCTGTGATACAACCCTACCATCCACATTAATAAGTATTGGTTGTGATTGAATGTCTGACCTAAGTCCTTTGATTTCACTAATCAATGCACTATCTCCACTTGATTCTCCTCCACCACTCATTCCAAGTGCAGACATCGTAGCGGTAAACATACCCACCGCAGCCATTGCAGGCATAGCTAAGATTCCTGCCGTACTGAATGCTAATAATGCAGCAGCGACTGCTCCAAATGATGCAGCGAGTCCAAGCATAGCTAATACCTTTTCTGGACTCGCTATTTCTGCAAACCCAATAATGAACTCACCAATTGAAGTAACTATAGTTGCGATTGCTTTACCGATAGCTTCGAATGCAGGAGTTGCTAATCTCATCGCCGCACCCAATCCAATAATAGCTAATGTGACTACACCCAAACCTAATGCAGCTTGTGGGCTTGCGAAGGCAGCAAATCCTTTGGAAAGACCACGCATCGCGTTTCCAGCTCCCTTTCCTGCTCCAAGTTTTTTCATAGCAGCTCCTAATAATGCAATAGCTCCAACAGCTAAAAGTATACCACCACCTATCTGAACCCATGTTTGATTTAATAAACCTGCCATTTTTGTAGTCCCTTCAACTGAGTCAGAATTCTTATCTGATTCGGTAGTAGCTTCCATCGTAGCATTTTTATAATTCAACATTTGTTCTTTGGATAATCCAGTTGCATCTGAAATCATTCGTTGTACTTGTAGGTTTCCTTCCAACGATGGGCCTAACTCATCTATCAACTTTTTCTCAGCTGCAGCGATCGCTGCTCTATCGCCCGATGCTTGTGCTGCTCTAAGTTCATTGAAACTAATTTCTTTACCCGTCATTGCTCGGAGTTTCATTTCGTTTCTTAGAGATGATTCAATATCTAACGCTTCACTAGCTAAACTATTTAGGTGTTCCATATCAGCACCCATTTTCTTTAGCTCCATACCCTCTCTAATTTTCAACTTCAATTGGTCTTCACTCAAACCAGTCAGTTCTAATTGGTTGTCCGCAAGATATTTCATACCTTCAGCACCACTAATTCCTAATTCTTCAGATAAATCTCTAGCATGATCAACAAGTTCTTGGGTACTATGGCCTGCGTTTTTAAGTGAACGAGCTAAACCAACTGCTGATTGGTCGCCTACCATTTCAGATAAAACACCTACATCTGTTATTAATTCGGATGTTGCTAACTTAAAGTTACCTGTTTCCGAAACAATACTTTTCATAGCTGATTCAAGTTTATCACTACCTAATATCATACCCTCTATACTAAATCGTGATTTTAATAATTCACCATTTAAACTAGCAGCTTGCTTGGCTGTAGTACCGAATTCGCCTCTTAACTCTTTTATTTTACCAACAGAATCTGTAAGGAATCCAACTACTTTAGTAAGAACTAATAAACCTAAAGCAGCAATACCACCTTTAATAAGAGTTTGTACAAATTCGTTGTTTAGGCCCACCGCATCTTTGAGGCTATCTTTTAAACCATCTTGAACATCTTTGTTCATTTTAGCTTTTTCAAGTATCTTTATTTCAGTATCAAGTCTTTTTATAGCATTAGTTGAAACAGAATTACCAAGTGCAGCCTCTTCTTCAATAAATTTATTACGTTCTTGAATCAATGTGTTAAGTTGGTCACCAATGTCTGCTTGACCTTTCATAGCAGTGGCCATTTCGGCCATCTTACCACTAACCCGTTTAGATACATTATCTAAATTGAGGAATTCTTCAGATAGGCTACGAGCGTATTGATTTGCCTCTCTTAATTCTTTATTATATTTCAACCCATCATCGGCCATTGAAATCTTCTATTATAGCCCCAATCTCTTTTTACGCCAATCTGGAATTTTATCCTCAGACCCATAAATACCTTTAAGGATAGTTACCATATCCTCCTTATTTGCTTTGATTTTCTTATCGGCTATTTTTTTAAGAAGAGAATCTAAAAATCCTTCTCTAAGTTGAGGATTTTCCAATCTTTCTTTTATTGTTAGTTTTGCCATTAGATTACTCCGTTATTGTATCTATAAATATAGAAAAACCCAACAATTGTGTTGGGTTCTCATTACCTACTTTTTGATTTTGCTTTTCTCATCTCTCTTTCATGCACTTTTCGTTCTTCTTCTTTGAACTCTACAATTTTACCTATATAGAACTTTCGAACCCAAATCGGCATATTGTATACATCTGAAAAAGTAAACCCACCATTTCCATGATAGATTAAGTCAAAGATGTGAGAGTGTAGGTGTTTTCTATAAGTTTGAGGAAGGCCAAAAAAAGCTCACATCCATAGGCAGTAGCATATCTCTCCTCTCCCCAGTCTCCTCAGAAATAAATTCATATGTCATATTGATATCTGGAACAACTTCATTAATGTATGCTCTGAGGGACTGTGAGTCTACTGCAAACAATTCGTTGTCTACAAAGTTGTTAATTACTCTCTGTTCTGATTCATCATCAACAGAAAGAATCATATTCTTCAATCTCGTTGTTAAATCTCTTGAAGTTAGGTCTTTTACCTTACGATTCTGTTTTTTGATTTCCTCAATTTGGTGTTTTACCTTTCGTTCCTTACTTTCTGTCATTGCCATAAAAGTAATCTTACGATTGGATTTTGGTAAAATGAACTCAAACTCATTTTTATGTAGTTCTACTTGCTTAGAACCATCATATTCGTTATTTTCAAACTGAGTTAAATCAATAACATCCTTTTGTTTCTTATCGGTAAATGGGTCTGTAATTTCAACCTCATAGTCTTTACCATAACCCAAAATTCTGGCAGCAATCATAATTGCATTTTTATCACCAGTTACCAAATCAACATATTTGATTGGAACACCCTCCCCATTTGATACGATTAGAGATTGAAATAATCGGTCTAATACTGAACCATCTTTGATGTATGATTGTGTTGTAAGGATATCTTCTTCTTTGGCAGTCATATATTTCATTTCGACTTTGCCAGATGATAGTGGATTATCCTTTGGGTAAATCAACCCTTTGGATGGTAACTCTACAACTTCAGTAGGGAATTTGTAATCTGATACTTGCTTTTGTTCGTATTGTTGTTGTGCAAGCTTAACCATCTCTTCATTAGAGAGGTTTCCTTTGTAATCATCTTGTAAATCTTGACTCATAACACTCCTTTGTAACTATGTTCTCATATAAATATGAAACCAAAACTTTTTAATACAAAAACCCCAACATTTCTGTTGGGGTTGTCACTTTTCATTTTATATTTCTACAAACCGAAATTAGTATTGTAAGATTGCGTAATCGTAAGTAAGTGTCAAATCTACAGTTGCCAAATCTTCACCTGTCCAATCCATATCTGAGAACTTAGCAGTCTGAATAAATGCTCCTTTCAATGTCCACTCTTCTACTTTATCACCAACAGGACCCAAACTGTTGAATGTGATGTCTTTCTTATAGAAATCAGAGTATCCATTACGACCTGTTACTGATTCATGATGTAATCTAACCCACTCCATAGCTGCTTGAGCTGCTGATGGTACGATCGGGTCATAAAGTGAAATACTTACATCACTCCATTCGCTTCTACCCTTAACATATCTTCTAACATTGATATGGTCGATAGTTACTTTACCATTACCAATCTCAGGTCTGTTAGCTGCTTTGATTAAGTATGCTGGGATTCCCTCAATGTACATAATGAATCTATTCGACATCTTCGGTTCGAAGGATGTGAACATTACTTCAGTTGGGTCTAATAATTGTGCCATTTAATTTCTCCGTTATTATCTTTACTATAAATATCGTTATTTCAAAAAAGATAGTGTTCCCCACCGAAGTGAGGAACTAATCTTCATTTACTCTGGAAACGATGCTCCAGTAGGTAACACATTAAAGTCAAGAACAATAAATTCAGCAGTCTTTGCTGGTTGTAAGAAAATCTCACCAACCATAATGTTTCTATCAATTACATCAGGAGTGTTGTTGGTTTCATCCATTACCACTCTGAATGCGTACAACCCTTGTCTCTGTTGGATTGATTCCAAATAAGGATTGACAATTGATAAGAATCTATTTCTCGTAGCTGCCGTATTGTTTTCGAACACCAAATAACGAGTAGATGATGCGATGAACTTCTTCACTGCAATCAACAACCTTCTAACATTGATTCTATCCAATGCCGATGGTTTAGCCTGTAAGGTTTTCTGACCGAATACAGTAACACCTTGTCCAGGGAATGTAGCGATTGGGTTTACTCTACCTTCGTAAAGTGTATCCCTTTCAGTTCTCGTTAATCTCGTCTCAGCCTCAATAGCGTTGGTTAATCCACCTCTGTTCAATCCTGCGGGAGCGAACCACTCTGCTGCTACTTGGTCGTTAAATGC
>Ga0209645_1001456_pt1 | contig 11836 bp, 15 predicted proteins | sample ETNvirenome_6_30_FD_184070 | JGI IMG/M metagenome (GOLD analysis project Ga0209645, IMG submission 184070) | Marine viral communities from the Pacific Ocean - ETNP_6_30 (SPAdes) (version 2) | ecosystem: Environmental > Aquatic > Marine > Oceanic | place: Pacific Ocean | collected 2013-06-19
GTTGTTTTCTGTCTTAAAGTTTCCTCTAATATCTCATCTAAATAAGGAGTTGTTTGCTTATAACGGTAAGGGTCTCGCCCTTTCATATTTCCTGGTAAAGTTGCCATTAGCCGCTTCCTATTATATTACCTAGTGCAGCCATTTTAGCTCCATATCCTGCCATTTCGCTACCATAAACATTTGAACCATAATCTCCAGCTTTACTTGCAGCTGCAAAAATTGGGGGTGGTGCTATACTTGTTGCTGGTATATCTAATCCAGTAGTTGCTACTGCTGGTGGGGGAGGAGCTCCACCTGCTAAAGTAGCAATCTCACTTAATGGTTGAGTTCGACCTAATAAATAATCACTTAATTGTCTATCTCTTATTCTTTCTCTTTCAGCCACTTCGCTTAAAGCATCGCTTGTTTGAAAACTTCTTAAATCAGTTGCCCTTGCTAATTGAGCATCTCCTAATTTTTGTCCCTCTGCTATAGATTGTTGAGCTAAATCTCTTAATGTATCTTGATGAACCATTCTTAATTCATTTAAAGCATTAGTGTGGGCAACAGTGCCTTCAGGTATTCCTGCATTAATTAATCTAGTCTGTAAATCTATTATTTCTTGTTGATGTTGAGGTTGAATTCTATTTAAAGCTCTATCATAATATGATTTTTCTACTCTTGTGGTATAATCGCCTATATTTTCCATTGTTGGAATAGCAGTAAAATTACTTCTATCTATTAATCCAGGTTGTGCCATTGATAAACTACCTAAACTAAAGGCATCCTGTGGTAATCCTGATAAATAATTTCCTGCCGTATCTAAATATTTATCGGTAATACCAACTTGTGCTTTTCTTTGTGCTTCGTATTCAGGTCTTAAAGTATAATCTTGCCTAAATCTATCATCACCTAAATCGGTAACTTGCGTAATATCATAAGGAGAGTAAACATCAGGTCTATTCATTCTGCCTTCTACTCTAGCTGTTTCTACATTGGCTGCCCCTTGTGCCTGTGCCGCTCCAGCATAATCAGGAGCTGGTGGTGGTTTTGGAGGACTTAAAAAATTTTTAATAAAAGCCATTCTAAACTTCCTTTCTTAATAAGATTGCTTTTCTTTTATATCCATTTAAAGATTTTTCCCAACCTGCTCGTCCTAAAATTTCAATATAGTTTATTTTTTTTTCTTTTGCAAACTTTTCTATTTTGTCAACTATTTTTTTTATCTCATTTATTTTGCCACCACCTAAACCAATTCTTATTGAGTCTTTAGTTTCTGCTATAACGCAAGCCGAATCTTTATAAGTAAATAATTTATAATAACCTGTGTATAAATTTTTTTCTAATTCTTCTCTGGATAAATCTTCTGCTAATTTTGTTGCTGGTTCTAATAAGTTCCATATTTTATCAGATAATATCATAAACCAACTCCTTCCTCATAATATATATCTGTACTATGCCATTTAATACTTTGGGCTGTTGTACTTGTTTTAATTCTTATTGCCGCATTCCATCCTATATCAGCAACACTTCTCCATACTAATTGTGATGCAATAGTTCCTGCCCATTCTGAAGTGTCCCAACTAGCAGTGTCCCAAGATGCACCGCTTGTCGTAGCACTAGAAGGAGTATAGGTTGCTGTTCCATCATTAAAATCTACATCAAATCCTATACTTACTGGTAATGAAGCATCGGAAGATACAACAGGTCTAATTGCTGTAAATCTTTTAGTTGTACCTCTATTTCCATAATAAATAAAAGCTGTTTTAGCACTTCCTTGTATAGCTGTTCCAGCATCACTATTACCATTATCTGCTTGATGAACTTTTGTATTTCCGCCAAAATACAAGACACCATTTAATAATGCCCAACTATAAGCATTTTGACCTGTAAATTTACCCCAAGCTCCTGTATTTAAATTAACAGCATATTGTATAAAAGAACCACTTGTATCATTTGGAACATTAAATAAACCATATTGTCCTTTAGGATAAATAATAGCTTCCCAACCAAAAGTAGATTTAAAATTAGTAACACTACTTAAAATACTACCACTAATTTTATCTGATATAGCTTTTGCATAATTTGCTTCACTTTCTGCATACATTTGTGTTAAAGGAATAAATCCAGCTTCTGTTATTACTATAAGCTCTGGTCCAACATTAATGACACATCTTTTACCAATAGGTCTTGCTATTTTAAATACTCCAACTAATGCCCATTTAGTAGCATTACTAGGGTCTGTACCTTGATAAACTGCCACCTCTCCTTCTGATGTTATAAATGCTATATAATCATCTGAACCAGAACCACCATCTCTAGTCAAAGAACCAGCGGCAACTAAATGCCCACCAAAATCAAATATACTTCCTAAAGCAAAAGTAGATACCGTTCCTGCTACAGAATTAATAGGCAAATAAGCAAAACTTAAACTATTATTAACTATAAAAAATAATCTTTCTTTAAAGACAGTAACATTATTAATAGTAGAACCTGTTACACCGCTTAAAGTCGGAGTCGCCCAAGCACTGCCGTTATAATGCCGAGGCGAATCCGCTCCATTAACCATAAATAAATAGGAACCACCAGATATAGTAAAATTAACATATTCCCACTTTGCATTAGATAAGCTAGTAACAACAGCTCCTCCTACTGAACCTGATGATGTAACATCATACACATTTGTGCCACTTGCTGCAAATAATTTATTAGCACTAGGAGAAGAATAAGACATTAATGTTTGAACGGTGCTAGGTAATCCTGTTGCGTGGTCAGTATAACCTGCTCTTAAACTAACATCTGTAGAACCAGGAAAAAAATTATCTAATCTAATAGCATCTGTTTGTGGCATAAGGTCAACCGCATCTCTAGTATTTAATCCACCAATAGGAGCAGATAAAGATGTGCTTTTTCCTGTTGGAGTAAAAGTAGCCATTAAGCAATTCCTAACATTTCTGCTAAAATATCAATAGGTAATTCTTTTAATCTATTTACTAATATATCTTTGCTTTTAATAGGATTAGTTAGTATATCTTTTCCTGATGGTAAAGGTCTATTAACACTTATACCTAATTCATCTAATTTATCTCTATAAGGATTTTCGTCTTCTACTATAGGAATAACTCCAAATTCTTGAGTTCTATCTTGATAACCACCAGGATATGGATTTATTTGATTTGTCGCCATTTCTGGTTCTTTAGTCATACCTAAAGCTCGGCTTAAAACAGTTCCCTCTGGGTTATAATCGCTATCTATTAAACTTCTAGTGGCATCCTGGATAGAACCAAATTTAGGTTTATCTCCTAATGTCTTATCTAATAAATCTTCTTTAACGGCTTTTCGCCTTAAAATATTAATTAATTCTTCGTCTTCCATAACTCACCTTAAATTTAAAGTGAGAAGTTACCTTCTGGTTCGTTAACAGGTAGATATAATCTATTAGGTCCTGCCATACGAATGATTTGCTTCGCACCATCTTTAGATTGCTTCTCTGATAATTTTAATTTATATTCCTCAAATTGATTATTATAAGGCAATCCTTTTTGTTTTAAAAATCTCCAAATAACTCCTAAAGTTATTAAATCTTCATCTAATACTGTTGTATTACCATCTGCTGCATAACTGGTTGCATTAGCTGAACCATCGCCATTAGTGTCGACCCAATTTTTACCAATATATTCAAAATAAACATTTTCTCCTGCTGGGGGAGCTGGGTGAAATAATAACGCATTACCTCTAATTCTAAAATAATTAGTTATTCCACTACTAACACTAGCTTTTAATCTTTGCCATTGTGAGTTATTAAGAGGTCCATAGTACTTTCTATCTGTAGTTCTATTCCACATTGTATCATTACTAAATCGTAAAAAATCAGATGCTATAGTTGTCATATTTCCTTGACTCTCTGCCGCTAATGTTGTATGAGCTTCTTCTTTAATTAATGTTTGCCAATCATATCCTGCTACAAGATTTTTACCCTCTCTATTAGCAGCCGCTAATAATTGTATATTTGTAGTATCGGTAGAGCCTATTACAGTAGATGGAGATGGAACTCCTATCTCATTTGCGGCATCTTGACATATTGTTAATAAAGTCATTCTTTACCTACTACTTGTAATGGTTGTATATCATTTTCTATAGCTAAATAATTTTTTGCTTGTTTTCTACAATCTAATACATCTTTACCTAATCCGTGGCAGGCGCCGTCAGATAAATCTGATAATTGCTCTATAGTCGTAATACCTTCTATCTCAAAAAATTTAATTTTATTTTTATTTAAACTTTTTAGTTTTTTTAAAGGAGTTCCATTTTGGATTTTTTTATTATTATAATAAGCATTATATTCTTCTGGAAAATCTTTTTTAATTTGTTCTTTTTTATCCTGCATTTTATAAATTACAGTATTTGGGTCGCCAATTAACTTCATTTCGACCATATCGATATTCTTATCTTTAAATATATTTATTCTTAAATTTCCTCTCGCCATTTTACTCTCCTAGTTTATAGAGGGCAGTATAAACCACCCTCTATATATTTTAATGCTACAATGGAAATTGACACATTACTATCTTGGCACTTGCATCTATAGCAGTTGCACAAGCAGAATCAGTAGCAGCATTTACAACATCTAGTGTTCCATCTCCTGCTCCGATTAATGTCAATGCGTTACCATCAGCACCTGCTGTTAAAGCAGTTGTTAATGTTGCTGGACCAGTTACTTGAATCCAACAATATTCAGTTGTAGCTGGAGCTGATTGAAGGACACCAGCACCTACTCTAGCAGTATCACTTACATCTGAAGTAACAACAGTTGTTGCTCCAGCTGAAGCTCCGCTTGGTGCATAATATCCAACTACATTGCCAGAAACTGCGGCAACAGAACCTGCTCCAACATTATATTGAACATATTTATAGAGTTTACCGTCAGCAGTTTGAGCTATTTGCCCTGGCTGAAATTCAGCACTTGAACTAGTGGCAGTAACATCTATACCAGTTAAATAAGACATAGTTCTCTCTCCTTATTATGCTTGTATGACGCCTTGTCTTGCTCTGTTTGAACAGGTCATATTTCCTGCCCATACTACAGGCAACACCATAGCATCTTGGTTAACAGAAGCCTTCTCACCCAAAGGAGAAAATTCTCTACCTTGAGCTGGACGAAGGAATAAATAGTCCGAGTTAAGCATATACATTTTACTTGCTGGACATTGGTCATCATAATAGACAGGAGCATCCATAAACATTAAGTTCATAAATCCTGCACTTGCTTTATCATCACTGGTAAATCTTTGATTAGTCTGTAAAGATGCCCAATAATATTGAAAGTAAGTACTGTCTGCTACGATACAGTCTGGGTGGTCTGCTCCTCTAACTGTGTTTAACCACAATGTATTCATCGCTGTCTGAATAGTTGTAGCACTAGGAGTAACAGAAGGTGATTGTGCAGAAAAATCATAAACCTGATTTCTCCAAAAAGTATAAGTATTCGCTGAAATACCACCAACAGTATTAGTGTTAGTTCCAGGAACAATTAACTGTAAACCACCTAGCTCTTTTCCATCTGTGCCAGTTCCATCAGCATATAGACCTGTAGCCATTGTGTTTTTAAGAGTTTTTTCTAAGTTTCTAACTCTTGATTTAAGTAAGTTAAAGATTGCTTCCTTACCGGAGTTTTCGACCTGTTCTAAACCAGATATAACCACATTACCAGCTAATTGCTTATAATTAAACTCTGCTGCAGTGAATACATTTGATGTAGATGTGTCTAATACTTCATAACCACTATACCATTTTGCAGTTGAGTTAGTTGCATATTCTAATTCTTGCACAATAGTTCTACCAGTGGCTACTTGTTTGTTGCCCTTTCCATCAATATGACGAAGTAAGGCATTACCGTTAGTTACGTTATCTGCAAGAGTTTTTGAATACCCAGCAAGAGTAGTTGTAACAATTTCGGTAAAAGTACTATTTGGACTTGCCATTTTTATACCTCATTATTTAAAAGTTAATCCCCAACATTATTTCTGCACTCCAGCTTTATTAATTGATTCCATAAGCAAAGAATCTAGGTCTGTGGATTTAACAGTTCCTCCTGTAGGATTACCTGTAGCTCTAGGTCTAACTTTTTTAGCCTTTTCAACTGCAGCTTTCCTTTTTGCATCTTCTTCTGCTTTAGCACTTTTTCTTTGTGCTTCTAAAGACTCTTTATATAAATCATCATCTAAACGAACAGCTTTAGTATAGGCATCCTCTAATCCTTTTGCTTCTTTAGCATCTATTAGATTGCCCATTTTTACTCTAACTTTTTCAAAATGAGGAAATTTTAAATTACCTTTATCATCTTTAGCATTTGCAAAATTACTAATTTGGTTTTCTGTTTGCACCCTTTGACTTTCCAGATTTTGCCTTTTAAACTGATTTAATTCAGCTAAAATTGCTTGATTCTGTTGTTGTAATTGGGAGATTTGTGTATCGGACTCATTCCAATCCACAGTGTCTTCATTTATTGATGAAAGCTCAATACCATAACCTTGTGCTAGTTGCTTGAGTGCCATTTTTGGGTTATTTCTGAGTGCCATATCTGCATTAAGTAATCTGGAAATATATTCTGCTTCTCCTACACCACTTGCATTTATATGCTGTCTCATTGGAGCAATAACTTTATCTAATGATTCATAACTTTTGCGTTGTTCGGCTACTTCTTGCGTCTTTCGTGTGTAATCGGCAGTCATTTCTTTATCTCGCTTTAACATATACTCTTGTGCATCACGAGGTAAATTATTAAACTTGCTTCTTACATCTTCTGACCAGTTTTTAGGAGCTTCTAGAGGTGGTTCTTGCGAAGCCTCACTCCCTTCTGTTTCAGAAGGTTCTTCTTTTGAATCTGTTGCTTCTTCCTCATTTTCAGGTGCTACCTGGTCTAATGATTCAGAATTAGATTCTTCGGAATTAGTATTCTCCACTTGTTTGGGAGCATCAGGAATAGTAGTATTTTCTACTTCTTCCTTTGGTGTTTCATTGTTAGTTTCTGGGGCTTCTTTTTCGCCACCTTCAAAAGTTTGATTAATAGCTCCCTCTAATACTGCATCTAAAGTTGCAGGTTCATTAGTTGCTGGAGCTTCTGGTGCTGATTCCTGTGTAGGAGTGCTTTCTTGGTTCATTATATTATCCCTTATTATATTTGTTAATCATTGAGTTCCAAAATTTAGGTTTTGTAGAACTTGTATAATCATTACCTACTTGCCTAACATTATTTCTCCTCTCAAACTCTCTTAATTGAGAACGGCTACTTATAACCGTTTTTTGGTCTAAGGGAGAGATAAATTCTTTTATATCGCCTATAACTTGATTAGATTTATTTCTTTTTGTTACTTTTACTGGTTTAAAAGTACACTTTTTCCATTTAATATTATCGTAGTTTTTACTGTAACTCATTTCTATCTCTTTCATAAATCTTATCTGCTACTTGTAATTCTTTTTCTATCATTGTCAACTCTTTTTTAGAATTAGCCCTTTCTCTACTTGACTGAGCCTCACTAGATACTTTTTTATCGCTTGTTCTTTCTTTTGATTGTATTTCAGCTAATTTACCTTCTTGTTTTAATTTTTCTCTCTCCATTTCTGTTTGCATTTTAGCTTGTGCTATTCTTTCTGCTTCAGATGGTTGAGGTCCTTGTTGCATTTGTTGTTGAGCTTGTTGCATTAATTGTGCTTCAGTTTGGTCAATAACATCTTCAAAATTTCTGCCTACTTTCCAAGCTCCCATTAAAAATCTTAATGCCTGAAAAGCTAATGGTGTTAATATAGGAGAAGCATTAGCTATTTGTATGCTTTGTTGTAGATAAGCACCAAAAGTATTTAAAAATTCTACTCTTGTTTTCTTTTCTTCTTCTTCATCAGTGAAAACAGTAGCATCAGTTTCGACATCTATGGAGTAAGAGCGCAATTTATCATCTCTCATTATTTGTATCATCTCTGGAGTAACAGGCATAGAAGTCATAGCCATTAAAGTTTCTGGCTCATAATGTTCCGCTATTAATTCAGCTTTTAATCTAAATAAATCTCTTATGTATTCAGCTATTTCAGATTGTTTTTTACGCATACGCATACTACCAAACTGTGCTTTTAATTGCTGTGCCGTAGCTGTTTCACTTGCTTTTGTAGAACCTCTAATAATATCTGATATGCCAGTAATTTGATATATAGTATCTAATAATTGGCTTCTTTGTTGATATAATCCTTGTAATACTTGTGCTATTGGAGATATATCTTCTTGTTGAAATACTGCAGATAATCCGCCTTTTGCTGCTAATTGTGCAAAGTTTTCTGATGGCACAAAATCATTATCTCCTGCATCTGCTAAATGAGATAATTCTGGTACAGAAGAATCATATACTCCTCGTCTTTTTAATCCCTCTATTAAATTTCCAATCCTTGTAGTTATTCTATCTAATTCATCGGCTTGGTCTTGATATAAAGTAAACTCTGGTATAGGAACACTTGTTTCATTTGTTCTTATAGCTACCAAAGCATCAGGAGTAGGAAAAAATTTTTCTAAATTATAAGGGTCCTCATCCTCTGCTAATACTTCATTATATCCTTTGGCTATAAAATACCTTTTGCGTGTCATTTTGCACCAAATTTCCCATATCTCTGCTCTAGAAAAAACTTCAGAATATTCTTCTGAATACTCCTCTGGTTCTGGTGACCAATTTAAAGGTATATTAGAAGCATTTTTAAAATTTCTTTCAATTAATTCATCTCTAGTAAGTAAATGCCTTCTAGCTTTCCAATAAACATCTTCTGGTCTTTTTGATGGACTTTCTCTATAATCTTCCCAATTAACATACTCAAAATAACATCTTTGGTCAGCTATGCGTTCTTCTTCTTGTTTTATTACTAATGGTTCGCCAGTTTCATCTAAAGTTTCTGTTTCTATTGTTTCTTTAATAAATACTGGTTCATAAACTAGCCAGATTACTCCTCTGCCTGGAAGTAAATAATCTTCTAATGCGGCTCTTATAGGTTTTTCTGACGAATATACCTCTGTTCCATAAGTTAAAGCTCTTTCTAACATTATAGCAACTTGTCTTGTTATGGGATTATTATCACTATATCTTCTTCTAATATCTGGTTTGGGCATTTTAGCAAATAATGCACCTTTCATTGTTTCTGTATTAGACCATAGAATATTAAATTGTTTATAAATACCTGCTCCAAAAGAATCTGAGTTTCTTTCATCTCTATAACGAGATACAACTTCTCTACCTCTTTTTCGCCAATCTTTTTCTGTGCTATCTGCACTTTCTAATTCAATTTGCCAATATCTAGCAGTGCCTTGAGCTAACTCTATATCTTTTCTAGTTTCTGCCATAAGTTCCTCTTATTTTTTGAATCATAACACCATCTCTATTAATAGATTCTTTTAATTTATTTACTAATGCCATATGTTCTTCTATTGTTAATTCTCTATCATCAGGGTATCTAGTTGTATATGGCATATCATCAAAATATCCTCTTTCTATAGCTATATCAGTTAATCTATCTTCATTATCTATAATTTCTCCTGTTTTATTATCATAACCTGGAACAGCATATAATCTATCAGATTGTTCTGGATTTACTGCTCCTTTTATATAAACAGTTGTAGGAGAACCATCCTCATTAATTTTAAGATTATTATTAATAGAATCTTGATGATACTGCAATAAATTATGTTCTCTTTTTAACATCTCTGCCATCATTAATTTTTCTTCTTCAGTCATTAAATTCTTCTCTCTGGTTTACTGCGTTTTTCTTTTTCGTGCATTTTTATCATTTCATCTAATGTTGGAGTTTTTAACATTTCTTTCATTATATCTGGCTCTTCTTTTTTAGGTTTGATATGTTTATAGGACATAGCCAAATATCTAAAACTATCAGAGAAATGCGAACTCCAATTATGTAAAGGATTTCTTTTAAATACTCTTTTAACATCATCCCATTCTCTTTGATAATTACGCAATGCGTTTAAACCATTTTCACACTTATTAGCATCAAAATAACAATTTTGCAATAATAATCGTACAGCATTGATTCCATCATCAACTTTATGATTAGGAACTATGCGTGGTCGCCTACCCATATTAATTAAAGTTTCCGCCCTTGTTCTACCAGTTCCAAGCTCTCTTACTTTAGCATCGTGAGGCAAATAATCATCTCCCCAATAATCTATATTCATTTCTTTCATAACTTTAACATAATGTTCTAATCCTACTCCTGCACTTTCATAACAATCTATAACTCTAATTTCGCCCATAGTTACTTGAAAGAACCATAAAGCACAACTATCTGATATTCCTAAATCCCAGGCAACATGAACTGGTAATGTTGGGTCTAAATCTACTTTAGTTACTCTCCCTTCCTGTTCTGCTTCTATAATTAAATTACCATAATAAGAACCTTTAATGGCAGCCGCCCAGCTGCATTCAAATTCTTGCATATATTCATCTTCACCCATTTGTTTTTTTGCCGCTTCTAATTCTTTTGGGTCTACCACTCCTGTTTCGCTAGCACGATATATAACTCGATACCATTCATTATCACTTTTTGCATTTTCATATAATTGCCAAAATTGATTTCTTCCTTTTGGTGTTCCAATAAATATTGCCCATCCTTTTCTATCTGTTAAAGCTGGTCTAATAATTTCACTCCACATTCTAGGACTCATGTCAGCATACTCGTCGAGAATTACCCCATCCAAAAAAATTCCACGAAGGGCATCTGGGTCATCTCCTGCACCATATAATCGTATACGACTACCATTAATTAAATCTATACGCAATTCAGATTGATTTATTTTTGTTCCAGGAATATCTTTTGTATAATATAATAAATAATCCCAAGCAACCGCTTTTGCCTGTCGATAGTATGGAGCTATATAAGCAAATCTACCATCTTTTCTTTCTGTTTTAATCTCTAAAGCTTTTCTTAATAATTCTGTAACTGCATAAACCGATTTTCCCCATCTTCTATGAGATACGCAAATTTTAAATCTTTTAGTGTTTGAATGTAATTTAGCTTGTTGTGGTCTGGGAGTATAAGGAATAGTTATGTGCATATTATTTAAAAAACATTAATAAAGCTTTTCTATTACCATCAAAAGATTCAACCTTATGCTCTATATCACTAGAGTATAATAACATACTTAAATAATGGGCTTTTTTAATTATTTTGTCCCTTGTTAAAAAATGTCCACCTCTATAATTATCAGGATTAGTTAATAATATAGAAGCACTATATTTGCACCAGCTCATATGATTATTTGTACCTTTATCTGTATGCCAATCGTGTCCTCTACTTCTGCTTTCTACTAAACAATAACTTGGTTTTGAAATATCGATTGGTATTATTTTTTTTATAATTTTAATAATAGGTTCTATTAATATATCGGTAAATAATTTATAACCATCCTCTTTTGCCAAAATATTTGCATTTTGTTTTGTTATTACATTTTCTTCGTAATGCCACATTATGTAGTTTTTTTATAATTATTTTTTTTAGTATTTTTATTTCCCATTACTACTCTTACTTTTTTTTTATTTCTTTGTATTTGATTTGACGGCTTTTTTTTATTTGTATAGGGCATAATTTACTCCTTTTTTTTATGGGTTATTTTATCTGTAATTACTTCTGCGTCAAGAACTTCTTTAGGTGGTTCTAAATTAAAACTAACGGATATATTATTAGGTATACCTTCGTGTTCAACTTTTTCTTGAAATCCAGCTTTAGTTTTTGCTAAAAAAATTGCTGATATAGTATCTCCGTTCATAGCTTTTTTATATAATTGACTTCCTATTGCCATAGTTAATTTTTCTCT
>Ga0209645_1001457_pt1 | contig 11836 bp, 15 predicted proteins | sample ETNvirenome_6_30_FD_184070 | JGI IMG/M metagenome (GOLD analysis project Ga0209645, IMG submission 184070) | Marine viral communities from the Pacific Ocean - ETNP_6_30 (SPAdes) (version 2) | ecosystem: Environmental > Aquatic > Marine > Oceanic | place: Pacific Ocean | collected 2013-06-19
TTGGAAGAAGAAGACGAGACGATTACACGGATGGAACAATAAGAATACCAATCGAGTCACCGCCTCAATAATTAGGAGATTTTTTATGGCAATAACATCGGCAATATGTAACAGTTTTAAAGTTGAAATTTTAAAAGGCATACATAATTTTACAGCATCATCTGGAGATACTTTTAACTTAGCTTTATACACAAGTTCAGCAACTTTAAATAAATCAACAACAGCATATAGTTCATCAAACGAAATATCAAATACATCAGGTTCAGCTTATTCTGCAAAAGGAAAAGCACTTACAAGTGTAACTCCTGTTTTATCCACAGATACAGCAGTTTGTGATTTTGCAGATATTTCTTGGACATCAGCTTCTTTTACAGCTAATGGTTGTTTAATTTTTAATGATTCAGCAACAAGTGATCCAGCAGTTTGTGCAATCGCATTTGGTTCAGACAAAACTGTAACAAGCGGAACTTTTACAATTCAATTTCCAACAGCTGACGCAGATAACGCTATAGTTAGAATAGCGTAAGGGGTAACGCGGTATGTCCGTTACCAGAACATTTACAGTAACGGTAGTTAGCACCGGTGGCGGTAATAAATATTTTATCGATGGCGTACAACAAGCTACATTAAATTTAGGTGAAACAGGAACTTATAAATTTGATCAAGCAGATTCATCAAATGGTTCTCATCCATTAAGATTTTCTACAACAAGTGACGGCACACATAATTCGGGCAGTGAGTATACAACTGGTGTAACAACCAATGGCACACCTGGTCAATCAGGTGCATATACACAAATTACAGTAGCAGCCTCTGCACCAACTTTATATTATTATTGCACAAACCACTCGGGAATGGGTGGACAAGCAAATACTATCAGTGAAGATTCTTATGGTGCTTTAGGTTGGAGTTCAAATCTTTGGGGTGTTAAAGAAGCATTTAATGTAGGTTGGGGTGCGCAATCATGGAATGATGGTGAATGGGGAAACCTTGCCGATGTTGATCTTACACTTACGGGAGTTTCTTCTACTTCATCAATAGGTTCACCTACAATTACTACAGAAATAAATACAGGTTGGGGACAAGATGGTTGGGGTGTTGAAAACTGGGGACAATCAGGTTTAGTCGTAGCACTTACTGGTGTTGAAGCAACTACAGGTATCGGAGAAGACGTTAGTTGGGGTAAACAAACTTGGGGATCTACAACAACTGGTTGGGGTGGAGAATATTATTTAGATGTTGCAAATGTAATGGGTTTAACTGGAGTGTCTGCAACGTCATCAGTTGGAGCACCAACAGCTATATCTGATGTTACATTAACACCAGATGGCCAAAACGCAACTTCATCAGTTGGAACAATTACACCAGCTGATGTAATGGGATTAACTGGATTAGGTTCTACGTCCTCTGTAGGTGCAATTACACCAGCCGATGTAATGGGATTAACTGGATTAGGATTAACATCAAATTTAGGAGCAATAACAACAAGTGGTGGAACACTTGTTAATTTAACTGGACAATCAGTTACATCAACTGTAGGGGCATTAACCCCAGCTGATGTCATGGGATTAACCGGGGTTAGTTCAACTTCAACAACAGGATCTGTTGTAGTTAACCAAGGTATGGGATTGACAGGAGTTTCTGCAACTGCTAGTGTAGGTAATGTAGCACCTTTAGGTTATCAATCTATTACAGCTGACCAAAGTGCTGGATATAGCTCAGTTACAGCAACACAAAGTGCAAATTACACTGCAGTAAATGATTGACAATGAGTATAAAACAAATTAAAAAAAGATACTAATTAGGAGAACAAAATTATGGCATCAACATATACACCTCTCGGCGTAGAATTAATGGCAACCGGTGAAAACGCTGGTACATGGGGAACAAAAACTAATACTAATTTAAACATTGTAGAACAAATCGTTGGGGGATTTACAACTCAAGCAGTTGGAGATTCTGGAACACCAACAGCTCTTTCAGTTTCTGATGGATCAACTGGAGCAACACTTGCTCATAGAGTTATTGAATTAACAGGTTCTATTTCTGGAGCTAGAGTAGTAACAATTCCTCTTGATGTTCAAACTTTTTATATTATTAAAAATTCAACTTCTGGTGCTTATACAGTACAATTTAAATATGTTAGTGGTTCTGGTGATACTGTAACATGGTCTGCTACAGACAAAGGAACTAAAATTATTTACGCAACAGCTAATGATGGAACAAACCCTGACATTATCGATGTTATGGCTACTTCATCAGAAATAACTTTAGCAAATAATAATGCATTAAAATTAGCAGATGCTGATAATTCAGCATTTGTAGGTATAGATGCACCGTCAACAGTCAGTGGTTCTTACACATTAACACTACCGGCAGCTGTAGGCTCTGCTTCTCAAGCTTTAGTAACAACAGATGGAGCTGGAACTCTAGGGTTTACATCGACATCAACTTTTGGTATATCAACAGGAAAAGCGATTGCAATGGCAATTGTTTTCGGATAAAAAGATTAAAGGAGAATAAAAAATGGCAAACCCAAATATAGTAAATGTAACATCAATCGTAGGTGGTAATCTAGGTTGGAATTTAGGAACAGGATTAACTGATACTTTAATGACAGTTGATTCTGATAAAATTGTAAAAATTAATAGAATTACAATTGCAAACGTTGATGGGTCAAGTGCCGCAACTTTTAATTTATTTATTGACGGTTTAACAACAGCTGGCGCAACAGGTATTTCTGCAACAGGAGCAGATGCAACAGTTTATTTAGCAAAAACAATTTCAGTCCCTGCTGACGCAACGTTAGTATTATCGGACACACCTATTTATATGATGGAAGGTGATATCTTAAAGGGTGGAGCTAGTGCTGCGTCTGATTTAGATTTATTTATTTCATACGAAGTATTAGACGACGCATAGGAGATAATCAGCTATGGCTAATGGCGGAATTATTGGACCTACACAAACACCTACTCTAGGTGATTTAATAACTCAATTTACATCTCCCGGAACTTTTAATAGAGGTGCGCCACAAGGAGACGTTTTAGTAGTCGCAGGTGGTGGTGGTAACTGGAATAATGCTTCAGGAGCTGGAGCAGGAGGTGTAATATTTACACCAGCACATCCATTACCGGCTTCAGGAGTTCCTGTAGTTGTTGGAGCAGGAGGAACAGGAGTTCCTGCTAATCCTTACGCACCTGCACAAGGTGGAGATTCTCAATTTGGAGCTGCTTCACCTATTGGTACAGATGGTGGAGGAGGCGGATCTAATGATGGAAATTATGGTGGTATACCAGGAGGATCGGGAGCTGGAGCTACTTACGGACCATCTGGACCACAGAATACTTTTGGAACAGGTGAGTCTGGTCAAGGAAATAATGGTGGAAATGGTTATAGATTAGCACCTCAATTTGGAAATAGAGGTGGTGGTGGTGGAAAAGGTGGCGCTGGAGGGCAATCACCAAGTGGACCTGATGGAGTTCCCGGAGGTAATGGAGGAGCTGGATCAAATTATGCTCCAACATACGGAACTCAATACGGTGAAAATGGAGTTTTTGGTGGTGGAGGAGCTGGATCAAATTCTCGTGGTAATGGCGCTTCTACTGGAGGATCTGGAGGTGGCGGAGACGCACCTACTTCTGATCCTGGATCACCAACTGGACCTGAATTTGGAGCAGCTAATACTGGCGGAGGTGCTGGTAGTAATCCTAACTATCCATCTGGAAAATCTTTAAATGGAGGATCTGGAGTAGTTTTAATTAAAGAATCAAACGTATTACAAAATGTTAGTGGAGTTTGGAGTATGAATGAAGTTCTTCTTAATGTTGAAGCTGGTACTTGGTCAAGTTAAAAAATATTTTTGGTAGAAAATTTTATTAAAATAGTCTACTATATTAAAGGAGAAAAATTATGGCACACTTTGCAAAATTAGATGAAAACAATATAGTAGAAACCGTTATTACTTTTTCAAATAAAGAAGTAGAAGAAAATGGTGGAGATCTTTCTGTAGAAGCAGAAAACTTTGTAGCTGCTAGACACCCTGGAACATGGAAACAAACTTCATATAATTCAAATTTTAGAGAAAGATATGCAGGCATTGGTTATTCTTACGATGCTGCTAAAGATGCTTTTATTGCACCACAAAATTTTCCATCATGGACATTAGATTCTAATAATGAATGGCAACCTCCTGTTGCGCATCCAACTGATGCACAATGTGATTATACATATAATGGAGAACCATATAAATATATTGATCCTGTTTGGAATGAAGAAGATCAAAAATGGCTTTCAATACATGGAGACGATTCAACATATCAATGGGATGGAACATCCTGGTCCCAAAGTTCTAGAGATTTATATAACGGAGAATAATTAATGGCTAATAATAATGGAGGAGTTATTGGAGTAAATAACACCCCTACAAAAGGAACTAAAATATCTCATTTTACAGCCCCTGGAACTTTTAATAGATCCGTGCCACAAGCTGATTACGTTTTAGTAGTTGGAGGTGGTGGTGGTAGTTATAATGCAGGTTCGGGAGCTGGAGGTACAATATTAACACCAGCACATCCGTTACCAGCAAGTGCAGTTACGGTTACTGTAGGAGCAGGAGGAACAGCTCCTGATTCAGGACCTGGATCTGGACCTGCTGTTACTGGCGGAGGATACAATGGAGCAGATTCTGTTTTTGCTACACAATCAAGTCCTATTACAGCTACTGGCGGAGGAGCCGGAACAGCGGATAGTGATGCTGGACGACCGGGAGGATCTGGTGGTGGTGGCGGCTATACTAACGTAGGACAAACTCTTGCAGGTGGAAATGGATCACCGGGTCAAGGAAATCCTGGAGGAAGTAGTACACGTCCTGCACCTCAATATGGAAATAGAGGTGGTGGCGGAGGAAAAGGTGCGTCTGGACAAAACGCTGGTCCAAGTAATTCAGGATCTGGTGGAGTAGGAGTAGATTATAGTCCTTATTTTGGTAGTCAATATGGTGACAGTGGTTTTTTTGGTGGAGGTGGTAATGCTGGTTCTGCTGGTCAAACACAAGCGCCTTCAACTGGACCTAATGGAGGCGGTGGAGGAGCAAGTTCACAATCTACTTTAGCTGATGGTACAGCTAACACCGGAGGTGGAGCAGGTGATAATATAGGTAATGGTTCAAATGGTGGATCAGGTGCAGTTTTAGTTAAAGAATTAAATGCACTCCAAAACACTAGTGGGGTTTGGAGTTTACAAGCGCAGTTTGCAGCTTTAGAAAACGGTAATTGGTCATAAAACTAGACTTTTAATACCTTTGTGGTAAATACAGATAAGAAAGTAATTTATGAATTTTAAAAATGGTTTTTGGTTTTTTGATAGAGTAATACCTAAAAAATTTTGTGACGATATTATTCGTCATGGTAATTCTAAACAAGAAGAGTTAGCTTTAACTGGTGGTTTTACTAGAACAGAAAAAAAAGATTTAACTACAGAAGAATTAAAAGATTTAAAAACAAAAAGAGATTCCAGTATAGTATGGCTTACTGACGAATGGATTTATCAAGAAATTTTTAGATATGTTCATTTAGCAAATAAAAATGCAGGTTGGAATTTTGAGTGGGATTGGGGTGAAAGCTGTCAATTTACAAAATATAAACCAGGTCAATACTATGGTTGGCATCAAGATTGTTGGCCAGAGCCTTATACAGAAAAAAGAGGTAAAAATTTTGTTGGAAAAATTAGAAAATTATCTGTTACTGTTAATTTAACTGAAGGAACAGATTACGAAGGTGGTGATTTAGAATTTGATTTTAGTAATCCCGAATTACCAAATAATATAAATACAGCTACTCAAGCAAGAGCATTAGGAACAGTTATTGTATTTCCTTCTTATCATTATCATAGAGTAAAACCAGTTACAAAAGGCACTAGATACAGTTTGGTAATTTGGTGTTGTGGTAAGCCTTTTAAATAATGGAAACAAAAATTATAGATAATTGGTTAAATAAAGATTTAGTTGAATACTTAAATCATTATTTTTTATATGACTTTCCTCACTACTATGGTCATAAATCTCGTGATGAAAATAAAGATTGTTTTTACGTATCTATGTTAAATCCTACAGATGCTTTAAATAATTTTTTACTTTATAAATTAAAAAAAACTTTAAATAAAAATTTAAACTTAGAAAGAATGTATATTAATATTCAACACCCTAACATGAATGGATCTTTTCATTCAGATGAGGGAGACATTACCTGTTTATATATGGCAACTAAAACACTTAATAATAATGGTCAGTTTCAAATTAAAGGAGAAGGCAAAATTGATTTTGTTCAAAACAGATTAATAGCTTTTGATGCAAAAAAATTACATCGAGGATTAGCTCCTACTAACGATGTAAGAATTACTTTAGCTTTTAAAACACATGTTTCTTAAAGAATATAAAATTAAAGATATGGATTACATAGATATTTTAAAACAAGAAGTTATTAAAGGCATAGATAAATACCATTCATATAGAACTAATGTAAAAGGAAAAATGACATATTGGAAACTTTTTACCCATCAAAGTAAAAATTTTCAAAAAGTAAAAGATCTTTTATATGAATATCATATGTATGAAGCTTGGGGTAACATATTAAATAAAGGAGATCATGTTGCTAAACACAATCATACAGCAAACCATGAAAATTTTCCTGTTACTGCTAGCGGTGTATTATATCTAACAGATATTGGACCTGGAACTAATTTTGTAGATTTCAATAAAATTATAAAACCAGAAATAGGTAAAATAATAGTGTTTAGTCCTCACTATAATCATTTAGTAGAAAAATATGATGGCAATGAAGATAGAATTACAATAGCATTTAACGGAAGGATAAAAGAAAAATATGAGTTTTAAAGATACTAAATACAAAGTTATTAAATCAGCAATATCACAAGAACTGGCTGATTTTGTTTATAATTATTTTTTTATGAAAAGAAGGGTTTCAAGATTTTTATTTGATAATAGTTATCTTTCACCTTACAGAGATGATTATGGTACATGGGCTGATAAGCAAATACCAGAAACATATTCACACTATGCTGATATTGCAATGGAAACTTTATTAGTAAAACTTTTACCGTTAATGAAAAAAGAAACTGAGCTAGACTTATGTCCTACTTATTCCTATGCAAGATTGTATAAAAAAGGTGATGAATTAAAAAGACATAAAGATAGATCTAGTTGTGAAATTTCTACTACATTAAATTTAGGTGGAGATCCTTGGCCAATATTTTTAGAACCTAATCTTAATGTAGGAGTGCCCGGAGAAAACGGATGTACTTCCGAAAGTAATAATCCTGGAATTAAAATAGATTTAGAACAAGGTGATATGTTAATTTATTCTGGATGTATATTTGAACACTGGAGAGAACCTTTTACAGGACAAGATTGTGGTCAGGTATTTTTACATTACAATAACGTAGACACACAAGGAAAACAAAATATATATGATGGAAGACCTTTTTTAGGTTTACCTTCAACGTTTAAACCTCAATCTAATGAAAATTAATAATTTATTTCCTACACCTTTGAGTCTTTCGCAATATGCAAAACACTCTGAAATAAAAGATTTACTAGTTAAACATTGTTTACAAATAGAATCTACTCATAGATCCGGTGGTGATAATTGGATATCTAAAAATTTATATAATACATGTAATACTTATAACATTTTAAAAGATAGTATATTTGATGATTTAAATAAATGGATAGAAGAAGAAGCAAATAAATTTAAAAACATATTAGGACAAACAAAACCTATTGTACCTGTTAAAGGATGGTTTAATATATACAGAGAAAATAGTTTTCAAGAATACCACAATCATAATTTTAATTATATATCAGCCATCTATTATTTAAAATCAAAAGAGTCTGATGCAAAAGTTAGTTTTAAATCACCTATTCATCCCAATATAAATGATGCTAATTTTATACAAGATAATGCATATACTTGGTCCTCGTGTTCTGTCATACCTAACGAGGGTGTATTATTATTATTTAAATCAGATCTTAACCATTGCGTTGAGCCTCAAAATATAGATAATACCAGAATAAGTTTAGCTTATAACTACGATTTGAAGAGATAATTAGTCTTCATTTTTTAACAAATAAACTGTATATAGTATATAATTATGCTACAGAAACTAGGATTTTTACCCGGATTTAACAAACAAGTAACCTCAACAGGAGCCGAATCTCAATGGACAGGAGGTGAAAATGTACGTTTTAGATATGGTACACCTGAAAAAATAGGTGGTTGGTCTCAATTAGGCGATAGTAAATTAACCGGTGCAGCTAGAGGTTTGCATCATATGGTTAACAAAGCAGGTATTAAATATGCAATTATTGGAACCAATAGAATACTATATGCTTATTCTGGACAAGTATATTATGATATACATCCTTTAGTTAATCCATCAGGAACAGCTATTACAAATGCATTTAGCACATCTAATGGATCACCGACTGTAACTATTACATTTGGTAGTCCACATAGTTTTGAAGCTGGGGACATTATATTATTTGGTGAAACAAGTACATTTAGCGCTATTACAGGTTCTAATTTTGGTGCTGCAGATTTTTGTGATAAAAAATTTATGGTAACAAGCATACCCTCTGCTACCACTATAACTATTACAATGGATGGTAATGAAGGAGGAGCAGGAGCTACAACTTCTGGAGGCATAACTTTTTTTCAATATTATCATGTAGGTCCAGCAGAACAAGTTGGGGTTTTTGGATGGGGTATATCTCAATGGGGTGGAACATCAACAGCACCTCAAACAACAACTTTAAATGGTGCATTATTAAATGACGCTAATGGTACTGGTGGATCAGGAACTAGTATTACTTTAACATCTACACTTAATTTTCCAACAACAGGAACAAATTTTATTCAGGTAGGCACTGAAGAAATTTCTTATACAGGCGTATCTGGAAATGACCTAACTGGTATTACAAGAGCTGTAAGAGGAACCACTAGAGCTGCTCACAGCAACGGTGCTACTGTAACTGATTACAGTGGTTTTTCTGGTTGGGGTCAGTCATCAGCTGATACGGATACTGTTGCCGAACCTGGTATGTGGGCATTAGATAATTTAGGAAGTACACTTATTGCTTTAATCTCTAATGGAGAATGTTTTGAGTGGGATGCAGACGCTACAAATGCTACAAACACTAGAGCTACGATTATAACAGGTGCACCAACAGCATCTAGAGATATGCTAGTATCTACTCCTGATCGTCACTTAATATTTTTTGGAACAGAAAAAACAATTGGTGATAAGTCAACACAAGACGATATGTTTATAAGATTTTCATCTCAAGAAAATATTAACGACTACGCACCAACAGCAACCAATAGTGCTGGTACACAAAGACTGGCCGACGGATCAAGGATCATAGGAGCTGAGCTTGGTAGAAATGCAATTTATATTTGGTCTGATACAGCTTTATTTACCATGCGTTTTGTAGGTCAACCTTTTACATTTGCTTTTGAACAAGTTGGAACTAACTGTGGATTGATTGGTATGAATGCAGCCGTAGAAGTTGATGGTGCTGCTTATTGGATGTCTGATAATGGTTTTTTTAGATACACAGGTAAGCTAGAATCTATGGACTGTTTAGTTGAAGACTATGTTTATAACAATTTAAATACAACATCTAATCAAATGGTTTATGCAGGTATTAACAACTTGTTTGGAGAAGTTACATGGTTTTATCCAGAATCTGGATCTAATGTTAACACACAATCAGTTACATATAGTTATTTAGATTCTACTGCCAAACGACCTATATGGTTTGTTAATGCAAGTCCTTTATTTATTAGAACTACATGGCAAGATTCATCTGTATTTGGTTTACCTCATGCAACTCAGTATGATGCAAACACAGATACTTCGTTTGATGTAACAGGTAATACAGAAGGTGTTACGTATTATTATGAACATGAAACAGGAGTTAATCAAGTAAGACTAGGGGTAACAACAGCTATACCAGCTAATATTACCTCTGGTGATTATGACATTACACAAAAAGTTGTTAGAGGAGCTGCAACTAACTTAGGTGACCTTAGAGGTGATGGTGAAAATATTATGAGAGTTAGTAGAATCATACCTGATTTTATATCTCAACAAGGAACCTCTATTGTTCAATTAGATTTAAGAAATTATCCTAATGATGCTTCAGCTAGCTCATCACTTGGACCTTTTAATATTACATCTGGCACTACAAAAGTAGATACACGAGCTAGAGCAAGAGCTATAGCTCTTACAATATCTAACACTGCAGTAGATACTAGTTGGAAATTAGGTACTTTTAGGTTAGATATACATGCTGGAGGAAGAAGATAGTGATTGATAAAAAAATAAAACCAGTTGTTCAAGGTGGAGTTGATAATTACTTGGGTAAACAACCACAGGTTCAAGCACCTAGAAAATGGCAATCAGCTCCAGATAAACCAGCAACAGAATTAGCTTATATTACAGAAGCAGAAAAAGATTTAATATTAAAAGCAAATATACATGGTGGACTAGAAGGTGGTCCTAACATGGGTCCATCAGGAATTATGTCACTAGATAGTTTTGGAGATATTGGTGGAGCAGGAGCCAGTGGTGGAGATACGTCTGCAGGTGGAGGAGCTAATGAAGGCGCAGGTTTTTCTGGCCAAGGACCTGGACAAAGTGATAGAGATTTTGATAGACAAAAAGCAAATGAAAGAGCTGCTTTACAAATAGCTGAAAGAGCACAAGCTAAAAATCTTGGTTATAATGAAAGAGCAAACATTGCTAATAGAACATATGGTCCATTACAAAAGTACACAGGTAAAAGTCCTTTTTTTGGTGGTGCAAATAAATATGGATATACAGACACATTAGCTGATGGTTCTCTTAAACCGGGATATGGAGGAAGATTTTTTGGTGGTCTTGCAAGTTTATTAACAGGTATACCTTTTGTAGGTGGAGCAATTGGAACTGCTTATGATTATGGTAAAGGAATTTTTGGTTCTAAACCAAGAGACATGTCTGAGTTTAATAGATTAGGTTTAGGTGGAGTTAAACCAGGTACATATGATTTTGATCCTAATGCTAAAATAAATCAAGAATTAACTAAAGCACAACTTAATGCGTATTCTAGATTTCCTACAGGAACACCTAAACAATTTAACCGTGAGTTTGATATAAACGAAATAGCATCTTTAATAAATGCAGCAAAAGCTCCACAAGGAATTGCTTTTAATAATCCTGTGGGTGGATTAGATCAATACGCTAGAGAAATGGAAGCTTTAGAAGCAGCAAGAGGTGGACAGAAAGTTTCAGTTAATGAGTTAGGAGGAACTTTACAAGATTTTTATACAAATAGAAATCCTGGTACAGACGCAAACACTAGATTTGAAGTTATTGATGACAATATTAATTTTAATGATGGCATCCTGGGTATAGATGTAGGTCTAGATGATTTAATGGCAGATGCTAGTTATGATCAACAAAAAAATATGTTAGAAAATATTCTGAATACACAAGACACTGGTGTAGATGAGTTTATAGAAGACAAAGAGCAAAAAGAAAAAAGACAACAAGAATTGTTAAATGAAATAATGACAGGATAATGGCAAAGATAGTACAAACATTAACTAGAGCAAGCTCAGAGTATGAAGAAGACGTAGCACAGTCTTTAGTTAGAGATTTAGATGCTGTTCTTGAAAAATTAAATACAACGTTTCAAGAAGAATTAAAACAGGAGATAGAAGCTAGAAGTTTCTTTTTAGATTAATGGCAGTAGTAAACCAATATAAATTTG
>Ga0209645_1001458_pt1 | contig 11835 bp, 12 predicted proteins | sample ETNvirenome_6_30_FD_184070 | JGI IMG/M metagenome (GOLD analysis project Ga0209645, IMG submission 184070) | Marine viral communities from the Pacific Ocean - ETNP_6_30 (SPAdes) (version 2) | ecosystem: Environmental > Aquatic > Marine > Oceanic | place: Pacific Ocean | collected 2013-06-19
CCACCTTCTTTTACACAAAGCCTTACATTTGTTTGAATAGCACTTGTTGATGTAGAAGCATCATCACTTCCATCACTTTCAGATAATACAAATCTATTACCTTCATTTCCATCTGTTCCTAAATACCATTCAGGAACTCCATCAGCACCTGCATCTCCAAAATGTATACTTGAATCATAGTTTGCAGGAGATGTTAGCCTTATACTAGCATTGTTTCCAGCAGGACTTTCTATATCAAGCATATCGTGTGGTGTAGTAGTTCCAATACCAAGCTTAGAAGCACTTCCAAGAATCAAGTCATCAGTGCTTTGATCCCATAGCATATATCCATTTGTAGCTGTATCGCCAAAAAATTTAACATCATAACCAGTACCATCAACACCCACAGCAAACGTATTGTCAAGTTGAACAGCACCATCAATATCTACTGCATCTAAATTCGCTGTACCATCTACATCTAAATCTGTTCCAACATAAAGCTTTAAAGCAATTCCAACTCCACCATCTACTTTTAAAGCCCCTGTAGTTTTACTTGAAGCGTCTGTAGTATCATTAATATCTACAGTTCCAGTTACATCTAATTCATCATTAATAGTAACAACTGATGTTGTATGCCCAATAGATATTGGAACACCACTTGTCGCAGTACCAATTGTTATTCCATTAGAAGTATTAGAATTATCTATATTTAAAGTTGTTGTTGAATCTAAGGATATATTTGTACCATCTACAACTAGAGTACCATCTATATCTGTATTGTCTAAATTAGTTGTACCATCTACATCAAGATTACCATTAAAGTCTGCGTTTCCTGCTAGAGTGAGAGTAGATGCCATATCTACTGCACCATCTATATCTACTATATCAAGATTTGCAGTTCCATCTACATCTAAATCTCCACCTATAGTTATAGTACCACCATCTGCTATTACTAATTTATCTACCCATGCTCCACTTGTATAATTTGAAAAATGCAAATCATTGTCACTTGCACTAGCCCACATTCTCCACTTATCTGCGTTGTCATCTCCTTGATCTGCGAATAAGTCTAATATAGCATTAGCATCATTGTCAGCAGTTATTTTTAAAACTGAAACACTATTTGAATATACTTGGACTGTTCCAGATTTGGTATTTGTATCAGTTGTCCATTTTGTTGATGTTGAAGACATATATATCCTTTATAAATTTGGTACAGCCAAGCCACGAACTCCAGACTTTCGACCTTTTTGTTTCATCATTTGATTTTCGTACATATTTCTATAATAATTAGCTTGTTCAAAATTACCTTGATCTTCATATAGCCTTGATTTCATATAACAAACTAGCTGAGGATGAAGGCTTGTATCTAATCCAATATCAGTATCTAAATCTTCACTTGTTGCTGTAACAGTTTCATATTTTGATTTATATGTTATTCTAAGACCATTATCAATAAATAATGATGTCCAAGTACCAGTTTCACTACCTTCACTATTTGTAGCAGCTACAGTAAATGTATTAGTAGCAACTGCACTTACAGTATAATTTCCATCATAGCTTGTAGTTCCACTTATTTCAATCCTATCACCTATACCAGCTTCATAAGTAAGTCCATGACCAGCAGACGTAAAAGTTACACTACTTCCAGCAGATGTACTTGATGCAGTTATAGTTCCACTTAAATTCCCACCATCTTGAAACGAATCATATTTTTCTATTGTTCTTTCAGCTGACCCTGTTGAAGTTGTATCTAAAGCTAAAATAGCTAGTCGTTTATCATCATTAAACCATGCAAAGTATTCATTTGGATAAGTTCTATTTGCCATACTATCTCCTATTTAAGTGCTTCATTAGATGCATCTGTGTCTGCTCTTAATAGCTTATGAGGATCACTTAGCTTTGGAATTAATACATATCTATCATTAGTATCAAGCACTTCTACTCTTTCTATACTTAAAACCTTCTCAGGAATATCATACCATCTTTTACTTTTTTCTAAATCAGTTGTAGCAGATACAGTATATCCACCTTTTTTATTAGCTATATCCATTAAACCATCATTCATTAATTGTATAAGATATGCTTCTGAATTTCTTCCAAATAATTTTTCTAATTGTGAAAATACATTTTTAACTGTCATTTAAGCTCCTTTTAAAGCTGCTAAACCACGCCCATATTCAGCGTTTAATTTTGTATATTGATCACCATACCATTGATATTTAGCTGTGTCTTGCTGTAGTCTTATCCCTGCCTCAGCCACATATCCATTTGCTTGAGAAATATACCCTGAGGCTGTTGATATATATTGTGGAACTCCTGCAAGGGGTAAACTATGCTTTTGAATTAAACTATTTATTTCACTCATCGCTGTTTGGGCTGTGCTAAGATGAGTTGATACAGCATTCATTTGTGTTTGTGCTTGTTGTATTCTTGCACTTCCAAGTTCTATATCTTCATTGGTAAGCTGTTCATCTATATCAACCATGTTAGCCTCTAAATCATAATTAGCATTATATTTATCTCCAGCAGCACCAAAACCTATTAAACTCATAGCATTTTCTAGTGATAACTTTACCTCATCAAATCTTTTATTAGTATCATCCCATAGGTCTGCGTTCTCAAGTTCAGCTATATCTGTATAATAATTTCCAACTTTTCCATGTGCTGTATTTATTATATCATCAGCCTTATTAAGTTCTGTTGCAATAGCATCAAGAGCAGTGGTAATAGCACTATTCCAGCTAGCAGACATTGTTGCTTGAAATTTTAATAATTGTCTTGAAGCTGCATATAACACTACAAGATATGTTGCTTCATCAGGAAAATTTTCTATTTCCACAGTTGAAGAACTTACATCTACTGATGGATATGCAATATGATTAACATATGCTGGTTGATTGGCTGTTGGTAAAGGCTTTACAAATAATGTAGGATTTCCAGATGAATTAGCAGAAACCCAAAATACAGGATCACTTGCAGTTGCATAATAATTTAAATCATTTGGATCATTTGACAAATCACCATACCTTGAAGGTATTTCTCTACATGGTATTTGATAACCACCAGAGTCAGCAGATAATCGAACTACATGAATAATATCTCCTTTTCCATCTAAATCAAGAGTGGTTGCAGAATTATTTAATGTACTCCTTGTAGCACATTTTGCTTTTAAATTTGCAGGAAGTTGATTAATTATTTCTTTACAGGCATCTTGAGCAGCATCATCACAAAACTCTTCATCAATAGTAGCACCACCAACTAAATTGGTTATTTGTGCACTAAATGTAGCTTCACCTGCCATTATCTATTATTCCTTTCAGCAATATCTTGATCCATTGTAGTATGATTAAATTCTATTTTAGTAGTAGCAGACCAAGTATTACGCATATTAACATGATTACGAACATCATCATGATCTTTTGCATAACTTCCACATTTACATACCATCTCTGCTTTAGTTTCACATTCTACTTTAGTATCACATCTGTGACAAAAATATACTATAGCCATATTATTTACCCACCTTTTTTAATGCTTTATTATGAGCTTTTTTAAAACTATCTCCTTTTTCCATATCAGCCTCCATAGCCTTTATATGTTTCTTGCTATGATGTTTTTTATGCTCAGAAGGTATTTTACCACCCATAGCCATTTTTTGAGAACGCTCTTGTGCATTTGTTGTTGGTATTCCTTGACTTTGACTATTTACAACTTCTAAAGCTTCTCTTGCCTGCTTTACTGGAACACCTTCAGGATTTTTAGTAGAAAATGGATCAACATGACCCCCTTTATCATATTTCTTTTTAGGTCTCCCTACTTGGCTTCCATATGTTCCTTTGCCTTGTGGCATTATTTTTTACCTCCATTACGAGCATCTCTTGTAGGCCAGTCAAACATTCCACCACCTTCTACTTTACCACCATCTTCCATTCTTAATGCTTTTTTCCAAGCTTTTTTTCCACCAGCTTCTTTAAATCTATCTACAATATCTTTTTTCTTTGCTTTAACTTTTATAGGTTTATCATTTATAGGTTTATCAACAGATTTAGGCTTAGATTTAGGCTTTACAATACTTGTAATAACATTATCTTTCTTTTCAGCAGGCTTTATTTTTGGCTTTTTCATATTCTTTCCAACAGAACTTACAGTGCTACCTTTTCCTTTAGACTTTGATTTAGCAGCAGCTTTTTCTTTTTTTACATCATCTGCTGTTTTAGTTGAATATGATTTACCTTTCCAAGTAAAAGTCTTTTTTCCTGACTTACGAGCACTTGAAAATGCCTTTCCAAATGGTTGAGGCGAAGCCTCTTTTGGCTTTGATTCAGAAGCTTTTGATTTAGCAAGATTTTTTACAATCTTTCTAACATCAGGCTTAGCAGATTTTTCAACTGCTTTAACTGGCTTGCTTGACTTTGAATAATCTTTTTTAGAGCTATATACTGGCCCCTTTTTTGCCTTTGCTTTATTTTCAGCTCTTTTCTTAGCAGCTTTAGCTTGAGCAACTTTACGTTTTGCTTTTCTTGCAGGAGCACCTTTTTTCCATTCCTCTTTATCTTGGCCAACTCCCATCTTTTTAGCACCCTTTGCCACTTTTTTACCAAAAGGCTTTATAATATCATACCATAAATCTGTTTTCTTTTTCTTTTCTGCCATTACTTCTTTCTCCTATTTCTAGCATCAGACATTGGTAAGTCTCCATGCTTGTTAATATATTCTAATGTGTCTAATGTATTCTGATTAACAGAATCTTTTTTAATTATATATTCCCCACCTTCTGCTTCAATTTTAATACCACCATCATCATGAGATGGGCCATAGAGATTTCCACCTTCAGGATACTTATTATATCCACCCATTTCAAAATTTCTTTTTGATCCTTTCAAGCGACTTTTCTCCTTCTTACCTTTGTTTTTACTAGAACTTTTAAATCCTTTAATCTTTCCATCCTCATGAGAAGCATCTAAACCATCTCCATTTCCATATGTGCCCTTATCTCTATTGTACTTATTAAGTTTAGCACGATAGCCAGACTTATGCTTTTGAAACTTCTCATACTCATCTTTATAATCTCTAGCCATTATCTTAAACCATTACCTCCACGTTTCCTACCTTTATTCTGTTTACCTCTACGCCTTCTTTCTAATTTTGGTTTATCAGGAGGCATTGCAACGATAGTAGGTTCGTTTGCTAAAAGAGTTGTTAATATAATTGCTTTAATAATCATAATTTTTATTAGCTTGTTAGGGGCAAGCCCTTTATACGACCTGCCCCACAGTAAGCAAAACTGTTAACCTTTATTTATTTAGGTTATCCTTGAGTCTTATAAGCATCAGTACTTGGATACTTTTTAACAGTAATGTCTTTTAACCAAAGAACATCAGCTGCTGCAGTATCACTTAATGTACCAATATAAGGAATCACTTCATCACCAGAATCAAAAGAATAAGCAACTGCCCCAGAAGGTTCGGCTAACGTGCCAGCACCTGCTACAGCATTTACTACGAAACGATATGTAACTGCACCATTTGATGCAAGATCGATTCTTACTCTTAGATTTTGACCATCAACTGGAACATCAGAACCTAAATCAGTTAAAGTGTAAGTTCCACTGTCATTAAGGTCTGTTGCAGTTTCAAGGTTTGTATCACCCATATTTCCAAATGCTGCGAAATCGGTGTAAATACCATCAGCAGCAGATGAACCTTTTAGGATTGGAACATGACCATCATTAAAGTCCTCAACCTTTCTAAATCCAATTACAACGCAATCGAAATCAGTCCAGTCAGGAGTATTGAATGTTGCATCAATATATCCTGTATGAGTACCAATTGTTAAACCATGATTCCCACCAAGTGGGCCACCACCAAGAACCATTTCAAGGCCTACATCTGCACCAGCAGTCTCACAATCCATTTGGATGTCAAGACCAGCTTGAGTTGTAGCTGTATCAGTAGCAGGAACACTTCCATCAACTTGTGGAGTTTTTCCAGCTGCTGTAAAAGCACCAACTGATATAGCAGTTGCAGGATACCATTCGCCAAGATTATCGCCAGGAAAAATCATGCCAAACTTATCTTCTGTTGCCATAACACCATCCCCTGAATTTCCAAGGCTAGTTACTATTGGATAGCCACTACTAATATAGTTCCATTTAAAAACTGTATTTGATGGATATTCCTGATTATAACTATTACTATTTTCGTTTAATCTATCACTTCTCATATCATATCTCCTTATAGGTCTGTGAATGAATACAAGGCATGAGTCTCTGGAATAGTAATTTCTAAACCAGCTTCCGTAATGATCATATCTTTACGTAAGTCTTCATCAGCTTGTTGTACATTCGTTATAATGTGAGTGTCACGATTCAATCCATTACCTACTAATGGACGATATGAGACGTGATCTAAGTCTACAAGTGCCATATATCCACTAGCAATACCTCTAAATAATGGCTCTGCCACTATTGAGAGATCACCATGAATAGTATTTACTTGCATTACTTGATGACCAAAGTTACCATTTCTGGAAGTAATGTCATATTGAAACATCTTATCAGCAGCTACAGATTGATCTACGAAACCAGTAGAGCCCATCTTGTTAAAGAAGGTTAATACTGGACGACTTGCTAAAGCTAATTTGCTTTTATTTCCACCCCTTGCAGGATCAAAAATAGTTTCAAAATCACCTAATAAGTCATCGTATATCATATCACTAGAAGCTTGTGATAAGAAATATGGAGCACCTGATGAATATGAAGCAGAACCAAAATCAGCTGCTGTTCCATTTTGCAAGATGTGTCCAACAAGACCTTCTGAATACTGAACACTATTACTACGTGCACGCATACCAAAAAGCATTGCTCTTTCAATATCAACTTTATGTTCTCTTAGTTTTAAATTCCAGATACGATTCCATTCATTTGCATATCCACGATAATTAGTAGCAATTGCAGTATTAGTCATTTCGGCTGCTGTTTTAAAGATTTGGGTATACCCATAATCATCGTCTAATTGACTAGACCAAACATCAGGAGAACCTGACCCTTCTGCAAAAGAAGTACCAATTATTTGACATTCATCATTGTCAGCTATATCATTGTAAGCAGTAGAGTCATTAGCAGAATTAGATAGAGCAATGCAACGTGCAGTTACGCTTGTGTCAGCACTATTGTGAGTAACACCTTCTACACGAAAAATTGCTTGCGATTGTGCAGTTCTATCTGTTTCTACAGCAAACACCATACCTTTTACAAGATATTGAATAGCTGCTGAAGTACCATCATCAACTGTTAATGAATAGCTACTGTCAGCAACAACATTTGTTAACGCTGTTGACTTGATGTAAAAGTTTCTACTTGTCCAATCAATCTTAGAACGATTTTCTAAGAAACGAAAAACTGGATCATTAGTAGGTACTTTTGCCACTTTATTAAGATATACAAAAAATGGAGATTCATCTGGAGCAAGTTCGGCAACTCTGTCGCCAAAATTATGTATTCTACGTAAATCAGCTGAAGCACCAACTGCACTAGGTACAGTGTTTCCAGTTTGATCTACATTATAAGAATACAATGTTCCTGTTTGATTAGCCATTGCTATTCTCCTTTTTTATTGTATTGTTTATGGTATCTTATTTCCAACTCTTTGCGAATTTAAAACACCTTCCCACAATGCCTCGTCTTCACTCTTCCTTGCAGGTTGCTGGCCTTGTAATACGCCTGCTGCCTGTGGAGAAGCCTGTGTTTGACGAATCTTGTCTAAAGGGTTTTCTCTTACGCCTTCTTGAGTTGGTGTAGAGACTGCTTGCCACATTTTAAGTACATTATCCAATCCATATTCAGATGGATGTTTATCAGCAAACTCAAAGAAAGAATCCATTTGCTGTTGATTTAACCCTCTTTGAGCTAAATCAGCTTGCAACTTTGCCCTTCCTTGTTCTGCTTGTATTCCACCTACAGCATTTTCAACTGCACCATTTATTGTGTCTTGCATCTCTTGCATCCTAAATTTATAGGATTTTGATGACGGGTCATTATAGGCTTCCCAAGGATCAAACTCATCAGGCTTTAAAGCAACACGTTCTTCTTGAGCTTTTGGTTGACCACTTACCTCATTTAACACTTTTTGTGCTACATCAGGTCGTGATTCCAAAAATTTCCCAATCTTCTCGTATTGTTCAAGTTCTTGATTTCTAGCAAAGAGTTTATCCTTTTCTGATTGGTGGTACTTAGCTTGAGCCTCCCAATCAGTTGTAGAACTCTCTTGTGCTTCTGTTCCTTCATCTTGCCCTACTTCTAATGCATTATGTTGACCAGTTTCCTGATTCATTGCATCAAAAGCGATATTGTCTTGTTCATCAGACATGTTAACTCCTTTGTTTTTGCTATTTCTCGTTTCCTTTTTGAGCTTGACTACGTTTCTTTTCTGCATCTGTTGCTAAACGTAATTTCTCGGTTTCGAGCTTGACAGCGTTAGATAATTTATCAATAGAAACTTTATTTTGAGTTTTGGAGTCATACTCTTGCTCTTTAAGTTTCCCTTGAAACTTAGCAACTTCAACTTGTTTACGTGATTGTATTGTTTCACGATGTGCAGTTTGAAGATCACCACTAAGCTTCTTAATTTCTTCTTGTGCTTGTTGCAATTGACCTTGCAATTGTGCAACTTGGTCAGTTCTTTGCATAACACCCTCTTTGTCAAATATTTCTGTTTTCTTTAATGCTTCTACCTTATCAATAAGACCTGCTTGAAAAGCTTCCATGTATACATTCCATTCTCCCCATTTATTAGATGGCATAGTAGAATTACCTATAACACGTATATCAAAAGAACCAACAGATAAATTATTTTCAATTGTTTGCAATTCTTTTGTTTTATCATCATACATACGCTTATTAACAGTATACTCAGATATATCATTGTTAGGTTGAACTAATCTAAATGTCTTTTTAAAATCATAATGTGACTTTGCAAGATGATACATTAATTTACCTAATCTCTTTAAACTAGCTTCAACATCTCTTAATTTAGACTTTGAACGTCTTTGTCCAAAATCTTCCATCATCATTGTTCCAGATGAAGTCCTTGGAGATGCTTCTGCATTTCCTTGTTGCATCTCAAATATTCCAATGTTTAAGTCAATGTAATGTTCCACCATTTGTGGTAATTGAAGTATAGAACCTGCTAATGGCTGTGGTGAGGGAAAATGAGGTTCGCCAAATGAAGCGTCATATTCTATCGTTGCATTGGGATTCGCCCAATCTCGTTCAAGCTCTTCTACATCTTGTACAGAGCCTTGTGGTATAAGCAACTTCAAGCCAGACGATGCCTGTGCATGCGAAGTTATTAAAGACATTACTTTATTTAAGAACCTCTGAAATCCCTTGTTCTTACGAACATCACTCATCGGATAAGGAGTATTAGTCCAAATATTAGGTACAGGTACTAATGGGAATATGTTTGTGTCTAATATTTTTTCATAGAGAACAACTTGACCAACTATGCATGTACACTTAATTCTTGTTTGTTGAACTTCAACAATATCAAATTGGCCCTTGTCAAAGGCTTCTTGAGTTTTGTTATCAGCTAAAAGCATTTCAAGTCCCTTATTATCTAAAACCTTCTCTTCTCCACTTTGTATATCTACAATACGAAAGAATGGAACTTTAATTTTACTAAAATCTTCTATTAATTTGTATTTATCTCCTTGACTGCCCCAATCATAGTCTTTGACAACATCAGGAGTAAAAGATGCTCCTGTTTGTTTTTGGGAAGATTCAGGATATGTTTCATCCTCAGAGCCTAAATTTTCTAAATTATCTATAATAGCTACACCTTCTTTGTCTTCTTCCCCTAACATAGGATAAGCATCAAGCAATTGATCCCTAGTAAGAACAGTTGATAATTGCATTCCAGAGGCATCATCAAACCATTTATTTCTACTATTAGGATCAACAACTACACGAAATGGATCAACATATGTAAATTTAACCTCACCCCTACCATAATCATCTTCTGGATCAATATATCCATAAAAATATCCTAAGCCTGCAACAGAAAAATCATGAATAACTTGCTTAAACACTTCATCTCCATCAGAATTGTCCCATATATATTCAAGTATAGTTTTCCACACATTTGCAAGTTTAACATCCGAATCCTCTCTGCCAACGGCAGAAAATTTTGGTGGCTTAGATGTAATAATAGCTTTAAATTGTTCAATAGCAGCATATAGACGATCAATGGGTAAACCCATTTGATTTCTTTCGGCAAGATCATTAGCTTCTTTATCTGTAAAATGGTTGCCTAAATAGAAATCTATGTCTTCTCTTGCCTGTACATCCCAATCAGAGCGTGCATCAAACCATCGTCTCCAACGCTCTTTAATTTCACTTGCTCTTTTATCTTCTTTTATCATATAGTAAATTTACAAAAAGTTAAATGTTATAAACAAATCAGCTACTTTTACCTGTAATCCAATTATAAACCTTTCTAGGTTTTAAATAACTTCCATCAGCTTGTTTCTTTTTCTTTTTCTTTCCAGCTTTGGGATTTCCTTTTGCATATTGTGTTGCTAACCAAAAAGCATCAATTGTATCATCGTGTGAACCTTTTGGAAAATCTAAAAGCTCACCTATAAACTCATGATGGATTTTTTTCAAATGAACAGCTCCTGCTTTGAACATAGGCTGCAATCCCTCGAACAACCTATCTTTCTTTTTTTGAGTATAGCCCTTAATGCCTTGCTCAATACCTGGAACAAACAATCCTTCCCTTTTGCTTCGTTTTTGGACATAATCTCTAAGCATCTCCTGATAAGCTATTGTTTCTATGTTAACCCTTCTTACTGGGTCAAACCTTTTAAGTATTTCAAAAATTTTGTCTGCACAATCCATTGGGAGAACCCTTTCTCGCCAATATTCGATAACATAGTAGTCATACTCTGATGTAACACCCAAAACCATGATGACACTATAATCGTTCCTGCTAGCAACAGTTGAAGCAGGATCGACCCCAACATAAATATTGACGTACTCAGTATGTCCATCATCGAATTTAATGTACCAACTACCTGATTCTTCTTCAAATCTAATATTTCCTCTATAAAGTGCATTATTTATATCTTCTTCTGCAAAAATCTGATCTTCTGGTGATTTTGCTTGATTCATGTACTCTTGATAAAATTTAGCAGGAGTACCACTATCTATATAAAATTGCTTACGTTCTTCTAATTTTGCTAATGGCCAACGTGAAGGCCAAATTGGTTTGCCATCTTCTATTGCTTTTTGTGTATATATTTCCCAAGAATAGTCTTCCCCACTTTTTTTTGCATCTCTAGCACCAGTGACTAAACCATTTAAAAACGAGTCCCAATGAACTATAGTGCCATTACACCACAAAAAACCATTTTTATCAAAATCGATGGCTGGAAACACAGCAGCAGTTACCCAATTCTTGATTTGCTGTCTAGCATCTGGTGTTTTAGTATTTAGCTCTGATTCAAAATCATCTAACACCATGCCTGTAAAACGAGTAGATAATTGCTTTTTACCTCTAAGTCTTTGATTTGCCCCTTTGGCAATCATTCTACAGCCATTTGTAAGTGTAAACTCTGATTTAGTCCATTTGTTCCCCTGAAGGTCTCCAAAGTAGTAATGAACAGCTGGATTAAGTTCAACATGATTCATTACCCAAGAAAGGTTGTCTATTGCTTGATCTTGTGCTTCACCTATCCAAGCTATAAATTCTGGCTTATCTTTTTCTGCAAATAAAAATCTGTGGAGTATCCCTGTTGCTGCTAGTGTCGATTTTGCATGGTCACGTGGCAATACTAGTCCAAGCTGTTGAACGC
>Ga0209645_1001460_pt1 | contig 11831 bp, 25 predicted proteins | sample ETNvirenome_6_30_FD_184070 | JGI IMG/M metagenome (GOLD analysis project Ga0209645, IMG submission 184070) | Marine viral communities from the Pacific Ocean - ETNP_6_30 (SPAdes) (version 2) | ecosystem: Environmental > Aquatic > Marine > Oceanic | place: Pacific Ocean | collected 2013-06-19
ACAATAGATGAGTTTTGGTATAACATCTATGAGAAGGGATTTGGACAGGAAGCACACGATCACTTGTCATATAATCCAGTTACAGATCCCTTATGGTCTGGAGTTTACTATCATAAAAACTGTAGTTCAATTCCTACTGTTTTTCTAAGACCTGATAGTAAGTTTAGGTGCCAACTATTTGATGGATGTGGTGACAGTCAAATTGGTGATGCATTTTTAGGTAATTGGTCTCCTCAAGTTTCTGATGGTGATATTATATTATTTCCACCATATTTGCAACATTATGTGTTCTGTGACATTGATGATGTAGAGACGCGAATGACTTTCTCTTTTAATATTGATAGGACAACTGGAGATATTTGCAGGGAGGCGTGGGACAGAGATTTCTCTGTACCATGGGACAGTGGACAAGGTGGCACACAACCTCCTGAAACGCTATCCTGATCCCCTATAATACCTTTGTAATCAACGGAACACCATTGATGACCTTCGCAGACTACAAGGCAACTCAAGACGCCAGGAACACCATTCAACTGAATATCCGTAAGTGGACTCTAGAGCTGTGTGATGTTCTGGAGAGGAATTTCAAACAGCGTAATCGCGGCACTGTTGGCAAACATACTGCTCCTGAGTATAAGTTTTACATCCAAGAAGGTGGACGTAAGTATCACAAAATTGTGATGGAGTATGAAAACGGTTCCCGCAGTGTTCATGCCTTCGTTGATAAGAAGACTGGTGAAGTTTACAAACCAGCATCATTCAAAGCACCTGCAAAGATCGTTCGTTATGATCTGTGCTTACTTTCACATCGTGAATGGTTGTTTGAGAACGCTGATTGGGCAGGTGAATATCTGTATCTAATCTACTACAATAAAAATTGCTCCAATAACGAATCCTTTAAAAAAGGTTGAAACACTTTTATTCTCCTGAACAACACGGAACCTGGAAAATGACCTTCAAACTGATTCTCTCTCGCCTTGACAATCCTGGTAAATTCGCATTCATTACCGTTGAAGAATGTGTTGATATGGATGACTGTATCAATCATGTAAAGGGTGAATTCCCTGAACATCAAATCGAATCAATCCGTAGCGTACCTTTAATGCGATGATTGAACTTCCTGTTGATTTCCCTCACATTGCTCCAGACAATTATTCCTATGAAGTTGAATCTTATCGAAGCAATATGGTTGCCATTTGGTTGCGCCACCATTACAATTATACTTATAGCAGTGATCCTGTCCGTACTATTTGGGGGTTCTACAACACAAAAAAGCGAGAGTACTTTTCCCCAATCAATGCCAAAAAGTGCGGAGATAAAGTAAAACTCTCTAACACCACACCTTATACGGCAATGCCAATCAATCGTAGCCCTTTGATGGCAGCGTTTCAATAATGCCAACAGAAGGTGATCATCCGTTTGAACTCAATCCTTTCACGGAACTGTTAATTGAATCTGACATCAACAAACAAAAAATGATTGACACTCCATTACGCAACCCAAACATCAATCCTGGTGCATTAGCGGCAGGGCATTACTACATCGGTGATTTATCCTATCTGGATGACCGAATTGTTCTGTGGGAAGATTGTTTAGCAGCAATCGCACCTAATGACAACTGGAAGAACCTGCAATCAGGTATCCTGAAGACACCCAAGGGCACTGCATTTGCATCATTCTCTACATTCTATGGTGATGGAATCTTCTATGATCAGTATGATTATGAGTATGGTGTTGATAGTGGTCGTTTAGGTGCATTTCCAATCCCTGAAGATCAAATTGACATCACAGAAACCCGATTGGGTAACATTTTCCGATTTGATGAGGATTTTACCTGCTCTTATGATGAAGAGACTGGTGTGGTGAGGTTTGGCGACATTGAAATCAAAACTCATTACAATGAGATGCTATGAAGTTGAATGGAATTGAAAAGTTGGCATTTATTAGTTCTTTTGTTTGGTTAATGCACTGGGGGTCATGTCTATCATCGAAATTAGTGGAGATGGCTTTGTTTACGACATCTGTGAGGATGTTACCAGGTGGTTTCTAAACAAATATTATCCAAGGCACAAAATACATCTGGAGATTGTTCATCATCCATTAGAACATCATCTGGATTTTGGTTATTGTGATGTGGTTGGTAAGAGATACCGACCACGCCACTTTTTGATTGAACTTAAACCGTTTATGTCTGAGAAGAAGTATATAAAAATACTTTTTCATGAACTGACCCATATGAGCCAGTTCATAGACGGTTATCTCAAGCAGAAAGACGGAAAATTGATTTATTTCAATGAACCCGCTTCAGATTGGGATTATGAGGATCAACCTCACGAAATTGTTGCACGGGAGCAAGAAGAAAATCTATATGCCTTGTACCAATTAGAGAAGAGCACACCAGTTGACACATTTCCCAGAGTTGTGCTATAATATTATTATTGACACAGAAAAAACTGTGTTATAAATAAAACACAACGATGAAAGGGATCGCCCTGGAATCGTAGGATAAGAGGCAACTCTTATACCGACTATTTTCAAAGGAACAAAAACTATGTTAATCGAAACGCTTGCACAGCTGCAAAATATCTGCCACAACGTAACAAAAACGGGTAGAGCAGAGGATCACAAAATTAATTTAGATGTGCTGATGATGAAAGACGACGATGGAGAGTACATCGTCCCTCCAGTACATTGCCAAAGAAATCACGAAGAACACGCTCAAGATCTTTCCGTCCAATATGAAGAAAGAGGCGGACATGTAGATGGTCTTGGCACTAACTACCACATTGCAGTTCCTGATAGGGACTTTGATGTTTATTCTGAAGATAGGTTGACATTTTCATATCTTGCACTTCTTGGATATTTGCAAAATGGAAACACACGGAGATGCCTGCTGGACTCTAATGTTCCCGAAAACTATTTCCCACCTGGGAATATTGTTTCGATAGTTATTAAACCGTACAGCAACTTTGTTGACATCAAGAAGGATTATGATCTGATTGATAATAAGAACAATGCACAACAAGGTAAAGATGAGATTTATGGTGCATATCGTTCACATAACATTCACAAGTCTGTGAAGGGTCACATTGCAACAGGTAAAATTGGTCGTGTACTGAAGTTTACTGTACCAGGTGAAAAGAGTGCATTTGGTCGTGTTGGTGCAGTTAAGGATGAACTTGTTTGTTTGTCCAACATCAACAACTATGACACTGCTTGGTCTTTCCTTGGTAAGAACAATGGTAATCGCCCGTGTGCCCTTTCTGCCGTAACTCTTCTCCTGAAGGATAGGAACCGCGAAGATAATGTTAAAGATGTTATCGGTAGGATCATTAATGAAGGTGAGAAGTATCATGACCAACCCGTTGAATACTTTGCAAATGTATTCAAGCGTTTCGATGTAGTTTACAATCCTATGGATTCTACTTTCCAGAAAACCAATCTGGATAAGTTCAAGATGACTCCTATCGAACGTATCTTGTGGGAAACCTTTGAGATTCCCCGTCTTGCAAAACAACCAGGAGGGGATCAGATGGTTCCCAGACTCAGTTATTTTGGTACTGGAGCACAATACCAGTTCAACGATCCTAAGAAAATTATCTCTTTCTATCTGTACATGGTTCTGAAGTGTCTTGACAGTAACGCTGCATATGTTACTGAAAAGGGTAAGAAGATTGCTGGTACAGACATCAAGGAAAAGATGGAAGTCTTTGGTGGTCACTATGAACAACGTGGTAAGAAGACTGTGATTGAATCTCCATATAATGCTATAATTGATAGTATCTACGGAGAAGAGGATGACGATTGATAGTAAAGAGGTATTGTACTCGTCAGGTAACAATGACGAGTGCTATACTCCTGATTATGCCGTAAAACCAATCCTTGAGTATATTCCTGAGGGTGCTACTGTGTGGTGCCCTTTTGATAAAGAGAACAGTGAGTTTGTACGACTTATTTCACAACAGAATAAAGTTATCCATACACACTTAGATGATGGGCAGGATTTCTTACAATACTCTCCTGATGAACATTGGGATATGATTGTATCAAATCCTCCATTCAGTAACAAACGCAAATTCTTTGAACGTGCATTGTGTTTCAATAAACCATTTGCACTGATCATGACTAACACTTGGTTGAATGATTCTACTCCAAAGATATTGTTCAAGGACAGAGACTTGCAGTTGTTGATGTTTGACAAGAGGATGGAATTCAATCAGGCAAATGGTAAGGTAGCAGATAAGATCACATTCAGTAGTTCATACTACTGCTGGAACTTTCTACCAAAGCAAATCATTATGAAGGAACTGATCAAACCGACACGCCAGGTTGTGCCAGCATACCAAGTGGACTCCACCATCGACAATGGGCTGACTCGCCTGCTATAATAAGAGCATCGACAGGGAGAAATCCAATGGGCAACACCAGCGTCTTCTACAAGGTTGAGATCGACACTCACGAGGCACCTCTGCAACCGATCGTCTACTTCCGCAAGGCAAAGCGTTGCAAGACTGCCAGGGGCGCCGATCGTCAGCACAATCGGATTGTGAATGAGACTGTTGATGCATGGCGTCAATTCTCCTATCAGATCCGTCGCTACACCATCTCCCGTGTGCCAGCTGACGTAGTGGTCGCAGGTGAGATCCGTACCGCCTGATCTACCCTATAATAAGCACATAAGCGAAACACCCCAATGCAACTCCAAACCTCTGCCACTCAAGTCGATTTCTTCCCTATCGGTGCTGGTAAGCGCTTTGTTCAGCGTACCACCTGGCATCCTGGTGCTGAGAGTGAGATGATCACTTATTCCACTGTTGTTAAGTCTGAGATGATCTACAAGGTGAATAATTACATTGCTAATGGTGCCACTGTGCAAGACTTCAACCTTGAAGAGATTGCCTCTTCTGAATATTCCCCTTTGATGTGCTGATGATGAATTATTTTCCTAACCGCCTTATGAATGACTCCCGTATGGAAACGATTGACTACAGTTCAAACTATCGCAATTTGTTTGATGCATCTGAATTGACAGAAGAAGAACTTCTGTCTGAATGTATTGAGGTCGATGGATTGTATTATCTGATTGATGAGAATCACAGTGGGTTCTTATTCTTGACAGATGAATGTGCCAAGAAGTATAATATTGACTGTGGTGAGAATGGTGATGCAGAGCCCATTGATTGGGATATTTGGTGTGAACCAGAAGAACTTGAAATGTATAAGGACAAGGGATTTATGTGGAACTTTGACATTATGCAATGTGCAGGTGTTTATGATAGTAATGGTAAGCAGGTTAAAGAAGCCTGGAATGACGATGATGTTTACATTATGAATGGTATTGTTGAAGAGATGCTAAATGATGAAGGATGTGAAGTAATGGGATGGTGCGACGGATGATTACTCGTGAACAACTTCAATATGGTTATATCCTATGGGATTTTAATCAAATGAGCGAAGATGACTTTCATAGGTATTTTGTAGATCGGCAAAATGCCTACCTGGATTGTCTTAATGATGATGAATTATTTGAGGAAGTGCGAAAGTATGCACCCCACTTGATAAGGTAGTATAATTAGCAGTGTAGAGAGAGGGTTTTTATGACCGAAGATTTCATCAAACTCAATGTACAAGAGATTGGTATTATTCTCAGTGCTCTACAGTTATTAGAGCATCGTGATGAGAATCTAATTGCCAAAGAGTATGGTAGTGCCAGCACACTGTATAATCGATTGCAGGAGATTTATGATAGGATGGACCAGACTGCAACACAAAAGTTTGAGTATGAGGAGGCATCTTTTTAATGTTTCATTCTCCTTTTGGTCCTAAAGTATTGGAGGTCGATTGCCCAGAAGAGATTGTAAATGCGATTAATCTGTATGTTGAGTATGGGGATTATGACCTGTCAATCTTTCCAAATCTACTGAATCGTGACTTTCCAAATATCTTTTTACCAAAGGAGTTTTGTGAGGAGATTGGTTTAACGTCATTTATTGAGATGTGTGGTGTAGAGTATTTGAAGGAGAATTTAGAGTTGCCAGATGTAGAATTTGATGGTAGACTGTATAAAGATTGTTGGGTGAATCGTTACACCGAACATCATCTCACACCAGTTCATACCCATGATGGTTTATTATCTGGTATTTTGTTTCTCAAGACTTTACCAGTTGATGATACATTGAGAGGTGTATTAGAGTTTATATTTGGTGAGTCAAATGATTATTGTTTTGACCGCTGGCGCCCTGAACAAATCGAAGGGAAAGTATTATTATTCCCATCCTGGTTAAAGCACTGTGTCTATCCAACACAAAGTCTAAGTGAACGTCGCACAATGAGTTTTAATTTAAGATGAAACGAATGGATGAAAAAACAAGAGTTCTATCAGCATTACAACAGATTGATAATATTGTTAATCTGTTAGATGATAATGTCTCAAAGGATTATTTGTATAATCATCTCATACAGATTCGATGTGAGTTAGATCGTCAAATGCAATTCCTACCTGATTACGAATTACCCCACAAACCCCCACAATGAATTCTTATTTGTATATTATTGATTACTGGTTACCTTTCCCTCAGTCTGAATATGGAGGGTTAGTTAATGTTATAGCATCCTCTGATGACGAGGCGTTCGCGCTATTATCTGAGGAAGACTTTGTATCACAAAACCCCGAATATATACCAAAGATGGCAGAGAATATAAAGTCTGCCCAAAAGTTTCAATTAACAGACTATTATCAACCATTAGTATTAGAGGCATTTCTAACATGAAACAACTGTATAAGATCGAAGAGTTTGGTACAATGGGATGGGCACTTATCTCAGAAGAAGCAACCAAATTGACGAGAGAACAATGTGATGAGATGTTGCAGATGTATATGAATCAAGGGTATAATCCAAGTAGAATGAGAGCAGCAAAGGATGGAGTATTCTTACAAGAGGATAACTCCTATACAGTTAATGACTAATGAACTATGGAAAGAGATGAGTCAAAAACATCAAGGTGATTACCAAGGACCATTATATGCAAAACATCCGGATCTACGATCCGGCACAGAGATCGTATACAAACCCAAGGTACATGATTATGTAAAGTGGAAAGGTTTACAGGGATGGATATACTGGATTGATCCTGAGAATAAGTATCTTACTATAGAGATAATGGTAAGAGAGAAGACAGAAGAATCTTATAAGGATTGTTCTTTACATAGGAATGAAAGGTGTTTAGTGTTATGTTATCCTGAGAATTGGAAAGACTTAGAGTATGTCAAGAGTAGATGACTTATGGAAGGTATGGAAGTATGCATTAGGGAGTTATTCTGATGATAAAACATCACCTTATGATAATTACATTGCTATCATACGCACCGTTATTTTTGTTTCTTATATGGTTACAAATGCTTTTATTATCACTGGAGTATTAAACTCACTGCAAACGTCAAATAACCCCATATATGCCGAAAATAGGGTAAAATAGGGGTTTTTTTAATTAAAAAAGGTATTTTAAATATAAAAGTGTTTATTAAATCACGATATGAATTCGTATTAATACTGGAATGAATACGGATTATGATTAACGAATAATACTGATAATGATTGATATTAGTGATGTTATTGATCCTTATTCGTATGGTAAAGGTCTCTAAGTGTTTATAAATGTGCTGAGGACTTGTGAGTTTAGCGAGCGTAGCATAGAGAGCGCTCTTTGTCAAGTACCGGGATCATAAAAAATCACAGAACCTTAACATTTCTTCGAGATCTTGTATAAATAATGGTTATGGAATCTCGACGAGACTTTCTAGTTGACTTCTCGACGAGCTCATAGTATAATAATCTAGTCTAACCACACAATCTCGACGAGCTATGTTCTACGACGACTACGATCTCGACTATGCTTTCGAGCTATCATATGATCTCGACGAGCCTACATCGAGCTCATACACATCTAGCTCATATTATCTCGACGAGAGTGCAGCATATGCATATGATCTCGACGAGGATTATGCGCGAGACGCACACGATCTCGATGCGCTTGCATACAGGCATTATGCATGATATAATCTAGTATAAGCACACACATCGCATCTAGACACATGATCACGCACGCAAAACGCCTAGTACGTGTAACACTAGACATTGAGTGTTACGAAGATCTGGACCTCGATAACATCGAATGGAGCGATGTTCTAGGTCTCGAAGGAGATGAAGTTGTCGATGTTAGTGTGAAAGATTATAGCGACGTGTTTTAAACACTTAGTGTCGCTACGTAAAATATCATTAATCCAAATCGAATGCATTCGCAGTACTGCTTGTGCCAGTTCGTGAACCGTCCACTACCCCTTGCGGAATCGTCCGTGAGGGGTTATTGTTAGTTTGTGGGTCGAAAAATGTTACTAACTTCCCCACACAATTTTTCACAATGAACAACACAATCATCGCCCTGTTTCAAACACTCAACGTTCTGTCGATGATGATAGAAACTTTCGCAATTCTTGCGGTTCGTGTCATCATCACCTCAATTGTTCTTGGGCAATACTTCATCGAAGGTTGCAAGGTAGTGTACAACAACCGCCAAGAGATTCTGGAGAAAAGTAATAATATTCGTAATGCCGTTGGATATCAGTTTGCCTATGCCGCTTGATCAACTGTCCACTACCCCTTGCGTTTGACGGCGTGAGGGGTTATTGTTTCTTTAGTTCAAAAATTTCAAATGGATTTTGACACTTTCGACACCGATCTTTTCCAGGAGTTGAATGATATGCCCGGAGAGATTTTTGACATCGAAGAAGAAAAGTTTGATGTCCAAGAGTATATCAACGGCAACACTGATTACTGATGTCTTTCGTATCCACCTTCGATCACACAAACTCAATGGCAGACTATCTTGCTGAACGTGAACAACTTATGCACGACATTGAGTGTATTGTAGAATCACATATTTTCTCCCAATGGGGTAGTGAATATGGTGATGTTAGTGATGAACTAATCCGCACACTATGTGATGCTGTCTGTCGTAACTTTCCCACAAACTGATGAGTTATCCTAACCCAGATTCAGTATTTCCATTTGCTGCACAAATGAACATGAACCGTCAGGAACTTCAAGAACAACTCATTGAAAATGTTATTGAGGGAATGGATTTCAAAACTATGTGGCAAGTTCTTTTTGATTTCATGGATCAGAGTTATGATAAGTATACCGATGAAGAATTGATGGAAGAAGTTAAAGAGTATTACCCCGAACTTTTGGAGGAAAACTAACACAAACTGAGTCAGCCGCCCGACCAATTCGCTAACCGTCCATCCGTTAACCGTGTCTTAACCCTGGGCTGCAATCATACGGATATGAACAAAACAAAAACCATTCTCTCCAATCCCCAGACCCTGCAGGACCTGCAGGATTTCCTATTCGACACGATGCTTCCTGCTGACATGGCGGTTGACTGGTTCTGTGAGCAGTTCGGCGTGAATGCCACAGACGAAGTGATTGATTTTGTGGTCGATGCTCACTTCGCTTTCTTCGGAGAGTGACAGTCGGCGAACCGTCCATTTTTTATGGATTTCGTCCCCAGATCCTTTATTGTTCTATCAAGTCAACCAAACGACCCATGCGCAAAATCGAATCCCAGATGATCGCTGCCATTCAAGGCAACCGCAACTGGACCAGCGCAAACACCGCTGTCACCATCGACGCTGAGACTAACACGTCTTCCGTCTACCTTCACGGGAATCTGATCGCCACCGTCACCGACAACGACATGACGATTTATGATGGGGGTTGGCAGTCCGTCACCACCAAATCGCGACTCAATGCCCTGTGCTCTGCCTTCTGCGTTGCAGGGGAGGGAGTCTTCCAACAGGATTGGACCTGGTACGTCCGGAAGTTTGTCGGCGCCATCAACGGTCAATCAATGTTTGAGACTGAGGCATTCGTCAGCGGATACGTGTTCGCCTGACCAACTGGCACAAGCGCCCCCACAGGGCGCTTTTTTTGTGACTATAATCCGGATATGAAAAAACAAAACCTCCACATCGAACACCCCGAGGATACCATCCTCACCGGTGATCTGCGTTTTCTCAAAGCAATCCATCAAACCCCACACCTGAGCGTCAAAATTGACGGCGCACCTGCGATCGTTTGGGGTACAAACCCTGCGAACGGTAAGTTCTTCGTTGGCACCAAAAGTGTGTTCAACAAAGTTAAAATCAAAATCAATCATTCTCATGAAGAAATCGATCAAAACCACGTGGGCGAAGTTGCAAACATTCTGCACAATTGTCTTGATTGGTTGCCTCATACAGACAGCATTTTCCAGGGGGATTTTATCGGTTTCGGTGGATCTCAGGAATATACTCCCAACACAATCACGTACCGCTTTGATGAAGTAATTCAAGAGGAAATCATTGTTGCTCCGCATACTCAATACGTTGCAATTTCCGACCTGCGTGATGCTATCGCAACGCCTCTTGATTATTATTTGAAGGGCAATTCTGCCTGCCGTTTTGTACAACCTGACGCAGGAACATTTTCGGGTTATGTTGGTCAACTGGATGAACAGTTTGAGTTGCCTCCCGTGGTAGATATGATCCAAGAGCTGATCCCTACTGTGGAGTTTGTTTCTGATAAGGAAGCGGCACAGATTAAAAAGAATGTGAACCGTTCCCTGCGTGAGGGTTATCCACTCACAAACGACGATTTCCTTGGCAAAGAATCACTAATGCACCTCTACGGTTTGGTGATTTATTTGAAGGAAGAATTGCTCTCACAGTGTCGTCAACTGAACGGACCTGAAGCATACATCGGACAGGATAGAATCGATGCTGAGGGTTATGTAATGGGCACACGGTTAGGCACATTTAAGTTGATCAATCGTCAACTCTTCAGTGTAGAGAATTTTAAGCGTTCCCGCTTTGCCACTTGTGCCGCCTGACGCCGTGGCACAATAGCGACAGCAAAGCGCCACCTCCCGCGCTTATAATCCGGGAGAACCACACACAGGAGAAACGGATGAACGGATGGGCAAACTGGGAGACCTGGTGCGCTTCCCTCTGGATCGGTAATGAGGAGCACCTCTACCGCCTGGCACGGATCTACGGGCACAGCGGTTATGATGCCCTGGTGCCTGTCCTGGAAACCTTCGGCGAAACCAACGGCGACGGTCTGCGCTGGGATGACCCCGCGATTGACCGCGACGAAATGGATGAGATGCTTGCGGAACTCTGAGCGATCCTGTAGACTCTGACCAACGAAACAAACCCGATGCTTTCCACCGTTTCCCAGACCACCGCTCAGCAACGCTACCTGAGCGCCTTCGCTGCTCTGTATGAAGCAGCAGAGGAGATGAACGCAGGCGATCCGATGTCTTATGCTCGCTCCCGTGAGATCCACATCGCCTGCCTGCTGGGTCACACCGTCGCAGACTCCTACAGTGGCGCCGATGCTTATGAGGCAGACGGAACCCCCGTAGAGTACAAAAGCACCATCGGGAAAACGATCAGCGCAACCTACAACGGGATCAGCGTTCAACCTTCGTGGGAGGAACAGGAGGCGTACCTGATCGATCATAAGATCGGGTGCTATCCCCGTCACTACTTCGTGCGTTATGAGGGCAGCGACGTGGCAGAGGTGTGGGTGATGGATTCCGACAGCGTGCTGAGCATCCTGCTTCCTAAGTGTAAGAAACAGTTTGACGCTAAGCGTAACGGCAAAGCGAAAGATCCGCGCATCGGTGTTACTATCAGTGCGAAGGAGATCCGTTCACTTGGTCGCCGCATTGTCTGATCGTTCGTGATCACAGTCGGGGCGTTTTCCGCGCCCTGATGTTAAAAAGCG
>Ga0209645_1001461_pt1 | contig 11830 bp, 6 predicted proteins | sample ETNvirenome_6_30_FD_184070 | JGI IMG/M metagenome (GOLD analysis project Ga0209645, IMG submission 184070) | Marine viral communities from the Pacific Ocean - ETNP_6_30 (SPAdes) (version 2) | ecosystem: Environmental > Aquatic > Marine > Oceanic | place: Pacific Ocean | collected 2013-06-19
TAAACCCACCTGAACCATGATATAATTTTTTTGGTGGCAAATTATCTGGTACTGGTATTTGTTCAACCATTTTTACCAAACCATTTGTTAAATTTTTGTATTACTGCATTTCCTAAAACACCGTGTTTTGGTGGTTTTTCTCCTGGTGCTAAACCTAGTATCTCATTTATTTTATTTTCGTATGCTATACCTAGTTCTTCCATTTTTGTTAAAAAACTATCTAATTTATTTTTTTCTTTTTTAGGATTTGGTGGTGTGTATATATCAAATGGATAACCTGCTTGTGTTTTACCTGGCATAGTTGTAGTTGTAGTTGTTGGTAAATTTACAGGTCCCATTGTTGTAGTTGTTGGTATATATTGTGAATAGTCAAATAAAAACTCTTCTTCATCTACTAATCTGTTTTCTAAACCTTTAATAACTTTTGGATCACTTTCTGCTATTGTCTTTGCCATAAGTTTTGTAATAGTATTTCTATCTCTTTTACTTACAGCTTCGTACAGTGATTTACCTACTATGTCATTACCTCTATTAAATGTAGCAATAATTAAATAATCAAACTCTCTTTGTGATAATGGCGTGTTGTAATTGACCATACGATTGTAAACATTCTGTTCAAATTCTTGTAAATCTTGTACTAATAATTTTTCAGCTTCTTCTTCTGTAATTACCATGCCTTCTTTTACAGTGACACCACTACTTCTTCCTGTATGTCCATAACCAATAGTCCAGTTACCTGCACCGTCATCATACGCTTTTAACTCTAATTTTTCTTTATCTTTTAAAAAGTCAATAGCAGCTTGTGATGTTTTGTGTTCTATAATTTCAGTTTCGTCTTGTGGTACTTCGTTATTAAAAACACCTATAGGTGATAAATAATTTACTTGTCCTGTATAGTCGGATACATCAACCACTAGCCAACCTGGACATGCTATCAAGAGTGCCAAACAAGTAGCTAAGATCATTTCTTTCCTTCGTTGCTTGCTCTGTTGCTCGTACCTCTGCACCTAATACACTGTCTGCATACTCTTGCAAACTAGCTTGTGGTGTTTCAGGTATTGTTAAATTCTTATCTGCACCAGGAAACATACGTTGTGCTAAGTCAAAGTTCTTATTGTAATTAGCAACAGCAGTTTGATAGTCTTTATTTGCTTCAGTATAGAAGTCTGCAAAAGCTACCATCTCTGCTTCTGATAATTCTCTATCAACACCTACTGCACTTAACGCACCATCTATCTCTGCTTTTATTTGTGTAGGGCTTGGCTCTACAAATACTTTAGGAAGTAATGGTGGTCTCTTGTATAGTCTTGCTTTCTCTTCTGTTAGATGTGTTCCAATATCTGCTAATTCATAGTTAGCATTAGTCATGGCTTCTAGCATAGCTCTCTGGCTTGCTGATCCCCAACTACCTTGTTCAAAAAACCATTCGTCATAGGTTAAATAACCTGCTTGTAATAAATCTGTTTGTACTGCTAATCTCTCTTGTGGCAACATGTTGTAACCAATTTGTATGTGATCTTGTCCGCCATACTGTTTAGCTGCTTGTTCTTCTGTAAGTGTTATTGTCTCTGCTGCTAAATCACCAGGTGTAAGTTCTCTGCCTTCTTCAAATACTGCTGCTAGGTCTGGATTTTTATATACTGTATATCCAGGTGTAATGCCACCAAATAATCCGTATTCTTGTAAAGTATCTTGTCCTAGTATTGCCGCTTTAGCTTGTTCTACTGCAGCAGCTTCTTGTGTTCTTAATAACGTATATCCACCATCTAGTTGACCTTGTTCTAGTGCTATATATTCACTATCTGTAACTGTAAGTTTTTCTATGTCACCAGTTGCGTTATTTATTTTTGTTATTTGACCACCTGCTTGTTCAACAGTTTTGTATGTGTCATCAGAAAAATCTTTTACACGATTATTGTATTCGCCACTAAATTCATACTTACCATCTTCTCCAGACATAATTGGTTCATACAATATAATTGGTTGTGTTCTAAATCCTTGCTTAGGTACTTTTGTTCTGCCTGGATCTTTTTCTCTAAATAATTGCATAGTGTCTTCTGGATTGTCATAATTCTTTTTGTATCTGTCATACTCTCCAGATGAAAATAATATTACACCTTTACCTCCGCCTGGTTTTACTAATGCACCAATTTGACCTGTAGCGTCATACCAGTCATCTAATTTATCTACAAGATAATCAAAATACTCTTGGTTTTCTTCTGCTGCTTTTATACCTGCAGAAACATCAAGTCCCTCTAATATGTCTGCACGTACGTCAAGTGGTGTATTTACTAACCATGCTGTGTATTGTCCAGGTGCGTAACCTGCAGGTGTTCCTTCTAATTCAACACTTGCAATAGCTTCGTTAAGTGCGTTAGTCATAACATTCTTAGTTGTTCTGTTTATACCTAATCCAGTTTCAGCTTGTTTATTTATACTTTGATCGTATATAGCTAATGCAGTATTTACTTTTGCAATAAACAATGCGTCTGATATGCCTTCTTTAACTAGACCATTTAATTCTTTTGCAAATTCAGAACTATCATCTAATTGTCTTTGCGCTTTTATACTATCTACGAGTGCTTGCTTATATTCTTCTGTCACGCTTCTCCCTGCTGTACGGGCAAAAATGCACCGTATTCATTCATTGTATCATAATCGTACTCCAGATCCTCTAAGAACTGTGTTCTTTCTTGGAATAAAGGTAATAGTAAGTTTTGTGCTATTACATAAAAGTCATCATTACTTATAGATATTTGACCTATAAAATCTCTAAGTTGTTGTCTTTCAAGTAACATTGTACGTGATGTACGCCAACCATTAGCTGATAATCCACGACCTAATGATTTCTTTTCTAATATTTTTATATAATCTAATACTTGCGCAACAGCTTGTCCTGTCTCTGATCCACGTAATTTAGGTTCATCTTCCCATCTTTTAAGTTCTTCAAACTGTTGATCTAATGTTCCTCGTTGTGGTAGTCCTGGTATTGTTGTGTCAAATCCAGGAAACCTTTGTGCTGCTACATTTCTTTTGACAGCAAGTAATCTACTTCTTTGCTTTGCTTGGTACGGATCTGTTATATCAAACTGTTGTAATGTAGCTATACGCTCTTCTTCCATGTAAAACTCACCTAATCTCTGGTTACGTGTAGCAACCCATTCTTCTGGTGTCAATGGTTCTCTTTGTTCATTGTATATAGTTCTTGTATATGCTTCGTAATCAAAAGCACCACCACCGCCATTAGGTACAGCGTAAAATGCAGTAAGTTTATATTCATCAAATAACTCTGGATTTTCTTTTTCAAACTGTACACCACGCTCATCTACTGGTCTAGGTTCTACAACAATAGATTTAGGTGTAGCAATATCTAATGGATTAAAACCAAACTCATCTATAAAATATTTAGTTGCAGAGTAATTATCACCTGGTGCATATAGAAAATTACCAGTAACAGGATCTTTAGGTGGTGTTTCTATTAGTTCTCTGTATCTATCTGCAAGTATTTGCATAGAGTATACGCTTCCTGCATTGTCAGGATTACCTATATCAAAACGTGGATTAAGACCTGTAGGACCAACAAATTGTGAAAACGCTTTTATTAAAGTTAAATTTCTAGCAACAGATCTAGATTTTTTAAGTAACCTGTCTTGTGCTTCTGGTGTCATGTCATCTTCACCATTAGCTTTCAATACTCTATACACGTCAATAGTTGTGTTAGCTGCAATACGTGATAACTCACCTGGAGGTGCGTCTTCATTAAACATAAACATAGCACGTATACCATTCTTTAACCATGCAGGTACACCTGCTTCTTGTATTAAATCACCTGGTGTTTTTATGTTAGGTAACCCGTATGGAAATAAAAACTTTTGTGTTTCTTCAAATTTAGGTGTGCCTTCTAATACAAATGACGCAGGTATAGCTGCGACTGGACCAATACCAGGTACAACTTCTAATGCTAAGTTTAAAGATCCTGCATAACCAGGAAGTCTTACACCAACATTTCTATCTGCACCAAACAATGCGTCTGATACTAACTCATTAACTATTGGATAATAAAATACTTCTTCTCCAGTTATTTCATCTTCTGATAAAAACCCTTCTCCTTCTACAGGACTAAATGGATTATCGTCTCGTAATGCTTGTACTGTTACTTGACCTCTACGTATAATTTCTGGATTTTCTGCTAACAATTTAGCCCATGTAGATAAAATTTCTACGTATGCTTCACCGAATGGAAATATACCTCTAAGGTTGTAGGTTACCTTACTACGTTTACTTAGATCGTATAACAAATCTTGTAATTCTGAAAGTGCAATAGATTTAGCAAAGTCATCAACATATTGTGCGTCTATTAGTTCATCAGTAAATCCTGCTTGTACATTTAATTCTTCAAGCTCTAATTCATATTGTTTTTTTGTATTATCAAATCCTTTTATTAATTCCTTCTTTTTAGTTTCAATTTTTTGATCATAATTTTCTGTAAATGCTTCTAATCTTTTTTCTACATCTTCAAATTCTTTATTTGCTTTTTTAATTTTGTCTGCTTTCTTTTTAGGCAATGATTTAAAACCTTCTTCTTGGTCATCATAAAATGCGTGATAATAACCTTCGTATTCTTCCATAATGTATTGCTCTTCTAAATCTGCTGAAATATTTTGTTTTGTTTGGTATTCTTCATATAATTTTTGATAATCAGGATCCTCGTCAATTTCTTTAGTTAGCTTATCTTCTAATTCATCTAATTGTTTTTGCAAACTTATTTTTGCTCTTTGCAATTCTTGATACTTTACTGTTTGCTCTTTTGTATTATCTATATATTTTGTACCTAATTTTGCGTCTGCTTCATTTAATTGTTTTACTCTACGTTCTAACATATCTAAATTAATTTCTACATCACGTTTACGTAACTTGCTTGGTTCTACACCTATATCTGCTTTTATTTTATTCATTAAGTTTTCTCTAGGAATGTTAGAATTTCTAGCACCTGTTATCTTGTATACTTTGCCACCTTGTTTATAAGTCTTACCTTGTAACATTGCAGTACGCATAGCAGGTGTCATACGTGGCAATAGGTCATATACTGCACGCCAATACACTTGTCTAAACACTGGAGAACGTGAAGCGTTATCTGTCCTTTGTCCCATAATTACATCAAAAGCATTTTCTATAAAATTATCTATAAATTTAGTATCTTCTAACAAAGCATTTTCTTTTGCTACTGGTAAATAATCTGGTAAATTTTTAGCGTAGTTACGTAAAAATCCTTCATAAAAAGCGTTTACAGACATACGATCAGCGTCTCTACCTAATTTTTTAAAACCTTGTGCAAACATATCAAACACTTCATCAAGTGTTCCATTAGCACCTAACATATCAATTCCTCTTTGATTTAATTTATCTAACTGTCCTGTAAGTATCATTTCATACAAATTTTCATCTCTAGCTCTATCTATACGTAATGGATAGGGAGTTTTAGAAAAATCAATTTCGTCAAAATCAAACTTGCCTAATAAATCTTGGAAAACATTTACATCTTGATCAAATGCACCACCGCTTGCTTGTTGTAATCTAGCTTCTAATTGTTTGGCGTAAACATATCTACCACCTGCAGTATTAACAACATCTTCGTATCTTTGACCACCTTTTGCATATTCTTCAATAACTGCTTTTGCTTCTTCGCTCTCGCCTTTAACCCAATCACGTAATGCTTTTTGTCTAGCTTCTGGTGTAGTTTTTTTAAAAAATAAAAATTTAAATAAATCGTCTTGATATATTTTAGATACTTCATTTACCCATGAACGAACTACTCTATTTCCTTTTTGTTTAGTATTGCCTGCGTTGTATGCAGATGTAAATTGGTCATAATCATCTGCTTCTATTAATGTGCCTATTTCTTTTCTTACATCTAAAACGTCATAATCATGTGGTCCTGGTTTCTTTTTTCTTCCTTCTTTTCTTCTTGCTGCCCTACTTGCACCACCAAATGCTTCGTCATTATTATTAGCACCACGCATACGTGATGAACCTTGCACCCACTCTTTGCTTTCGTCTAATGGATTACCAAACAAATCTAAAAATTCTACATCTTTTTGTGTCCATTTTTTTGCTTCTTTAGCGTTTGTTTTTTTAAGTAGTGATAATGATATTAGAGACAAAGGTCTTGAAAATATATTGTCATATCCTCTTGTAAACATACGTAATTGTTCTTCGCCAACAACACGTAACAACCAAGCACCACGTAACAATACAAATGGTTTCCAAAACTCTGTATAGTATTTGTCTACATTTTTACCGATAATACCTTTTTGCATTGACTTAGGATACTTAGCTAAGAATGCGTCAAATGCTTCACTACCTCCCATTTTATTTCTAAGTATTGACATAGAGTTCATGGCTTTTGCTAAACCTCCTGCGTCTGGCATAGGTATAGTTCTATTTATAAATTCTGTAGTTTGTGCAGGACTAGGAGTAACTTTCATAACACCATCAATAGTCACTGGTTTTAATTCCATACCAGGATTAAGAACGTTGTCACCTGTAAACCCATCAATAAAATACTTACGCATATCTTCATAAGTTTCTGCAAATATACGTGTAAATGCGTCTGCGTCTTTTTGACTTACTTGAAAGTTGTCAACTAAATCTCTTCCTACTTCTTCTAACATATTTGTTGCTACGTTAAATAAACCTGCTCGGTCTCCTTCTTCAAGTCCTATAGCTTGACGTAATATATTATCTTTTGTGTTTCTATTTAATGTTGTTTGATCTAACCATTTTTTAATCTGGTCAAATGATTGTTCTACATTTTCTGCGTCTAAATAACGTAAAGGTAAATCTTTTGTGTATGTTGACATAACTCTTGACATTCGGTTATTACTATCCATTAAAGATAGACGCATAACTTTTTTAGCACCAAACAGTTGCCCTGTACCTTCTGGTACATTTTTTGCTATTGCTTCTGTTGCACCACCTAAAAACCTACCAATAGCACCTACTGTTGGTCTTGTAGTACCAAATGGTAAATCTTTAAATCCTATAGATTGATCTATAAGATTAGCCATGTCAATAGCTTTTTCATCTGCTGTTTTTGTAAAGTCTTGTGATATACGCATAAAACGTTGTATAACTTTAGGATCTGTAATACCTGTTATATCCATAAACTTACTTTCTGAATTTACGTTTGATAAATATTTAACAAGTTTCATACCACCTGGATCTTTATTTAAATAATCTGTTACAGATTTAGGACTAACAAAAGGTAACCCCCAACCACGTTTTACTACTCCCAACTCTGCAAGTTCTGCTTGTGTCATTTTCTTTACATCTTCAACATCTATACCTTTTAGCTGTGCAATTAAATCGTCACTTGCACGTAATGTCTTTCTACTCTTTGCTGCTGCACTAGCACCTAATGTAAGATAATTTGCAGGATCCAAAAACAATGCTTTACCTGCGTCTAATATACCTGACAATACATTAAAACCTTTTGTGCCTGGTTCTGTCATACCTAATGCAACTGTTCTACCTAAAGATATAGGTACAGCTACTTCTTCACCAGTTCCTAGTTCTCTTGTAATTGTAAATTGACCACTGTCTTCTTGCATACGTTTATCTATTTCTGTAATAGCAGAACCTAATTGATTTTGTATTATGTTTTGCGCACGTGTATTATCAAAGCCAGATTGTATAAGATATTTATACTCGTCATAATATTTACTGTTTGGATTGTCTGGATCAAATACATTTGATTGTGGTAACAAACCGTCACCTAAATTAACCTCTCTACCTTGTGCTAAATTACTAAACACTTGTCTAACGGTTGATTTACCTGACTGTCTGTATGCTTCTGCAAAAGTTAAGTCTTCTGCTTTATCTCCTATAGTTGCAGCAATCATAGAGTTTATTGGTCTGTCTACAGTAGTTCTGTACAAATCTTCTAATGCAAGTAATCCAAATCTTACTGCACCTTTTAATGGATCAAATACTTTATCTACTAATGATTTTTTATTATGTTCTAGTATTCTTTCTGACAATGTATTTAAAACTTCTGCTTCTGGTTTTACTTGTAGCATTGTAAGAGATGTAATAACATCTGGTGAAAAATTAGGATACAACTTAGCAATAGCAGTAGCACGTTGTGCGTCAGCTTTTGTTACACTTGCTTTTGCTTTATTCCATTGTGTTTTTCTAGCAAGTATTTCTTTATATAAGTCTTGTTCTGACTTTGGATCGTCAAAATAAAATACACCCATGTGTTATCCGAATTGTTGTGGAGTTCTATTTATTTTTTGATTGGCAAATTGTAATAAACTTAATAACTCTGCTGATGGATTAACTTGCGCCATTGCCCTTATTAACATTACATCATCTGGTTCTAATAAACTACTTTCCTGTGCCTGCATACTTGATGGTGTAGTAATTGGTGTACCATCACCTTCTGCAAATATATCTGCTACTGCAGGTGCTACAGGTTGTAATGCTTGTTGTGGTTGTTCTGCAGGTGCAGCAACTGTTGCAGCAGGTTCTTCTACGTTTCCTTGTCTAACTTGTTCTACAAGTGCTTTTTCTTCTCCTGCGCTTTCAGAAACCATACCCCTAACATCTTCTATGCTAGGTGCTTGACCATCAGTTCTTCTTGCAAGTCTTCCTGGTCCAGAAACAGCAGCAGGTCTTTTTACGCCACCTCTTCTGCCACGTTCTCTGCTACTACCATTCGCCATCTATATCCTCCTGTTTTCCAAACCAAATTAACAAACCATTTGGTATATATTGCACAATCATTCCTTGTGGCATATCTGTAATTACTGGCTCTTCTGCATACATTTCATCTTCATGGTCTGCTATAGCTTCTTCTGTTTTTTGCCATACATCTACTAAACAGTTATTTACTATTTCACTAAATTTGTAATTGTTAACTTCTCTATCATTAAAAGGATTAGCCACCTTGTACACCTCCTAGTAGTAACGATCGTATATCTGGTGCAGGTCCTTGTGGTACTGGTGCTTGTCCGCCACCTAATGCTTGCTCTAATAATGCAGCTTCATTCTCTGGTACCTCTGGTTCTTCTGCTGTGTAAAATTTATCTAGTATAGATTGCATAGAGTTTGGATTTTTGTATATCTGTACAAGTGCCATAGTTGCTTTAGGATCGCCTTGACTTGCTTGCACTTTAAGTGTCTCAAACAATGTACGTTCTGCTTCGTCTTTTAATATTCTATCGTTTATCTTTTGTACGTTATCTAGTCCGTCCATGTTTTCTTGCAAAGTCTCTTTGTCTATAATACCTGCTTGTAATAATTGTAATCCAGAGACAATCTTTGTTGGTTCGTCAAAACCTGCCATAACACCATACACACGTCTAGTTTTGTACATACCTGATATGTCTGCGCTAGGTGTATATTGTTCTGCAAACGCTGTGCCTTTTAGAAATCCTGCTAATGGTTTTTTACTATTGCCATTAAGTGCTTCGTCCATCTCTAAACGTTTATAATCAATTTCTTCTATTGCTGTTTTTAGTGCTAACTGATATTCTTTTACGTTTAGATCAACAGACGATAGTAACTCTTGCAATCCCCTACCTGTTACAAAAGAGTTAGGAGATATAGCGTCATCACTGACTGGATAACTAGAACCAACACGTAATTGTCTTTCTATTCTGTCTATTTGTGTAAATAACTGATACGGAACATTGTTAGGTGGTTTAGCAACTTGTGAACCAGGTGTTAAGTAATTGACTGCAAATCTACCACGTTTGTAGTTCCCGCTCTCTAATTCACCAACGATATTCGTTTCTGTAAATACACTATCTTCCATAGCAATTATGGATAAGACGTTAATCTTTGCCATAGCTGCCATCAAACCTAATACATGGTCATATTGACCTGTAAGTCTGTCAAAACTAAATCTCTTTGATATAACAAAGCGAGGTCCTGACTTTAATGGATTTGGTGTAAAATCTAATATTTGTTTTGTATCTGGTAAAAATACGTATGTGCCTTCTTCGTCATAGTATTCTACTAATTCTGTACCATCAGCTAAATGGTTATCCCAACTTCTTTGGAAACCATCATGGTATTTAAACTTACTATATCCAGAAGGAAACTGACTGCTTTCATCTATAGCAACGTTTGCTTGTGGATACATTTGTTTTATAACTGCATTAGGTACAAGTCGTATTAATGCAAGTTCTTTTGGATCTTGGTCAGGTCCATAATATCCTGGATAACAGTCATACGGATCTCGTAGTTCTGCATGAGGATACATTACGCCATCTGGTGACATCTTCTGTCTTATAATCCATACACAAAAACCATAACCAGGTAGCCATCTTGCTGCCTGTGGTAACTGCATATCCATCTTAGAGTAACCGTCTAAGTTAGTTACAATACGCTCTAATTTTTCTGCTTTGTTTTTAGCACGTTCACTGTCTGCGTATTGGTCAACTTTGATGTCGGGCATACGTCCTAGTTTTTGTGCTAAGTGTTCTAATCCTGAATTTATAAGATTAGGTACAGGTAAATCTATATCATAGTTTTTTGCGCTCTCGCCTAACAATGCTGCTATACCATTGCTACCACCGTTCATAATAGAACGCACTCTATCACGATACTCATAGTGTCCACTATGTTCGTGCATGCCTTTTAAGTCGTCTGTTTTAATTAATAATTCGTCAGGTGTTAAAACCATTACCAAAAAACCTCGTTGTATTCACTCTGCTTATAATAGTTATAAGAAGGAGTATAGTCGCTCTCTGCTTCCGCTAACATCATTTTTACGTTTGTGCGTATACGTTTCATTGGAAACCAACTTGCCATAACTAAGTCAGTTTTAGTTTTTACATTACGTGAATTACTTGCACCTGCTTGTGAAAAATATAAAAGCTGTTGTCTAAAAATATTTACTTTACGTTTTGTTGCAGCGTCTCCCCATGCTAAGTTTATCTTTTGATTTTCATACATACCAACCATACTGGTAACACCGAATGTAGGATCCCATTTATTTTTATAAGTTTGATGTCCTTCTATTCTGACACCGTGATTTGCTGCCCAGTTACGTATATCTCTATCTTGTCCTATAGCACGTTGGAAACCGTTTTCTTCTACTATCCAATGTGATAACCAATACTTGTCATACCATTCTTTCATCAATGCGTGTGCTTTTTGTATACCACCGCCTTGATCATTTTTTATATCTACAAGCCATACTTGTTGTGTTTTTACATTATATGCCCATAACACTGCTGCCTGGTATCCCGTACTTGCGGGATCTAATCCTGCAATAAGTGTTGTATGAGGTGGTATGTCACCTAACTTACGTGATGGATCTAAACAGCTATCTACTGCTTCTGCTGTAAACAAACTCATACCATCTGGTATAGCTTTGTTAAGATAGACCATCTCAAATATATTTCTACCACCTGTTGTCTCTGCTGCAGCTAATTGTTCTAATAACCATTTATGAGAACGCTTGCCTGACCATAACATGTGTTTTGTATGGTCTATAGTTTCGTCTTCTAGTGGTACTTCTAAATCATGCGCACGGTCTACAATACTTTCCCATGCTTGATTTTCTAAGAGGTGATGGTATAAATCGTCTGGGTGCTGTCTTGATCCAATGACGACCATGCCTGTGTGTTCCTCTTTTCTTGACTGTAGCGTTGTGGTCCACCAGTTTCTGGTGTTTTCTCTAGCACTTGGTTGCACAGTTGAGCCATGATCTTCGATATCGTCTGCGATAATAAGGTCTGCGTCTCTGGAAAGGATCTTACCTCCTTTTCCAATTGCGACAAGAGTTGGCGACTTAATACCAGAGACTGTTCTAGTT